>Ga0209986_10004625_pt1 | contig 11601 bp, 10 predicted proteins | sample BlataG_FD_183168 | JGI IMG/M metagenome (GOLD analysis project Ga0209986, IMG submission 183168) | Deep subsurface microbial communities from Black Sea to uncover new lineages of life (NeLLi) - Black_00105 metaG (SPAdes) (version 2) | ecosystem: Environmental > Aquatic > Marine > Oceanic >...
AAGCAGCTCATGCATATCCGTATTTGGTGGAACAACAAGATGGTTCACTCAGTCGCTCTACCTTTACAAGGTTTTAGAGTTCACTTTTCAAGTTTATAAGAGTTCACTTTTCAAGTTTTCCTAACAGTGCCACAATCTTGCCTTCCCGGGAAGTCGGTGACAGAGATTTCGAGTTTAGGGTGAGTGGTAAATTTGCTGAGTCGAATTAAAGATGTACGACCGCATTCCCTGCATGAGGTTGATGAAAAATGCAGCCATCAGCAGGAAGAGGGGTATATGTAGGATGTGGGCTTTGCTATGGTCTGGTTAACCGCGCCTAGCTTGTTTTCCCCCTGTATAGACCCAAATCAACGCTGCGCTAACCGCTATCACCGGCAGGATCACAAGACCAGCTTCAGGACCGAAGGCACCCCCGGTGATCAGGACAGGACCATCAACAGACTGACGGATAAGATGGGTGAAGCTCAGACCACTTACCGGGAATCCGAACACCGGACCTTCGAAAAAATTCCACCCGATATGCAGGCCAATGGAGAGCCATAATCGTCTGGTCCGTACCCAACCGTAAGCCATAAAATAGCCAGCGGCTAGTAAGCCAAGAGTTGAAGCCCACGTGCTGCTAGGGTTTCCGCTGTGCAGGATGCTGAATACAGCGGAGGAAAGAAAGAGAGCCCAGGACATGTTGGTTCCCTCGATCATGTTCTGCAGGTGGTAGCCTCTGAACAGCAATTCCTCGTAGTAGCCAACAATAATAAACGTCGCTAACCCCCCAAGCAGTCCGGTAAATATGGAAGCTGGTGGCGCGGCGTTCCACATCCAGCCCTCAAAATGTAGCCATCCCATCCCCCATTCGAATGCGAAGATCAAACCCATCATCAGAGCTGGCAGGCAGAGGCCGAAGGCTAGGTCGGTCAACGTGTGTTTGTCGATATGGAAGCCCAGTGAGCGGAAGGATCGTCTATCGATAAAACGACGGGCGATCCATGTGGTCAAGGTGATGACAAGCAGTTGGATCCCAGTTAGGAGATGTGGTTCAGTGCTGGTTGTCAGGTTCGGGAAACCGAGAGTGAGTATGTATGCGAAGATCAGGATTGCTGTGATGGCCACCAGGAGCAGTGTATGGAGCAGCAGACGCCAACCGGTGCGTAACCGTGGCTCATCTGGTGAGAGAAAGATTATGGCCAGAGGTGAGCGGCCAGGTTGTTCTGTGATTTGGTCCATGACCCAATCAGGTTCTCATCCCAATTCGTCTTAGACCCCCAAGCATTCATGCATGAGTGCAGCGAGTTTGTACTCGAGGGTCCGGTATGAATAATAACGGCGGCCGATCTGGTAATTATGTGCCGCCATTTCCTCTCCCAGGGCAGGATCGTGCAACACCTCACGTGCTTGGCGGACAGTCCGCTCCTGGATGAAGTCGTCGAATCCAATCACTCGGAAGCCCTTGGGCTGAATGTCGGTTTTGAATATCTCATAAGTGCTGATCACGATAGGTCGGAGGAAGTAAATGGTCTCGAGGAAAGCGTTGCCGAAGCCTTCAATGGTGGAGGGGTAGGTCACCAAATTGGCCTGCTGATAAGCGTCGGCTAGAGAGAAAATTTTACTACCATTCGATGTCTGACCTCGACGGTGGTTTACGATATTGGAGCCGAAAATCACCGGCACATTGAGGATATCAGCATAATCCCGCAGGTAATTCTCATACGCAGTGCCCTCATCGCCGGAGGCGTGGGTAATCACCAGAACACAGTTGCATTCAAGCCGGCGTATCAGTTCGATCGCATGTTCGATCCGCTTGCGGGGCACGATCCGGGTTGGCTGGAGCAAAAAATGATCATCGGGCTGGATGCCCAGAGCTGAGCGGATTTCGGCCGCGTAGGCATCTGGTTCGGGAGGAGGATTGTCGAAATCCATCACGTTGGGGATCAACATGGAACTGGCTCCAGTTCGTAGAGCTAAGGAGCGCCTGGCGAAGGAGTTGATCACCACATGGTGGATCGATGGCAGAGTAGGAGGAAAAGCAGCCCGAAGGTAGTCGTCAGCTGCGTTAACCGAATAATGCTTACGTTCCCAAGAGAAGTCGTGGTGATGGCCGATGGTCGGGATGCTTGTCTCGGCGATGAACTCGGTCAGTGCTAACCCAAGAGGGACGTTCATTGGCAGAGAAAGAGCGTTTTCAACAATCAGCAGATTCAAATCGAAAGTACGTACAAATTGGTATAGATGTTGCTTTATGTGGTGCCTGAGCGCTTGGATCTTGCCTGAAGTGTGAGATGATCGAACGTAGTTGTCGAATAAGTCAGAGTTCAAGGCTTCGATTTCGGGATGTTTGAAGTGAGCCTCGGGTACGAGATAGGTGCGTTCCTCAGGGCGGTCAGATTCCCCGGTGAAATAGAAGCACTCATGATTCATCCCGCTTAGGATATTCGACCACTTTTCAGTTTCGAGCGATACGCCGTCGGTGCCGATAAGTCGGGTGGCGACGAAACCGATTCGGCTCGATTTATTATTCATACTGCCTCCATGACCATTATTTCGGGTTCCGCGTTTTTTGGGATGTGATCCCACACCGTCTCGATCGGTAGACCGGCAATGTGTACTTTAATCAGCGCTAGGACTAAGCCGTGCGATACAATCGCCAGGTGACCGTCGGGATGTTGTTGGAGGATCTCCCTAAGCGCTTCCAATACTCGAGTGCGAACTTGTCCCACTGTCTCGCCGCCTGGCGGAGCAACAAGAAGTGGATCGCGTGCCCGCTGTTCCCAAGCCTGTGAATAACTCGCTCGAATGTCTTTGAAGAGCATACCTTCCCATTCCCCTTGATGGATTTCTCGCAGGCGAGGGTCTATTAGTATTCGAGTCCCGCTGCTTTCAGCAAGAGCCTTAGCGGTCTGGTGAGCACGGCGGAGATCGCTGCTGTAGATGATGTCGATTTTCCTTCCCTGTAGTTGCTTTGCCAGGTTACCTGCCTGCTCGAGTCCACGTGCGTTAAGCGGCACATCAGACTGGCCCGTGTACCGGCCTTCGATATTCCAGTCGGTTTCCCCATGTCGGATGAGAATCAATGTAGTCATTAAACTGAGCTAGCCTCAAGTGTTTCGCTTAAATCGAGCCTGATATTCTGGCAGGCTGGACATTGGTGGACGCTGGCGTTCAGCCAGCTCCTCGATCTCGAGGAAGAAGCGCTTTTCCTCGTAACGGATGAGCTTCATCGCTCGGTTGACATCCCTGAGCAATTGCAGATCATAGCGACGGTCTAGTTTGCGGATCACAGTTTGGATGACGGCGAAGGCCATCATACTTAGAGCGGTCAGTGGTTGGTTGTGATGGATGCGTCGGATCAAGTCCACCTGACCGATGGCATCAAGACCGAAGCTCTCAAGGATATCGATTAGTAGGCCGATTTCGACGCCATAACCAGAGGAAAATGGTACTTGCTCCAGAGCGAGGCGGCGACCGCCGTATTCACCGGAAAGGGGCTGAATCAGCCCTGAGAGAGATGGATAAAATAGGTTAAGCAAGGGGCGGGCAGTGAGCTCGGTTACGCGACCGCCACCGCCAGCTTGGATGGTTTCTCCCACCTGGATTGGGCGCAGATAGAACCCTTTGATGAACATCAACCTGGGTCGATGTAGAAGTGGACCGATAAGCCCATAAACGAAGCGTGGGTGGATGTTTACGATATCGGTGTCAATCCACAGCACAATATCGCCTTGGGTGACATATAAGCTTTTCCACAGCGCCTCCCCCTTGCCATCGCGGGGACCGTACTGAGGTAGAATCTCTTGATGGATATAGACTGGGATTCCCAGATTGCGGGCGATTTCCCGTGTGTGGTCGACAGAATTCGAGTCGATCAAGACGATTTCGTCCAGGAGAGGGACCTCCGCCATTAGGGTTCGTTGGATGGTCTCGATCACGTTGCCGACGGTCTCTTCCTCGTTCAACGCTGGTAAAGCCAGGCTTATCGTGACATCTAACGATTCCTTCCTCTTTAACAGGCGTTGAAGTTCATCGAATTCAGAAGCGCGGAAGGTATTCTCGGCGAACCATTTGTCGACCAAGATTGAGATCGCCTCTAGGCCAGTCAGATCGGAGCGAGGCGCGAGTGCTGACTGTGTCTGGGCGCGGGTGACCATTACCGGGCAAGGTGAATGGTCAAGCAGGCGTTGGGTTATTTGGTCAATAGTTACCCCCGAATCGTTGCTGTGATCGGAGGCACCAACAATGACTAAGTCGAAATGTTCAGCCTGCTCCAGGACGGCCTGGCTTGGATCATCGGCCAGAAGGACTGCGTCTTGGACCTGCGGAAGATGTTGAAGCACCTGCTCAAGACCCAGGGTAGCATTTTCGTTAAGCTCAACATCTGTCATACCTGTCGGTCGCAAGGTGGTAATTGTGTGGTCGCTAGAGCGAGTGAGGTTGAGGCCAAGCCTTAAAGCTAGTTCGCTATCTGATCCGGCTCGCAACACGATAAGGATGTTTCCTTTTGGTTTCGGTGGCGACCCTTGCAGTACGACAACATTGCAAGAGGCACGTTCAAGAGCGGCTTCAGCCATGGCGTTATATATGCTTGGTTTGTTCAACCATGGTAGGATCATCAAGTCGATATTTTGCTCGGCGATGAATGCTGTGATCTCATACTCTGGGTGATGTGAGGCGATGATCTTGGGCCAAAGGTGACCACCAAGGTTAGCAACAGCTTTCCGTAATTTCATGCGTAATTCTTGGGTTTGGGTGGCCGCCTCGCTGAGGGAATGTTTGGCCTCGACCGGAACAATCCCCAACACCAATACCTGTCGTCCCTCACTCAGCGAGTGGGCCAAAGGAATGAGCGGTTCTCCAGGATCGCACGAAAGTGCTGGAATTAAGGTTTTACGTGCAGATCGGCGACGAGTGGCGGTCTTGGAGCGACCAGGTTGCATTTCACCCATCGCAACCTCTTTCCAGAAGTGGCAATACCTTATGGTGAACGATATTAGTCCATGTATACCTACTGCGAACCCTGCGGCGTAATAGGAGGGAGGGATCAGCTAGCAGAGTCTCTGCAATAGATGTAGCCACCCGATGCGGGGTATCGCTGAGGGAGAAATAGTGTGCTTGCTCGCCTGCGCTTTCATGAAATGATGGGATGTCGCTGCAGAAAATTGGGAGCCGGGCAAAACCTGCCTCAAGCAAAGGAATACCGAATCCCTCCTGATAACTTGTGAAGAGCAATGCATCGCTAAGCATATATAGGTTGGCCATCGTGTGCTCATCCAACACTAACGGGTCTGCTTTATCGAGCTGGTGTAGAAAGTAGGCTGCTCGTTCAAGACCGAGTTTTTTTCGTAACGACAGCAGCGACTGGAGGTAAGCTGCATTGGCGGGGTTGTGAGGACCGGGTGGTCCGGTTACTACCAAGCGGATATCCTGACGGCTCAGGTCCCGCAATTCGGCTAAGATCCGCATGGCGAACTCGATGTTCTTGCGAGGAGTGATACGTGCCGGCAGCAGCAATATCGCATCGGTCTGAAGTAATCCTAATTCCGTCACCACCATTTTAGTCATATCGGTCCAGTTACCGGAGATTGCCAGGTCAATTCCCGGTGGTATGACATGTATCGACTCGGGTGATACGTTGTAAAGGTTGGCCAACCGATCGCGTTGCGCCTGAGAAACTACCACGTTTACCACGTTCGGCCAGGGTTGGCGCAGAAGCTGCCAGGGGAAGCGTTCGTGCAACTCAGCCCGATACTGTGAACGATCCCAGGCGAAGTCGTGATGCCAACCGATAATGGGCACTGATAGATCTGTTTGAACCAGGTCCCATAGGGCGGCGGTTAGGGCAAGGTTTTTATGTAGGGTAAGGGCGTTGTGGACAACTACAACATCGACTTCAGCTATGGCTTCTCTGAGGCGTTCCAGGAGGGAACGGCGAAGGTCGTCGAACCGATCCTCGGTCTGACCCGAGTCAAGCGCAGCTTTGACGGCTAAAACTTCAGGGTGCTTAGAATATAAGGTGGGGATAACGGTCACGGGTACGCGGGGGTCGAAACTCTGACCTTCTCCTACCAATAGTTGAGGTCGGTGGCCAAGATCAGCCAGAACCTTAGCATGGTGGTAAAGAGTCTGTTCAACACCGCCGATTATTGGTGGACCACTGTAGTGAATCAGACCTATCCTCATTATCCCTATATCCCCCCCCACTCAATCAAGTTGGATCCAGCGAACCTGGTAGGGTGACAGGTGGCACGCGTCGAGCGTTACCGGATTGTCTGAGAGTAAGTCGCGCGGTTCAGCCTGAGGAGCCTCATCTAGGCTGACTGTCAGGCGAACACTTCGACCAGTAACTTCGTGCAGACATAGTACCCGCTGTCCACCATGTGGTGCGCTCCGTAGTAAGGCGAAAACCGAGGGACCTAAATCAAGCACCTGCTGGCCGCCGGTGGGATTGAAAGCAGGTTGGTTGCGACGGTTTTTCAATAAGTGAGTGAATCCGGTAAAAACACGGGCTTGGCGCGAATCCGGTTGTCCCAACTTGGTCTCCAGTTCTTCCAACTCCAGTTTAGTGCGATTGATTGAACGCAATTTGCCAGTTCGCTGTACGGCGGCAATGTCGTTTCGGGAGCCAAACAGACTATGGAAATAGATGCCCGGAACCCCAGCCAGGGTGAGCATAATCGATTGTGAGGCTAGGAAGCGATTGATCCAGCGTTCGATGTCGGTCTGCTCCTCTCCAGGTTCGGCCAACGCGTCGAAGTAGGTGATGTTGAGTTCGTAAGGTAGACGCTTGCTCTTGCCAACCCGGCGATAGGAGACCCCGCCATCTCGGGCTTTGGTTCTGGCTACCAGGGCCTCGATTTCTTGATCTGTGAGTATATCATCCGCCGGTCTAAGGCCTATGCCATCATGCGAAGCCAAAAAGTTGAAGAAGGTAACCTGGTCTGAAGGGAGGTATAGATCTGAAGCCCAGGCAGTAAGGCGTGAGGCGTCGCCGGTGTGCAAAGTATGGAGCACGAGAGGTGGTAGGGCAAATTGATAGATCAGATGAGCCTCGTTATTTCCATCGCCCAGGTAGGAAAAGTTTTCCTCATGCGGCACGTTGGTCTCCGTGATTAGGTAAACCCACGGTGCGACGGCATCGAGCACAATGCGCATAAGTTTAATGAAACGGTGGGCTTGGGGAAGATGGATGCAGGAGGTACCTATCGTCTTCCACAGAAAAGCGATAGCGTCCAGACGGATGAACTGGGCGCCCTGGCGCACATAGAAGAGAAGCAGGTCGAGAATTTCGAGCATCACTTCGGGATTGGTGAAGTTCAGGTCGACCTGGTCGGCGCTGAAAGTGGTCCATACGTGGCGTGTGCCCTGAGTGGTCTCCACCGGTGTGAGCAATGGAAGATCGCGTGGACGTACGACGGCGGTGAGGTCGGTTTTGGGATCGATGGTGATGAAGTAGTCGGAGTAAGGTGACGCCCCTTGGAGAAATCCCTGAAACCAGGCGCTCTGTGATGAGATGTGGTTGATCACCGCGTCGACCATCAAGCGGAACTTGGCGCCGATGGATTTAATGTCGTCCCACGTGCCGAAGTCTGGATACACTTGACGGTAATCGATGACCGAGAAACCGTCATCAGAGGAGTAGGGATAGAAAGGTAAGAGGTGGATTCCGCTTACCAGTGAAAGAAGGTGTTGATTAAGGAATCGCGCCAGTGTTTGTAAAGGGGTTTCGTCTTGGGCATGCAATTGATCGGCATAGGCGATCAGGATGACATCGCGCTCAGACAGCGGACCAGCAAGATATGGTGGGGCAGGCTCAAGAGCCAGGTGGGATTGGAGGATTTGCTCCATTCTGGCCATTAATTCAGGGACGGGTTGCGAGCCGTAGAGGAAGGTTAAGTGGCCAGCAAGTAGGTTGCGCGAGGAAGGTGGGAGGAGATGCTTGCCCATAGCTATATTATACAGGGATCTAGTATAGGGGATCAGTGACGAGCTGAAAAAGAGGGTGGGTGATAGGGGTCTGTGTATTATCAACAGCTTGATTTAGGTTGGATTAGCGGCATGTATAAGTCGCCGTGCTAGCCCTGCGCCGAGCAAAGCCAAACCGTCAGTGGGCATGTAGTGACTGGCGGAGGCGTCGAAAAGTACTGAGGCGCGCGATGAGAACTCTTCGTCACCTGGCCATATAACGGCTGCCAGACGGATACGTGGCAGAGGCTGGAAGGCATAAGCGTAGGGTGCAAGGGCTGGCATATGCCAGCCCTCCAACTTCCTCGCCGCGCGGTCAAATACCTCAGGCTGTTCTCCAAGGTCGCGCGCCAGTATGTCCCCACTGTAACCTTGAAAAGCCTGGTGGTAGAAGCCGCCAGCGGGTAACTCTCGAAAACCAATCCAGCGGTCGGCCATCGGTACGCCATCGGCAGAGTGAAGATAATAGAGAAGCGTGGCAGCATCGAAGGTTGAACACGGTTTTTCATCGGGGAGGGTGCAGGTCTTTAAATCGGGCCAGGAGATAGCCACCTGCTGCCCCCAAAATGTGAGCAGTAAATTCCCTTCTTCATAACGCCCACCGCAGCGGACGGCGATCACCTCGGGCGTGTATTCTCGTAATGATGTGCGCAGGGTTTCCATCTGACGCCACATACTCTCTTGCCATGCTTGGCGCGCTTGATCGATAACTGCTTTGCCTTTCGGATGATCGCCACCCGCCTGGTCTGTAAACCCTGCCATATAAAGTTGCTCCTAGTTCACTTGCTGTGACCGTGATCGAGAAAAACGAGCATCGCCGCGTTTATCGATTGCTCGCCGCTATCAAGTTCAAAAATCCGAGGGTACTGTACTAGTCAACCCACGATGGGCGAACATATAATGTCATTATCCCCCACTGATAATGTCGCCCAAGATTTGACCACCGATCCCGGCGATACCCTTCTTTTCGCCAACCTGTTGGAACTTGGCAGCGGCCAAGACACGATCGGCAATGCGCGAGAAAGGTAGGCTCTGAAGGTAGATCTTGCCCGGGCCGGTTAAGCGGGTAAGGAACAAGCCCTCACCGCCGAAGAGAGCATTCTGGAAGCCGCCGATGAATTGGATGTCGTATTCGACGTTGGCTGCAAAGGCTACTATGCAACCGGTGTCGACGCGAAGGGTTTCGCCAGCAACTAGGTCCTTTTCGACAATCGTGCCTCCGGCGTGTATGAATACCAGGCCGTCGCCTTCCAGGCGTTGAAGGATGAATCCTTCGCCGCCGAAGATGCCGGCGCCAATGCGTTTGGTCAAGGCTACTTCGATTTCAATGCCCTGGGCGGCACACAGGAAAGAGTCCTTCTGGCATAGGATACGCCCACCGAATTGGGTCAAGTTCACCGGGATGATCTTGCCTGGATAAGGAGCTGCAAAGGCAACGTGCGATTTACCGTCCCCGTTGTTCAAGAAGGTAGTGATGAAGAAACTCTCACCAGTGATCGCGCGTTTAAAACCTTTGAAAATACCGCCTCCGGTAGAGGTTTGCATTTCTATGCCGTCTTCCATGTAAGTCATTGTACCGGCTTCGGCTCGCACCCCCTCTCCGGGGTCGAGTTCAATCTCCACCAACTGCATGTCATCTCCGTAGATCTTATAGTCAATTATGTCTGCCATGGTTTACCTCCTGTGGTTTTTGGACTTACGAGTGTCGTTTCCGATCAGCTCTCATCCTCCTCCCCTCGCGCACTCAAGCGACGAAGCATTCGGAAACGACCGGATTCAGCTCGTTCACGGCGGGCTACTCGTCGCCGAATGATTAAACCTAAGGTGCAAAGACTTGCACCGAGCAATAGCGAGCGCACATCGCCCTCCTGATTCATATAGGTAGTTACGAAAACCGTTAGGGCGATCAACCCAATCAGAATTAGAGCCAGCGCGAAACGAGCAGTCATTTGCTTCGTACCTCACCCCAGCCCAAGTATAACCAGATCGCTCGACGTCGTCAAAAGGGCGATGTATACTGAGCGCAGGGCGTGGAATACTGTTTGGAGGCATTGTGACCTGGGTCGATGATCAAATCTATGCTGCCGGCGGGGAGCATATACCATCAACTTGGGATGCTTTCGCTAGACAGACGGGTGTGACGGCGGTATTGCATCTTGCGCCCGACCGTGCAATACGATTTCTTGGTTCGCCACCGCAAGTTTTTCTTTGGCTGGATGTGGCTGATGAAACGGAGGTCGATATCGACGAGCGGCGTTTAGCAGCCTGTTTTCTGCTCGATTGTTTGGCAGAGGGTCGACTGGTGTTATTGCATAGTAGCCTTGGGCGCCATAGAACCCGTTGGGCATATGTGGCTTACTGTATATCCGCTGGGCGATCAGTGGGGGTTGCTTTACGCCAGGCTGCTGAGCGACCCTGGCTTTCACCGTACCATACAGACACCGCGGCATGGAAAGAGTTTGCTGAAGCCATACACCTCGACCTGGTCGACGGATCACTGGCTCCTAGGCGTGGTGGCGAGTTCTAAGGAGGACACAATGCTGTTCGCAGATGCCGTTCATGTGGGGATCGACCCGACTGCCGGTGTGCGGCCAATGTATTACGCTGCGCTCGATGCTGATCTGCGTCTCCTGGCGTTGGACAAGGGGAATATGGAGGATGTTCTGGCCTTTATCGGCGGGTTAGAGGCGGCAGTGGTGGGAATAGATGCACCACAATCTCCCAACAAGGGTTTAATGCGACAGATGGAGGTGCGGCGACGGTTTAATCTGCAGCCTAGAGGTCAAACCTGGGGTAATTGGAGGGTGTGCGAATACGAATTGCGGTGTCGCAACATCCGCCTGTACAACACACCGGGCAGTGAGAAGACTGCACCAGGTTGGGTGAGAACAGGATTCACTCTGTACCAGCGGCTGCAGTCCATGGGTTTTAATTTCTTTGTATCGGGGGAGGACTCAGAGCAGCAGGCAATGATTGAAGTGCAACCCCATGCCTCTTTTGCGGTGTTGCTTGAGCGACGCCCGTTCCTGAAGCGAAATTTGGAAGGGCGAATGCAGCGGCAACTGGTGCTCTTCCTAGAAGGCCTTGCCCTCCCTAACCCACTTCACGCTCTGGAGGAAATTACCCGCCACCACTTGCTCACCGGTCATCTGCCACTAGATGCGCTTTATGAGCATGATCAACTTGATGCCCTGGTGGCCGCCTACACCGCCTACTTGGTAGGTGTGGAACCCGAGCGGGTGGTACAGGTTGGCGACCAGGAGGAGGGTCTGATCACCTTGCCGACGATGAGGCTGAAGGATTTCTACCCATAACGGTCTGCTGGTTGCGTCACGCCGAATATTACCTTTCATGCCTATGTCAATGCCATTATCCCAGCATGTTTTCCTCAAAGTACAAATAATCTTGACAACCATCTCAGGACCTGTTTATGAGAATTGCGCCAGAAAACCCCGTTGCTTGCGGCGGGGATGAATGGCGCTCTCCTTCTTTCCGTGAATACTATTCTAGCACAAATGTGCTAGAATCCTAGTATGCGCAAGACATTCAAGTATCGGCTTTTCCCAACGAAAGCGCAACGAACAGCGATGCAGAAATCGTTGGAGGCATGTCGTTGGGTATACAACAAGACGCTTGAGGTTCGTCGAGATG
>Ga0209986_10004626_pt1 | contig 11601 bp, 11 predicted proteins | sample BlataG_FD_183168 | JGI IMG/M metagenome (GOLD analysis project Ga0209986, IMG submission 183168) | Deep subsurface microbial communities from Black Sea to uncover new lineages of life (NeLLi) - Black_00105 metaG (SPAdes) (version 2) | ecosystem: Environmental > Aquatic > Marine > Oceanic >...
AGTCTCTCCACCACCTCAGGGCTGGGATGGCCAAAGAGGTTATCTGCCCCCACCGAAATCGCCGCCACTTCAGGGTCGACTGCGGCCAAAAACTGCGAGGTAGTGGAGGTCTCGCTGCCATGATGGGCTATCTTAAGCACGGTGCTTTTCAAACTGGCTCGCTGCCCGATGAGCTCGAATTCAACTTCTTCTCTGATGTCGGCAGTAAACAGGAAACTTACCTTGCCCCAGGTCAGCCTCAGCACCACTCCATTGTTATCCACATCGGCGCTCGTCCCCTCATATAGCGTTGCTGGCGGATTTAACACCTCTATCTCGATTCCGTTGCCCAAATCAATCTCCTGTCCGGCCCGGGCTATGTTATGTTCGATTCCTTTATCTTCAACAAGATTACGCCATTCCCGATAGATAGAGGAGTTATAAGATACCCCAGGCTCAAGCACTTGCTTCACTTTGTACCTCTGAAGGACCTCTACCAGGCCTGTGACATGGTCGGCGTGAGGTTGAGTGCAGACCACAAGGTCTATCGTCCTATCCCAGAAAGGAAGCTTCTTGCTCAACTCCAGATTAATTTTCTGGGGGTCAGGGCCGCCATCAATGAGTATGTCCTGGCCATTGGGTGTCTGAATCAGGATGGCGTCTCCTTGTCCCACATCAAGAAAACTCACATGAAGCTTGTCATCAGGCGTGGTCAGAGCCACAGACCACACCAGGATAGCTACTACCAGAATGGGAAGGATAAGCCATTTCGTAGAAAAGCCGAGGCGAGGTTTAGGAATGCCTTCAGCGACTTTCTTTATTCCTGAAGTCAACCTGGAGGAAAAATCAGCCAACTGTTTTCGGTGGTTAAGGAATGCTATAACTCCAGCCAATATAGCATAGTATCCCCAGATATGCCAGGTGGAAACAGTGGTCACTTCTAATGAAGAGTAGGGCAGGGCATCAAAGCCTTGAACTAGAAAAACGAGATAGCTGAGAAAAAGCCAGGCCAGCCAGCCGAGTATTTGAGCCGCAAGCGAAGCAAGTAGTCCCACGAAGGCGACTAACGCTGCCGTGACTATGATAAAGGGCAAAGCAGGCAAAGAGAAGAAGGTTGCCGGCAAGGCAACTAAGGAAACTACGCCAAAGTTATAAGCTATAAGCGGCCCAATTGCCACGATAGCTGCCAGGGTTACGGCAAAGCCGTCAATTATCATACCACCTGCGGCCGCAATCCTTTCCCTAGCTCCAAACAAGGAAGCAACACCCTTTCTCCCCCACGCCTGGAAGTAAGGATAGAGGAGAATAAGACCGGCCATGGCCAAAAAGCTGAGTTGAAAGGAGACGCTCCACAAGATATGAGGTTGGACTCCCACCATCACCGCGGCGGCGAAAGCCAGGGCAATAATGGCGCTTCGCTGCCTCCCCAGATATTCAGCTATTAAAAACAGGCTTCCCATGATTGTCGCCCGAATTATCGGCGGATGCATCCCGGCAAGCATGGCATAAAGCCATATAAGCGCGAGAGTCAGCCAGATATATATGGAACGCCGCCTGCCAAAGACCAGGATGCCAAAGCTGAGGAGCATAGCAATAATGATGCTGATATGTAAGCCGGAAATAGCTAGCAGGTGCGCTGTCCCTGTCCTGGAAAAGGCTTCGTACAGGGAATCAGGTATGTTGCCTCTCAAGCCCAGCAAAATACCCTGAGCTAATGAACCTTGTGGCTCAGGCAAAGCTCTGGCTAAGGAAGCAGAGAGCCGTTCCCTCAAAGAATAAATCCACTGCAAAGGTTTCAAGCCCTGGCCACGGCCTAGAACTTCTACCCCGGGATAATAGATGACCGAATAAATTCCCTGGCGAGCCAAATAGCCCTTATAGTCGAAATCTTCAAATTGGAGAGGCGTCTCCAGCCTTCCTGTTATTTTAAGCACATCTCCATAATGGTAGGTGGGGTATCGGGGTACTCGAATTAAAGCGGTTCCCGATACCTCTCCCCTTTCGCCGTTTACAATTATTTCGCTGGCGGAAAATGTCAACAGGCAATATTTATCCCGAATGTCAGGCTCCTCTGCCACCATACCTTGAATCTCTACAATTCCCGTGTCGTTGTAAAAGCAAAGGGAATGCTCATCTGCCGGGGGCAAGCTTGATGGGAAGTAAAGCCCGCCTCCGAGGAGGGCAAAGAGGCATAACCCGACTACTATTAAGGTTTTCTTGCTGCTGGGGAGGAAGGGTATAAGTGCGAAAGGGATAAGTCCCAAGGATAAGGCGAGCAAAGGCGGGCTAACCTTTGAACCCAGGAATATCCCGGCCACCCAGGCACAGCTAACATAGAGAAGCCACATGTAAGAGCCCCCAATCCCGTACGACTATGTTGTGACCTAGTTTACCACTTAGCCTTGCATTAAGGATAGATATGAATAGTCTATATCTGTGGTAAAGCGGAATCATATTGGAAGATGCAATAAACGGTATAATTAGGATTAGCTGGCGAACTGCACCTTTACATAATGAATAGCTCGCCCAGCGGATTTGGAGGGAATAGGAATTGCTTAGACCAACTATTCTATTCTGTTTGATAATGCTAATAGTAGTCGCTGTTTACACCTTCAGGCATCCTGATATTGATGACTGGCGAGGATACTAAGTATCGAGGGACACCACAAAGAAGCATAGTGACGGTTCTCTAGCTTGTGATACAATGAATCTCTGAGGCTCATCTCCATGAAAATAGTTGGCATCTTTTTGATTGCTGTAGCCTTAGTTGTCGGGACGGTAGGATGTGTTCCTGTTCAATACAACCTCACTATCGATAGTACCTGTGGAGGGGTGGTAACTACCCCTGGAGAGGGGACTTTTACCTATTTCGAGGGAAAAGTGGTGAGGCTGGTGGCTAGGCCGCTTGTCGGCTACTTTTTTGTCAAATGGACCGGCGATGTGGCGACGATCGAGACTGTCAATTGCTTCTTAACGACCATCACCATGAATGGAAATCATCACATAACAGCTAACTTCGTCGGATGTGGGCGCTGAGGCTGAGATGCATGGGTAACACTCATGGTATGTTTATCGATAATAACTTACTATGGGAGTTACCGGAATTAGAAAGTCAGCCAGCTTTTACTTCTTCAAAAGAAAATCCATTGCCCCAATAAATCGGAGCGAAGAATCTCGTCTCAGTTGTAGGACGGCATTTCATATACCACTCTGGCCGAGAAGGCGGCCATAGCAGGCTTGCTGGCACTGGTCTCAGTGGCACTGGCTACATAGGAAAAAAGGCGGTGGGGCAGCACAGATGGCTCTAATTCGATTTAGAGCCAAGCTATCCTCAAACTTTATGTTTCTTGTATGTTGTCTACCAGGCTGCTATAATCTCGCAAAGGGAATTGCGTTTACTAGGAGACGGATGGCTCAGAAGAAAGCAGCCAAAAAGACAGGAAAGAAAGAGCGGAAGAAAGCCTCTGAATATCTTCGGAAGGGCCCGAAGAAGTGATGAGATAAGGGTCGATTTATTTGCAATCTTGAGCGGATTCTGTTTCATTCTTGCCCTACAGATAGTAGGGGAATAAAATGAACGTAGCCCAGCCAGCGGATTTGGAGAGGCATTCTATGCAAAAGGGCACAATAAAACGGCTAATTGCAGATCGTGGTTTTGGATTCATCAAGACAGAGCAGGAAGAAGAGCTCTTCTTTGGCCGCAACCAGCTTCAAGGGGTGGACTATGGTTCCCTTAGAGAAGGGCAAAAAGTCGAATTTGAGGTTACACGGGACCCCAACGGTCGCCTCCACGCAATCAGGGTGAGGCTTGCTCAGCCTAAAGGCGAATAACAACTAGCCCAGCCAGCGGATTTGGAGAAAGCCTCAAACCATCCTCAAACTTCACTGACGCAGTAGTTGAGTTTGGTTGATGGTATAATTGAGAGGCACCACGACAGCTGTAAACTACTGTGGAAATCGTGTCCCAATGCGACATGAAAGGAGAACATAGTAATGAGTGATTGGGGACTTGGTTATGCAATAGGTATATTCACCGGCCTTGCTATTGGCCTTGCTATTGGCAGAAGACAAAAACGCTGGTCTGAACTAACTCAGAAAGAGAAAAGGATTAGAATTGGCTTAATCGCTGCCGGGGTAGTCCTCCTGGCAGCCGGGATAGTTATGCTCTTGATGTGGTGAAGTGGTAGAACACTACTTGCGCAGCTTGTCTATTCAAGAACATCTCTTGCGAGCTTCAAGGGCATCATAACATCCCAGGGCTTGGCAGGTGGTATAGTAGTATTAGGATGTGCATTTTGCTTGACCACGAGCCCAGCCAGCGGATTTGGAGAAGGCTTCCTAGGCCGACACGGTTATGAAATCCTTTATCTTTTCAAATGTTGCTGGGCCGATGCCGCTGACCTTAAGCAAGTCCTCAATTCTTTTGAAAGGGCCATTTTCACTGCGGTAATCTACAATTCTTTGAGCTAGCACCTCACCTATCCCGGGCAGGGCTTCGAGAAGCCAGGATTCGGCTCGGTTGATGTCTATCTTCTTAATTCTTCTTCAGCTAAATCACAAGCTTTAAGCATAAGTTGCTCTAGTAAATCAAACACCTTCGGCGCTACACCTATTGTTTTGAGGTGTTTTGTGCACTCGTCTTTCATTTTCCTGGCATACTTAGGTGTATGGATAGCCATAGTCCCAAAAGCCAGCCCAAATGCGAATATTGCGACGGTATTGGCGTCCTTCAAAGTTGGTTTTGCGGTCTCAATATCTTGCTCCAAATCCTCAATTCTTTTGAAAATGTCCCACTCAGCAGTATTCATAATTCGCCTCCTTTATTATTTTTTAGATTATACCTCTAGAGCAACCTTAATCTGACACGGTTATGAAATCCTTTATCTGTTCAAATGTCGCGGGGCCGATGCCGCTGACGTTAAGCAGGTCCTCGATTCTTCTGAAAGGGCCGTTTTGGCTGCGGTAATCTACAATTCTTTGGGCCAGTACCTCGCCTATCCCGGGCAGGGCTTCGAGAAGCCAGGGTTGGGCTCGGTTAATGTCTATCTTCTGGGGAGATTGCTCTTCGCCTTCCCGTGGAACATAAAGCTCAATATGGCTGAGGTCGGCATCGAGTTCGACCCCAGCATCCAGAAGAAGAGCCAGCATGGTGTCATCTTCTCTCAGAGGATAGATGCCAGGGTTAGCCACAGCACCGCCGATGCAAATCTCACCGCTCAACTCTGGAGGCTCTGTTTGAGATAGAACGATTTCCACAGGCTGGCTTCGGCTGTGCTGCACCGCCAGCATGACGCCGCCAGCTATTGCGGCGATAACCAGAAAAACAGTTACGAATAGGTAAAATCTATCGGCACGGCTCATGGCATAGCTCCTTTCTCAATGACTAGCGTTCTGCATAATATTCTATAACAAAATCCACTTACCTCCACTACATTTTAAAACAGCCCCCCCTTCTAGTAAATTCAGCTTGTTGCGAAATGGGTTTTTGATGGTGCACAGCACACCCTCTTGACTTCACTATAAGCCTACACATACAATCTGGCAATAAGAATTAATGTTCAATTAAAGGAGGAGAAATGGAAGATTTGTGGATGATCCTATCCTGGGGCTCGCCTATTGGGCTTGGCATGGGCCTTGCTCTCATAGGCACCTTCGTCTGGCTGCTTGCCAAAGCTGACGAGAAAAGTAAGCGCACAAAGGTATTTGCCAGAGAACAAGGACTGGAGAAGAAAAAGGAATAACTGCGGTCGTTTAGCAACGCGAATCGTTATTGCTAACCCTTCGCTTTTTGTCATTGCGAGCACCTGAAAGGTGCGTGGCAATCTCTGGAGATTGCTTCGACTGACTTCGCCAGCCTCGCAATGACAGAAAAGAGAGGTCATTCTGAGCTGAAGGCGAAGAACCTCACCTTCGCTGAGGGTAAACTCCGCGTAGCAACCTCACGGACAGCGCCGGGTTTATCAGGAAGTGTACCATAAATTGCTCGCCCTATGTCTCGGTGCTAAAATTGACATATGGCGAAAGGTTCCGGCGTAATAACCGTTAATCGCAAAGCTTACCACGACTATCATATCCAGGAGAGCTTTGAGGCAGGTATTGTTCTCAAAGGTTCCGAGATTAAATCCATCAGGGCAGGCAAGGTAAATCTGAGTGATGCCTATGCCAAACCGGAAAATGGTGAGCTATGGCTCCATAATAGCCATATTGCTTCCTACGATGCTGCCAGCTATAACACTCATGAGCCAGTCAGGCCTCGCAAGCTTCTTCTTCATAGAAAAGAGATTGATATCCTTGCCAGCAAGGTAGTGCAGAAGAGTTTGACTTTAGTGCCTCTTAAGCTGTATATTAAACATGGGGTGGCTAAGGTAGAGCTGGGGGTGGCCAAAGGGAAGAAAGTTTACGATAAAAGGGAGGCTATCGCCCGTCGGGACGCAGAAAGAGAGATGGACCGGGCGCTGAAGTATAGAAGGAGGTGACGGGAAAGCAGGCTGGAATATGGGGGCGCGTGGGTTCGACAGGGGAGGGCCTACAGAATTGCAGGCTGAGGTGCCACTAACCTCATAAAACAAGTGGCAAAAAATAACTGGCGAACCTGTTTACGCTTAATGGTTCACATCTAACCTGAGCTCTCCTCGAAGCTTGGGATTAGGTGTCAGAAAAAATCGAGGCGCTCCAATCCTGATGCCGATAGGGGTTGGCTAAGAAAAATTGGCTGGTCTAGCTGGATTCGGTCAGCAGATTAAAGCTAGATGAGATAAAAAGAGCTGACTAAGCTTGTAGGATATTCTGGCAACCTTCTTTTGGACGGGGAGTTCAACCCTCCCCCGCCTCCACCAAGTAGTAGTAACAAGCGGCACCAGCGGGCGCCGTTTTCTATAAGAGGAAAATGAAGTGCCTCTCTCGAATCAGGAAACTCACTGTATAGAACTAACATGTGAGTATCTCTCTTCAATAATCGGTGGCAGTTGGGAAGTGCAAAGCTATCCCGATGAACTTTATCCTGCGGAGCCAACGCCGGAAGTTATCGTTACTAATGGAAGTGTAACTGCCGCTATCGAAGTGAAGCGGCTGACTGGTGACTCAATCTCTAACGCGTATACAGAAAGTCTTCTGTCGAACCAGAAGTTCCTCGTGCCTTCTTGTGGTGGATACTACTATTTAATTCCGCCTAATGGCTTTCGGCTACCGATGGATATTAACCTTCGCCGACACGTTAAACGGGAAATCGAGCGTTTGGCACCCACCCTCAGAGTCGGTGAGACTGGTGCAGTTCGCGTTCCACGTAAAGGTCACATATCTCTGATCTCTGAATCTGGCCCACCATATATATATTGCAATCATGGTGGGCCCTACTCCGAAGTTATGCAGCCATTATTGGAGCGAATAAATGGCAAGTTCATGCTTATCGATGAGGGATTGGAGCACTCGTTTTTTACTGATGAAGGCAAGAGTACGTTTTATGATGCGGTAGCCGCTGCCTGTGAAAGGCGGCTGAAGGGAGATGCATCTCCTTTTGGCTGGTATGAGGAATGGGAACTCACCCGGCTTGAGGATGAAAAAGATGATGAGGAAGACAAGGACGGAGTCTGGATTATCGCAGTTACCGAGGCTCGTGATATGAGAGAATCAGTCGCAGAGTGTGTTTATACGATGCTGAAAAATGCTTTAAGGAAATTTGCTGAAAAACGCTGGGCGGACTTACATGTAGTGGTTTTTGAGAAATCAACATATGCTCCTGAGCGTTTAGTTGCCGAAGCTATGGCTGCTCTTGAGCCAGACGAGGTTCGGGATGTGAACTTCATACTTCTCGTTGACGGTGATAGTATCGTCCCGTGTCACACTACTGATGGCTAACTACGTAAAGAGGTCAATGGCCAGCGCCCCCACTCCCTAAGGTTGTGGAAGATTATTTCGGTAGGATGGAGTTCAACTCTCCCCTACCTCCACCAGCAAACTCGAAACGCTAGCGGCAAGCCGCTAGCCTCTTTTTTATTCAGAGATTAAGCAAATTGGACGAACCCTCGATCTCCCCGTCCATTTGGTAAACTGCTACTTATTGTTAATGAGACAAAATGCAAAACTGCAGCCTACAACTGCCATTGAACGAACATAGGCGTGTTTGTTCAGTGATGAGTATAACTGTTTGACACCGTTTACTTTTTCCTTCAATCCTTAATTACTCATCAGAGATCCAGACCTTGGCTAATAGACACGAGCTGATGAAAGGATATAATTAGCAATCCTCTGAATGGTTGCCCAATCTTGGCTTGTCAGCTCAAATCGTCTATCCACTTGCAATGTCCACCCTTGAAATTCCTTGGCATAGCTGTGAACTGTCAAATTCCCAATCCTTTTCGCCAGGTCTTTTACCGCTTCATCGTTGGACAGAACCTCGGCTAGTCCGGTATGATGATCTTTACCTTTCCAGGTCACATCGACTACTTTCCCGAACAATGGAAATGACCTTTTTCTTATTGTCTTGATGTCAACCACCTTGTGATTTGAGAGAGGTCTCTCATCTGGTATACAAAGAATGACCCACCATAGAGGAGGGTTGTTTCTACTCGCATCTTTTTTCAAGATATTTATCCATCTGACCAGTCCTTCTGGCACGTCTATAATGCCCAAAGAACGTTGATACCAAGAATTTTCTATTTTTTCTTCCATTCGGCCACGTTCAGCCAGGACCGCTCTAATACCCAAGGAGTTGAGGTTCTCAGCTAATTTATCTCTTGATTTATCACGGAATATTTCTTTCATTTGTTAGAATCATATTGTAGCGTATTGGAGATAGCAATTAAACCATTTTGTTTCTGTAGAACAAACATCGGGATGTCGACATGCACTCAAGAGGGAGAAAGTCTTCTTCTTATTTGAAATAGATGTCACAAAATGAGTACTTGTTGAATATAAGTTGCCCGATGGCCAGCATTCCGGGCTTTTGTAAACTAAACAACATATGGTTTTATCCTGACGACTTCTCGCGCTACAAAATATAATGTTCTCTTCTTGAGATAAGACTGGTCCGGTTTGCTGGCTCTAACGCATTATAGGCAGAAACATACCAAAGCCCACCCCAGTAACAACCAACCCGATCACTATCCCACGAATCCAGCCGACTCCGTGGGTCTTTCTCATACCAATGACCACCAGTGCGACCTGCCAGATGGGGGCGAGTAACGACAGCCGCAGTAAATCGACCCAGCCTGGCCATGGCACGCCGCCGAAGAAGGGTACTACAAAGGTCTCTGGAAGCCACATGAGGACAAAAGATGGAATCACCCATGCGATGCTATTGACCACCAGAGCATCCTTGAAAGTGAATGGGGAAGGGTTATCACGGCCGAGCATGGCCATTACATGGGCGATGCCGGCTAGCATGAAGGCTGTGGCCAATCCCCATGGAATGGTCCAGAAGGCCTGGTACAGGTAATACTTTTCCTTGGCAATAGGAATCCATGGGTCTATAAGCGGTAGTACCTGAGCGAAATATAAGATTAGCGCAGTAATCGAGTAGAAGATGGCAAAGAAGAACAAGATCCAGAGGCTGATCTCCAGCTTTTTAGGGTCCGACCTAAAGGTATCGAAGACCTCTCCAGGTTTGAAGATCGCCTTAAACCAATACCGGTAGGCACAACCGATTTGAGAGATCATGAGGGCACCTCCCTGCTTATTATCTTGCGCCATTGTATCACGCATCCAACAGAACGGTATCCTGTCCTCTGTCACCAGCTCCAGGCAAGGTTAAAGCCCCCATTTGGGGCTTTTCATTTTGCTTTAAAAACTATTTCTCTCTCCTGAGGGAGGAGCAGAGGATGCAATTGCTTCCTCTGAAATACTAAAAGCCCCTTTTATTTCATTGATGCCATCAAAGTGGGAAAAAACTTTAAATTTGTTCTATATGTAGGTATAATCTATCTGAACACCACCGCTAAGGCATGCCGCTGTCTAAGGAGAGACAGGATATTTGGGGCTGAGAGAGCTGGGGCCTCCCCCGCCTCCACCAAGAAAATTGACAACGCTAGCCTTCTATCGCTAGCGTTTCTTTATATAAATAGGATTTCGGGGAGATGCAAATTAGGTTTAACCCCCATCTCCCCGTCCATTTAAGTTAACTTCATAAGACTTCTACGCTAATGAGACATTATGCAAAATTGTTGTATAGCTCTACCGCTGGACAAAAATCGGGATATCTGATTTCTTGTACGTAAGATTATCCCCCTGGCAAAGAGACTGGCATCAAATTCTCTTGTCACAGCTTCAGACGTGGCTTTGCCTGTAATCTACACCGCAGAGGCCTATCTACACTGGATATAATGCACTTGGGCAGTTGGTCTGATTTGAGTATGGTATTGAGATATACCAGATGTATTACTTTTTAGATTTTTTGTATACATCAACAAACCAAAATAAACCAAAACTAAGAAGAAGGAGACCTAGACCACCAAAAAAGATACCTATAGAACCCAGATTTTCCATATTTTCACCTCCGAAATGATAGTTTATCACAACATATCATATCCCTACTCAATATGAAATATAGTGTTCGTACTGTAAAACACAATCTCTGATGCTACATAACTAGCTAAACACCACTGCCAAGGCCTACCGCTATCTTAAGGAGGGACATGATATTTGGGGCTGAGAGAACTGGGGCTTCCCCTGTCTCCGCCATTCAGTAGTAACAACGCTAGCATTTTACCGCTAGCGGTTTGTTATTAAGATGGAGCTCTTATTACGACTAAGCGATCTCCCCGTCCATTTGGTAAACTTCGTAAGATTTTTCTGCTAATGAGACGAAAGGCAAAATTGTCTCAGTACAGGGGAGTTCCTTATGAAGTGGCAATATTGACTACTAAAAGAACATAAAATAAACTAGATGTAACGCCCAGTAGAGGATATAAACTTTCATAGTGAATAGTAAACCATCCAGGAATTCCAAATCATACAAAACTGCTGCTACACTCTTTGCAATTAGTGGGCTCGTCTTCATTATAGTAAGTGTAGTTAGCGGTAAAATTGGAGTTTTTCTGCCGATTGGAATCGCGTTAGCCATTATTAGTATTGGTTTTTGGCAACGTAGCAAGAAGCTCACAAGTAATGAACACAAGGACTCTTCTAAATAGCAACTCAAGCTTTAGCTAACTTAACTTACGCAATCCACCGCACTGCATAATTTGATATCTACTGGGCTCTTTGGGCTCATAAGCTGAAGGTGGCAGTGTCAAATCTGACTCTTGTTTAACTATTGCGAAAGAGCTTGGTTAAGCTGCTCCAGAAACATATCTCTGTTGGCTGGTGATATAACAAAACCCAAGCCTTTCTTACGAACTATTTCCACGATACTATGTGTTGAAGTGGCAAAACGGTTCCCCCAATAAACAAAAACCTTGCGAGCTGAAACCGTCCTTACAGTCCGTATGTTAGAAAACGGGATATTTATAGCTAATGGTCCACCTAACACTATTCTTACCCTGTCCTGGTAGATCTGAAATAGCCGTGGCAGAATTGCTTTAAACAATAGAGCATCAAAAAGCGTTACCCCAAACATTGCCAAAGCTACTTCACTATCCTGGAAAATGAAAATTATCCCCAATATCAAAGTAAGGGCTAATACACCGC
>Ga0209986_10004627_pt1 | contig 11599 bp, 23 predicted proteins | sample BlataG_FD_183168 | JGI IMG/M metagenome (GOLD analysis project Ga0209986, IMG submission 183168) | Deep subsurface microbial communities from Black Sea to uncover new lineages of life (NeLLi) - Black_00105 metaG (SPAdes) (version 2) | ecosystem: Environmental > Aquatic > Marine > Oceanic >...
TAACAATTTTATCCTCTCTATAACATACTTCCACTCCTCCATTTTTCTCTCACCTTAGCAGTTTATCTTATACTATTAAGCTCCCCTCTCTATTATAAACTTCCTTCCTTAAAATATTTAATGCTACATCTAAATCATAAGGTTTTTCCTTTAAGTATCTTGAAGCTTTTGACGTATCTAAAGAAGAATCTTTTGGGCGCGAGGCAAGCCATCTCATCTCATCCATCCTCGATGGTATTATTAAATCCTTATCCAGCCCAAATTTATTCGCTATTTGCAAAGCGAAATCATATCTCGAAACTCTTGTCGCTCCCGCTAAGTGGAATACCCCTTTTAGTTCTTGCCCTGCTACTTCTAACAGCATCTTTGCCAAATTGGTATTTAATGTAGGAGTTATAAATTGGTCCGTAACAATTTTCACCTTTTTTCTGTTCCTGAGGTTATCTATAAGCCACAGTGCAAAGTTAACCTTTCCACTCGTTGGTTTTGCGCCGTAAATAACGCAAGGTCTTGCTATGCAATCGCAATACTTCTCGCCCAATAGTTTCGTGTATCCGTAGTAATCTATTGGATTTGGCTCGTCTTCTTCTTTATACATACCCTTATCCCCTGAAAACACATAATCCGTTGAAACATACACGAGAAACGCTCCCAGTTCATTTGCAATCTCCACCACTCTTTTTGTCCCTTCTGCATTGATCCTGTAAGCCAATTCGTTATTAGCTTCACACTCATCAACGTTCGTTAAGGCGGCAGTATGAATTATAACTTCTGGCTTTATATTGTAGATAACCTCTAAATCTGTATCCTTAGCCAGATCAAGCTTTATTGGCTCGCCAAATGCCGGCTTGTTATGGCAATAGCCAGCGTAAACTTCATATCCTCTAATAAGTGCAATCTCTGCAATCTTACTTCCAAGCAAACCACTTCCACCGGTAATAAAAATCCTCATTGCCACTTCAATTTCCAGGGTGTCGGATGCAATACCTTTTCATCAGCCAAGGGCTTCCACCACCATTCATTCTTTAAATACCAATCAATTGTCTCTTTTAACCCTTCGTTAAATCCGTGTTTTGGCTTCCAACCCAATTTCCTGATCTTAGAGGAATCCAAGCTATACCTGATGTCATGTCCCGGTCTATCTTCCACAAACTCTATCAAATCTTTTTTACCTATTATGTCTAAGATTTTATTGACAACCTCTAAATTATTTTTTTCCTCTTCACTTGAGATATTGTAAATTTCTCCCTTTTTTCCTTTCTTTAAAACTAAATCTATAGCCTCACAGTGGTCTTCAACATAAATCCAGTCCCTTATGTTCTTCCCAGTTCCGTAAATTGGTACTTTCTTATCCTTTTTTGCTCTTATTATTGCTTTTGGAATTAACTTCTCTGGGAATTGATACCAACCATAATTGTTCGTGCATCTCGTAATCACAGCATTTAGTCCGTAAGTTCTGACATAAGCCAAGACGAACATGTCAGCAGAGGCTTTGCTTGCGGAATAAGGAGAAGAAGGTCTTAGCACGTCATCTTCCCTAAAAGAGCCCTCTTCTATGTCACCATATACCTCATCCGTGCTTACATGAACAAGCTTTGCCTCTGGATTGACTTTTCGTATCGCCTCCAGTATTGTGTAGGTGCCAATTACATTGCTTTCAATAAACGCATAAGGATTTGATATGCTTCGGTCAACATGCGTCTCCGCGGCAAAGTTCACTATTGCATCCGCCCCTTTAACAAGCTCAGCCATTAAATCATAATCGCAAATATCCCCTTTAACAAATCTATAATTTAAATCTTCTAAATTCTTCTTGTTAGAGCCGTATTTTAGGGCGTCCACTACAACGATTTCCGTCACATCCATTCCAACTTCTTCTACCATATACCTTACAAAATTGCTTCCTATGAACCCCAACCCACCAGTTACAAGTATCTTCATTTTTCTCATCCTACTATTTCCGAACTATCTCCCACAATTAACTTCCTGCCATTTGGCAAATCTGCCTTCCTTTTTATCTTCACCTCCTTCCCTATCAAACTCTCGATAATCCGCCCACCTCCTATTATCTCCGTTTTATCCATTACAATCGAGTCCTCAATCTCTGTATCGTCAATCACGCATTCGTTTCCAATGCTCGTGTAAGGACCTATATAAGAATTTCTTATCATGCAATCCCGCCCAATTAGAGATGGCCCTTTAACAAGGCTGTCTTTAATCTCTACTCCTTTTTCAATAGTAACCCTTCCAATTATTCTTGAGTTTTTCGTAGTTCCTTCGTTTTTCGTTTGGGCATCCTCTAAAATCAACCTGTTAGCTTCCAGAATATCTTCTGGTTTCCCTGTATCTTTCCACCACTCTTCTACCTTTGTCCATCCCACTTTATAGCCGTTATCAATGAGCCATTGAATTGCATCAGTTATCTCAAGCTCATTCCTCCATGAGGGTTTTATGCTCATGCAAGCCTCTAATATGACTGTGGTAAAGAAATAAATGCCAACCAAAGCCAAATTGCTTGGTGGGACTTTGGGTTTCTCAATGAGTCCTTTAATCATTCCGTCTTCATTAATATCCGCAACTCCGAATTGCTGTGGGTTTTCAACTTCTGTAAGCATTATACTCGCATCATATTTATTCTCTTTAAACTTCTCAGCGTGTTCTACAATCCCCTCTCTCAAAATGTTATCGCCTAAATACATAACAAATTCATCATCTAAAAAATCTTCAGCAACGAGGATTGTATGGGCTAACCCTTTTGGTTCCCCTTGATAAATGAATTCGATTTCGGCATCCCAATCAGTAGATTTAACAGCCTCTATAACTCGCTCTTTATTTGGCCCTACAATAATTCCTATCTCCTTTGCCCCCGCATCAATCACATCTTCAATAGCATAAAATAGAATTGGTTTATTTGCAACTGGGATTAACTGCTTCTGCTGTGAGTATGTTAGAGGGCGAAGCCTTGTCCCATACCCGCCTGATAGGATTAACCCTTTCATGGAGATCACTTTAATATTTGTATCGTCTTTTAAATACTTTCCTTCTTCAAGGCCTTAAATTTATGCAAAAATCTTATCCGCTAATCTCAGTGATAAATTGCTGTAATCCTGGTCCAAAAGTTCCACGATAGTTGGTATTCCAAATAAAAATCCTGAAAAAATAAGACAAAACGATAGAAAAGGAAATATATTTTCTCTGCGAATTTGTATCCACCCAAAAACTTACCCTTTTCTTTAGCTTTGCTCGATGGTTTACCACGAATAGGAAAAATTAATCCACGATAAACTCTCTTCGTAAAGATGTTCTTGCTGATTTCTTCATATTTCTTCTGGTTCCTTGATGTTCTCCTTGATATAATGAGCACTTTGTTTCCTTTCTTCGCTAAGCTGTCCGCTACCTTCAAAACATGTGTCGAACCACCTACAAATTCGCCTGTATGCGGCACAGGTATATCCGGAGCAACGTAAAGGATGTTCATAGCTCTCCCTATTTTAATTGCGTGATTATATCATCTGCACGGCATGCTTGCGGAACGGGACTGCAGCAACTCCATCGGCGATTTCCACTGAAACAAACTCCGTGGATAGCAATCGTCCTCTTTCTTTTTCCAACCGTTCCTGCCAAACAACAGCCTTCTCATGCCTTTTGTCGCGAGTATTTATTTCAATTGTTATCTTTTCCTCCATTCTTAAAAATCTCCTCTTTTGATACAATTTTTAGATTATCTTTGTCTTCCATTTCATCTTTGAGTTCTTGGAAAACGTTTGGCGATATGTATAAGGTCTTTTGCTTAAATACCCCGAATAACAACTCTAATCTATCGATTTTTGCAAAGGTGGAAAGGATATTAGTATCAACGAGGATCATCATTCACCTCTTATCTCTCTTATCCTTGCTACCTGCTTATCAAGTTGGTCTATACTTATTTTAGGCACAATTATTTTTATACCGCGGTCCCTCAGAACATCCTCGAACTCTATAATCCCCATGCCCGCGAGTTCCGCGGCTCTACCTAATGTAACTTCTTCTTTTTTATACATTTCGATTGCTGCTGCTATCTTCAAATTTGGTCTTGACTCAAATAAAATCTTCAATGCATCTCTGATCACCTCTGATTCATTGACGTAACATCCCGCATCAATAATAGCGCTAACCTCGCTTTCATATACCTTTGGTAGGTTCACCTTTTGCATTTTATCATCACTATATATATTAAATATGTGATACCTATTAAATTAATATTTATTCTCCCTACTTTTATTGCTTCTCAATGCTAAACAATTGAAGCATTGGTTAACTTTGCTCCTATCCATACAACGCTATCTATAAACATCAAATCACCGAATCATGTTCTTTTAAAGCATCTGTCTCTTCTACCTCTATCGGCGTCTCTAGCCACCGCTTCAAAATCTCATCCGATTTCTCCCTTTTTATTACTGTCATTAGCTCCTCCTCGTTCTCAGCTATAAACTTTGAAATAGCCTCTATTAGCCTATCTTCAGATATTTTACGCCCTTTTTAGCCAGGTCCTCCCGCATCTTACGTAATATATTCTTCGCTCCTATCGCTATCTCCATTCGCTCACCTCTCTTTATTCATCATCAATAATGAATAGTTATTATATCTGATTAAAATATTTATCTGCCCCGTGATATATATTTTGGCACATTCTCATGCTTGACGAAGCCCGTAAATATGAACTTAGAAGAAACTCCGTTCTCTTTTGCCTTCTCTCCTAGCATTTCTAAATTATTTGCTCTACTGTACTGTGTTTCGCTTCTGCTTGCTTCTTTGCAAGCAAGTAAATCCGACATCCACAGGCACTAAAAATGTGCGTTTCTGAATGTCAAATTCTATCTCCTCCTCTTCCATTTCATCCCGGTAGTCAGCAGCAGAGTGGGTGTCCCAAAACTCGCCTGCTTCTTCAGCACTATCAAAGTGCTCCGGAATTGTGTCCCTTCTTTTATTCATCTTCACCTTTGACATCTCCTTTTGCGATATGATAAACTTTCTTCCTGCCATGCAAAATTCCTTCCACTTCGAACATAGTCACGTGATGTTTACTTTCTATCTTCTCAATAAAAATTTCTTTCCAAACAATTTTATTTTTATCATAAATATTTATTTACTTCCTTTCTTCGCTAAGCTCTCCGCTATTTTCATTATATGCGTGGAACCGCCAACGAATTCTCCAGTGTGCGGCACGGGAATATCAGGAGCGACATAAAGGATGTTCATAGCTCGGGAATTTTTAATCACCTTTCCCTCCTTTACTCTCACTTTCGCTTCCTGAATCATCTCCTTTTTGCGTATTTTTTTGCCGCATTTTTGCCGCATTCTGTATCAAAACATATCTCAGGTCCCTTTTCCCCTCGCCGATTTTATCAAAAATCCCCGCTTTTACAATGACACCAAGGTCTCTCGTAGCTGTATACCTCGTTGTATTGTTAATAGTTTGATATTCTCTGTTTGTTATAGAACCTTGCTTGACCACATAATTCACTGCTCTTATCTGTCTTTTATTAAGTCCCAATTTTTCTAAATCCCCTAAGGCTGGAGGTAATTTAAAAGTAACAACAAATGCCCCTGTTATATGTTCAAATACGGGTTCCGGGATTCCCCATTCTCTGCATCGGCTTATCACCTCCACATATTTTACCCAAAAGAGTTGTTTGAATAATAGTTTTAGTTTCATTAATGCCTCTTCGATGGGAGCATCTTCTGAAAGGTTTAATCCTCTTTGTTTTCTCGCCTCTTTTAAGAACCATCTTACTTTCTCTTCATCTATATTCTCCAAACTCGCATCCTCACAAACTATTTCATCCCAATAAACTTTCTCACCACTCTCTTTTGCTAACTTTCTCAGTTCGCCTGAAGAAATCATCTGATTTGTCTTTTTTTATATATAAACTATACTGTTTCTTTGCTAAAGCTTTCTTTTTGAAAGAAAGGTTTTTGATCAAACGTTTCTTAAAAGTTTTAAAGAAAAAGTGTTTTTAAATTAGCCCATCTAAGGCTTCAAAAGGTGAGAAATAACCCTGTTCGATCATGTCTGAAAGCATTGTATTGCCTTCCTCAATAGATAAAAGTTCTTCTCTTACCGCTTCAACCAATACACCAATGGTTCCTGAAACAGAAACTTCCCTTCTCTGGGCAAGCTTTCTTGCATCCTTGTCGTCTGTTAATACCTTCAAATCCCTTGATATAGCAATGCTCAGGCAAGACGACTCACCTTTTCCAAACGATTCCGCGAATAATCGAAACAGGAACTCCTCTTTTGAAGATTCCTTCTTTAATACTTTAATCCATTGCCAATCCCTTTCAGGCAAAACGTTCCTATACTCTCCCTGCTTTAATTCCTCTAAAACCTCTTCAGTTGTAAAAAGCGTATCTTTAAACAACTTAGCCAAAATATCTTCTCTTTCGATTAAAGCAAAATTCGATAACACCGTATTATCCGCTACTACTGCTTCTTTCTCCACTCTCGTATAGCCCCTACCTCTGCTATTACATCCTCTTTTGAGAGTCCACGAATTGGAACCCCTTTCTCTCTCAATTCATTTTGCAATTCCAACCTGTGTACTCCGAGCAACTCCGCAGCTTTTCCTAAATTTATCTTTTCATCAAGATAGGCATTTATTATCACCGACTTATAAAGAGCTGGTTTTCTCTCCCATAATTCTTTAAGAGCTGTTTTTAAAATATCCGGCTGAATTTTGCCTAATTTGCACAATTCCTCTACTTCCCATTCCATCTTTTTATCCTCTCTTTTATCCTTATTTTTTCTTCTGGCACCTTAATCTTAATATGTTACGACATATATAAATAAATACAAGATGCATCCTTAAACTTGTATCCTGCATCATGAATCCCTGCTTCATTTTCTTGTGCTATTTCGATACAACTTTCTTTCCATCAACTTCCTGTATCTTTACAGAAGGAAATATCCGCGGGTCAGTATTCCTTTTGATGTAATTTGCAAACTCTTCTACGGTGCTCTTTCCAATATCCGCTCCTAGAACTCCTCCACTATTAGAAACTCCAACTATGACCATTCCACCATCAGAATTTGAGAATGCAGAGATGGTCTCTCCAATTTCTTCCTTTAATCCTGAAGATTCTTTGAATTCCAAACTTTGCGTTTCTCCCCTCTCAATGAGTTCTTCTATGTCCATTCTGTGTTTGTAATTTTCCATCTGTGTAATCTTGTGGTTATAAAAGGGGCTAATCAAACTCATCCAACAAATCCCGCACTCTTTTCGTCGGCTCACTTAAATAATCGTATCTCCCTTTCCATTTTTCAATAAATGTTTTTTGGTAAAGCTTTTTGCTTGCAAAAAGGTTTTATGATACCAATCTTCGATGTCAACGGTGATGGATAGTGTGTTCATCTCTTCAATAATTCGCTTCCTACCATCTCATCATCCTTGCGAATAAATGTTTTTGCATCATTTTCGCACCATTTTTGCATCATAACGTTCATTTTAAACCTCGCTTTTCCAACTTTTTTTTTTCGCCCATCATGAGTTTTTTCGTGAGTTTTTTTTGTTGATTATTTGCTCTACTGTACTGTGTTTCGCTTCTGCTTGCTTCTTTGCAAGCAAGTAAATCCGACCATCCACAGGCACTAAAAATGTGCGTTTCTGAATGTCAAATTCTATCTCCTCCTCTTCCATTTCATCCCGGTAGTCAGCAGCAGAGTGGGTGTCCCAAAACTCGCCTGCTTCTTCAGCACTATTAAAGTGCTCTGGAATTGTGTCCCTTCTTTTATTCATGCCCCATATTTCCTCCTTTCTTTGCTGTCCATATCTCGTGCACTAATAGGCAGCACATCGTGATTCTTTTTTAAGATAAAGAACGCCGAAAGATGCCGTCCAGCGCTGGTTTTCCCCAACGCCAAGTATTTTATTTTTATCATAAATATTTATTTACTTCCTTTCTTCGCTAAGCTCTCCGCTATTTTCATTACATGCGTGGAACCGCCAACGAAATCGCCTGCATGCGGAATGGGAATATCCGGAGCGACGTAAAGGATGTTCATACTAAATCCTCAATAATCTCTTGATATCTCTTCCCAATCACCATCCAATCAAAATTATCAACAACCCATTCCCTCGCCCTTATTCCCATTTCCGCTCTTTTATTCTCATCCCGCAAACTCATTATTCTATCTGCTAACTCTTCCGCATTTCCTGGTTCAACAAGAAAACCTGTTTCGCCTTCTTTTATCGTATCCTGCATACCTCCCACTTTCGTCCCAATGACTGGCTTTCCACATGCCATCGCCTCCAATACCGCAATCCCATAAGGTTCTATTATACTTGGTTGAACGTAAACATCGCATTCCCTGTATAAAAATGGCATTTCATAGTTTGGAATAGGTTTCCCAACGAACTCCACCTTTCTCTCTAAACCAAGTCCTTTCACAAGTTTTTTCAAATTCTCTTCTTCTATCCCTTTCCCTAAACTATATAGCTTTGCTTCCGGCATTTGGTCTTGCAAAAGCTGCATTGCCTCTATCAAATATTCCAAACCTTTATATTTGTGCAACCTTGCAACCGTCAAAATTTTAAATTTGCCTTCTAACAAATACTTCCCCGTTGGTTCCATCGGTCGGAATAATTCCGTATCCACACCTACGTGTATGACTTCAATCTCCCTTTTAACCCCTAATTCTCGTTCCATAAATTCCTTTGCCGCGGAACAGTGTGCCGTTAGCACATTCACCCTCTCTCTCAATTCCTCATTTTTAACTTTATCAACAATTTTCAGAAACACCCCTTTCAGCCCTTCCGGATAATATGTGCGTTCAGAAGAAAGAATCGTTTTAATCCCGTGTTTCTTTGCCTCTCTGTATGCTTTATGACATATAAACGGATAGTCCTCCTGCAATAAGGCAACCTCGTATCCTTCAAGATTCAATCCAGAAACAATTGGATTCTCGCCAATATCCAATATAGTTGGCAGATATTTTACCTTAAAATTAAAATCATACTTCTCAGAAGCACTTCGTAATTGATAATTTGTAATTGATAATTTGACGATTTCCCGCGGCGCTTTTCCTTTGGATGCGATTATCGTGACGTCATATCCAAGTTTTGTCAGGCTTTCTGCTAATCCATATTCGTTCCCTCTTACGTATGGTGTGAAATAGGGCACTACAATGCAAAGTTTCATTTTATTAATTCCTTCCTCTCTGCCATTTTTATTTTTCAAACATTCAGCTCCTCATATATTTTCTCATGCTCATCCACAACCTCATCCCACGACTTTATTTTTATTTTATCCTTTGGCAAATCCGAAAAATCGATTTCCCGTTTTGACACTTCTATTATCTTTTCCGCAAGTTCATTTACATTCTCTGGATTTCTTAAACCGAAGCATAACCTATCATCCACAAACTCTTTTAAAGCACCTTTCTCTGCCACTATACATGGCGTTCCACTTGCTAAAGCTTCTGCTACCGTTATTCCAAAAGCCTCAAAAGAGGAGAGGAAAACAAAAACTCCCGCAGATTTATACTGCTCCAAAAGCTCTTCTCTCGATAAATCCTTCAGCCATTCGATTCTACTATTAACATCAATACCGGAAGCCAATCTTCTCAGCTCTCCCTCATACGGCCCCTTACCAATTATCACTAACTTGTAATCTTCTAAATATGGCAAAGCCCCAATTATGCGTTGCACCCCCTTATACCTTTCCAGCCTGCCAACATACAAAATCGTCTTCTCATCCTTAGCGCTGCCTTTGATTCCGAACTCCTCTAAATTTATACCATTTGGAACGCACGCTAATTTCTCGTCGGAAAGCCCAAAATTCTCCTTAATCAGCTCTTTCTCGTAATGAGAGACGCAAATAACTCTATCTGCTTTTTTAAATATCCCTGATCCAAAGAATTTGTATGGTTTATGCAGGATATTTCTCAATATTGTATGACCTCTTCCATGATAATGCGAAGTGAAAACAAACTTCCTATCATTCTTCGCTAACCCCGCGAAAAATGCAGGCAGCGCATGATAATTATGTGCATGAATCACATCGCATTTCGCTTTCTTAAGATAAAAATAGATTTGCGGCGCGAAAAAGTAAGCATCGTATGGCGCTACTGACCGAAATCTCCTCACATTAACGCCATTTATGACCACCTCCGTTGGGTGCTTCCCTGAAGGGTCGGTACAAACAACTTCCACTTCAAACCCTCTTTCCGCTAACCGCTCGCTCATCTCCTTCACATGCGTCTCCACACCGCCGATATCGGGATAGTATCGAGGGCAAACTTGAAGTATCTTCATTTGAGAATTAATATTTTGCCAACTCCTTCAATAGCTCAATATTCTCTTCCATTGACTCCTTTAACAATTTCTTCAGTTTTTCGTCCTTCGTCTGCTTTATCTCAATTTCACGTTTTTCCTCACCCATTTTTCCACCTCCTTCAACCTTATCTGCCTCTTTGCCAAACCTAATAGAAACCTGATTATTTCATCCTTTACTACATTAAATTTATAGCCGTTCTCTCTTAATAATATATCGACCAATTCAAAGGCAACTCTCTTATTTCCATCAATGAACGGATGACCTTGAACAAAATCCCTTAAAATGATTGACGAAACCGTAAATATGTCTATATCTTCCCTTATTATCTTGCCCTTTGCCCGTTCAACAGTGAACTCAATCATACCTTTATTTAGAATGCCAAATTCACCTCCTGTATTTTCGAGTATGTCATCATGGATTCTTATTACCTCTTCTACGCCGAATAGGATTTTAATTTTCATTCCCTCACCAAATTAACCAGTTCAAACCATTTCCTCGCTATTTCTCCCCATCTGAGCTCCTCAGGCACCTCGAATTCCTTCCTTTCATCGAACACAGACATTAACGCCTTTGCTATATCCTCTGCACTTCCGGGTTGAACAAATACGGTTCCTTCGTACTTCCCCAGACTTTCTTTCAGCCCGCCGACCTCAGAAGCAATTATTGGCATTCCAAAAGCCATTCCTATATGGGCTACACCACTTTGAGATGCTCGCGTATAAGGAATTACTAAAACATCGGAAGCAGAGAAGTATAAAGATATTTCGTCATCACTCACATATCTATCAACTACATTAATTTTATTACTAAAGTTTGATTCTTTCGCAAGCCCCTTCACTTCTCTATCTTCCCATGTCTCACCCACAATAAGAAGTCTCGATTTCTTTATGAACTCTTCAGGCAAACTTTCATAAGCTTCTATCAGATATTTAACCCCTTTATAAGGTCTTAATAGACCAAAAAACAGGATTACAAATTCCTCTTTTATTCCTATTTTCGCTCTGGCTTCTTCCCTGTCCATCTTTTTATAATGGTCGTAAATGCCATGTGGAATGATCTCTATCTTATCCTTTTCTATCCCGTAATTTTTGCTTATGAGTTCCTTATCCGAATTTGAGTGTGCCACATAACGCGTAGCGAGTCTCCTTATCAATCTGCCCATCACCTTCGAATAAATCCGTATTGGTAAAACCGAACCTTCAAGCGGGTCGACAACCTCATGAAATTCTATTATTATTGGTCTTCTTCTATGTCCAAAATTTAAAACATCGAGCGCTAAATACAT
>Ga0209986_10004629_pt1 | contig 11598 bp, 10 predicted proteins | sample BlataG_FD_183168 | JGI IMG/M metagenome (GOLD analysis project Ga0209986, IMG submission 183168) | Deep subsurface microbial communities from Black Sea to uncover new lineages of life (NeLLi) - Black_00105 metaG (SPAdes) (version 2) | ecosystem: Environmental > Aquatic > Marine > Oceanic >...
CGGTAGAGGTTGAAGCCGGTAATGGTCTCCCCCTCGGTCACCTCCACGCTCCAATCCAGAACCACACCCTCCCCCTCAGCCCTGGCGGTGAACGATACCAGGTCTATGCTCAAAGGGCAACCATACCAGGCATACTTCAGGGCATCATTTGCATCATCACGATAGGAGATGTGGGGATAATCATCGGAATCAAGGGCGATTGACGAATACCTGCCGACACCGCCGGTGTCTATCGTGGTAATATGCCAGGTGACGCCGTCAAAATAGGCGTATCTGAGGTCCCCCTCGGCATAGTATGAAATATGGGGACGATCGGTGGAATCTAAGGCAATGGAGTCATACTTACCCACATCCCCCGCAGAGTCCACGATGACGATAGTCCAGTGCATGCCGTCGTAGTAGGCATACTTGAGGTCCCTGTTGGTGTTGTCCCGATAGGATATATGCGGGTAACCAGATCTGTCCACAGCTATTGAGGTGTAGTAACCTACATCCCCGGCGGTGTCCACATCAACCACATCCCAGATGATGCCGTCATAGTAGGCATACTTTAAACTACTGTCACTTCCAGGGGTAAAATCTTGGTAAGAGATATGCGCCCGGTCATATGCATCCAGAGCTATAGAGGTAAATTGACCTACCATCCCGGTCTCGTCCACTGTGATTATGTACCAGTCAAAACCATAGTAGTAGGAATATTTTAGGTCGTATAAAGACAGGTCGGCAAAATAGGATATATGTGGTCGGTCATAAGAATCTATGGCAATGGAGCAGTAAGAACCCACATTTTCGGAAGAAGTTTCCACTGAGACAATCTGCCAGGTTTCGCCGTCATAGTAGGCATATTTTAGGGAACTTGTTATCTCTTCCATGTTGAGACTGTAGTAGGCTATGTGCGGATAATTTAAACTATCAAGCGCAATTGAGTTGTTCCGACCTATCTCTCCTCCCGTATCCGGCCAGCAGGTTTGCCAGCTAGAACCATCGTAGTGGGCATATTTGACGCTGTTGTTGGTCATATCAAAGTGAGAGATGTGCGGAAGGTTTTCCGTATCCACCGCAATTGATGTCCATCTACCTACATCTCCGATATCATCAACAACTGTAATCTGCCAACCCAGGTCAGCAGAGGATTGACCAGCAAACAGAGAGAGAGCGAGACAAACGGTAATTAAAACGATACACTTTCTCATGGGTGTTACCCCCTTTCTTCCATTCGTATGAGTGGAACTGCGATAATGTACACCAATATTTATATCATAAAAAGCTCCAAAATGGAAGTAAATTTTTAATAAAAGTAAAGCGATACAGTTAACCAAAAAAACACCGATGTTTATTTGTGGTAAATGTAATCCAACCACCTCAACAAACATCCATTAGCCCGCTCAAAAACCGTAGTATTCCTAAACCACTCTCCAAAACCCAATACACAAAAACCATCAACTCAATCACCCAGTTCACCTTATAACCGATCCACATTCCTCCCACCCCGCCCTCCGAGCGGGAGATATAAACCCCCACTCCACTCCTCCAGCCCTATCCAACCCCGCTCCAGAACGAACCCCCGCTCATCGCCCCAAATCCCTGTGTAAAACTAACCATCCAGAAAACCGCCATTGTCGCCCTGGCGTTCTACATCTATACAAACCGGACATACGCTTGATATTTATGCGTTCATCTGCTAAGATGATTTATTTGGAAAAAACATGGAGCCTCAGGTGGTTTCTAAACATAAATCTATCACCAAAATTGCAGAGGAGAAAACCCCTGCAACCAAGTTCAGCGGTGAGGAGCTTTTTCGGCTGGCAAAGGTCAAAGCCCCACCTTTGACCCGCCGCCACTTCGTCTTCGCCACCCTTTCCGCCCTCTGCTTCGCTTCCACCTTAGCCATCCTGTGGATTCTCCTTCCGCCATACCTATCCGCTTATGGTGCCAATTCCGTCTCCATCGGCTTGGTAGTGGGGGCTTTGGGCTTGGGGCTTCTGGTCGGGTCCTCGTTTTTTTCCCGGGAGCTCTCCATCCGAAGCCCACGCACCATAATGACCTTCGGCGGGTTGGTATATCTAAGCCTGCCTCCATTGCACTACATCTCCATCTCCCCCATTACCATAATCCTCACCCGATTGTGGATGGGCTTCGGGACGGCAGCCCTCTTGCTCGCTCTGCAAACCCTGGCGAACGATAACTCCAACCCCGAGCGACCTCCCTGGGCGACTAAAGCATTTCTGAGTTGTATCCTCACCGGCTTGCTCTTAGGTTTTGCTTTCGGCGGGTATCTGCAGGAGGCGACGAGCTTTAACTGGAGTCTCTTCGTCTCCTTCATAACTGCCACACTAACCTTCCTTCTGGCTGCTGGACTTTCGGAGCCGAAGAGGAAGACCATGGCAAGACCGTTCTTTGAACGGCGCAGACCAAAGTTAAAGTCAAAAAAATTCCCCGGGGAGAGATTGGATTGGGCTTTGGTCCTGCCACTCAGTTTAGCCCTCATCCCATTGGGCATCACCTCCGCCTGGTTTCCCCAGGCTGGAAGCTGGCCCCAAGACAGCATCTATCTACTATCTTCGTTGGTAATTTTTTCCATTATAATTTACTTCAACAAAGCAAAACCGCAAATAGCCAAAAGAAAGGTCCTCCTCGCCTGCGCCTTCACCACCACCGCCATTTGGGGGACGACGCTCTCCTTCCCTCACCTGCCGATAATACTATCTCTGAGTGCAGTCTTTGTTGCGCTCCCCATCGCAATAGCCACAACAATTGCATATCGGAAATACTCCGGCGGTGGACATCGCCAAGGGAAAGGGACGGTCAATCTGCTCGCCTCAGCCGGGCTGGGCATCCTTATCGGCAGTCTGGGACCAGCCGTCCTGACCTCCCTTTTGGTCACCTGGGTCGCCTGGCCCATTACCGCCCTGGCATCCCTGGCTGGCTTCGTCGCTCTGGCAAGAAGCCAAAGAGGGGACGGTAGCTAGAGATGGCAGATACATTCTATAAACAGCTCCTCCGCGTAAACAAACCCTGCCGTTACATCAACGGGGAATATAATGTCATCCCCCCCAAAGCCAAAGCCCGCCTGCGGATAGCCCTCTGCTTCCCCGATGCCTACGAGCTGGGCTGCTCCAATCTGGGCATGGCAATCATATATGCATTAGCCAACTCCCTTGCGGGAATAAGCGCCGAGCGCTGTTTTTCCCCTCTGCCCGATGGTGAGGCTCGCCTGCGAAAGCTGGGTGAACCTCTCCGCTCCCTGGAGTCTCGCCGTCCCTTAGCAGACTTTGACCTACTTGCCTTCTCCGTTCCTTATCAACTCAACTACACCAACCTTCTGGCTACGCTGGACCTTGCCGGTCTGCCTCTGCTCTCAGCAGAACGCAACCAAAGACATTCCCTGGTAATCGCCGGGGGATATTCCGTCTATAACCCCGAACCCCTCGCTCCCTTCGTTGACGCCTTTCTGATAGGCGAGGGGGAGGAAGCCGGGGTGGAGATATTTGAACTGCTGGTTGAGCTGGCAGGTGCGGAAAAGGAGGTCAAGCTTGCGGAGCTTGCCAAACTGCCTGGCGTCTATGTCCCCTCATTCTATGAAGTGAATGATGATATTTGGTCCAAACCCACTCCAACAAAGGAGCACAGTGCCCCCCAGAGGATAGAGGCTCGCCTGGTATCCGACCTGGACCGATGTTTTACCCCCGAGACTCTGCTCGTCGCCAATACCGCAGTCATTCACGATAGGGTATCGGTGGAAATTTCCCGGGGCTGTCCTCAGGGCTGTCGTTTCTGCATCGCCGGCATGGTGCAAAGACCCTATCGTGAGCGCAGTCCCCAAAGGATTGCCGAGCTGGCAGAGCGCTTGCTTTCCACCACCGGCTTTGATGAGGTCAGCTTGATGGCTCTCTCGCCAGCCGAACATACCTTCTTCCCCAACATAATGGAGAAACTCACCACCGCACTAGCAGCCAGGAGGATAGGCGTGGCTCTATCTTCCCTGCGCCTTGACTGCGACCCCAAGGAGACGCTCTCCCTCACCCAATCGGTGCGTCCCACCCAGCTAACCTTCGCTCCGGAGGCGGCAAGCGATAGACTGCGCCGGGCTATCAACAAGCACCTCACTGAGGAGGAGATCTCCACCACCATAGAGGCTGTCTTTTCCTCCGGGGTAAACTCGGTCAAGCTCTATTTCATGGTCGGCTTACCCACCGAGACCGATGAGGATGTGGAAGCCATCCCCGAGCTTTGCCGACGCATAATAGACCGCTCTCGCCAGGCAAATCCCCGAGCCACCCTGACCGTCAATGTCTCCCCCTTCATCCCCCAGCCCCACTCTCCCTTCCAGTGGGCGAAACAACTGTCCACCGGGGAGTTAACCGAACGGTTGTCCATAATTCGCCAAAGACTTCCCCGACGGGTGCAGATGAAGCGCCACAACCTACATATTGCGGAACTTGAGGGGGTCTTCGTGCGCGGCTCACGCCATTTGAGCTCGGCGCTCCTCGCCGCCTTCTCCCTGGGGGCTCGCTTTGACGGCTGGCACGAACATTTCAATAGAGAGCGGTGGCAGGAAGGCTTCGCCTCAAGCGGAATCAACCCCGCCGACTACTTGAAGGGTCCCGGGGAGAGCGGGGAGCTACCCTGGGACCACATCCATGCCGGGGCGGATAAGGACTATCTCAAAGTCGAGTGGGGGCGGGCACTTTCCGCAGAGGAGACGGAAACATGCAAGCAGGTCTCCTGCCGTCTCTGCGGTGCCTGCAGTGAGGAGAGACAGTTATCCTTTGCCAAAGAGGGTACCATCCATATAGCAAAAGAGCGTGAGGCAAGGGAGAAGCCCAGGAAGAACTGGAGACTGCGTTTTATCTTCAGAAAACAAGGGGATGCCGTCTATCTCTCCCATCTAGACCTAATGAGAGAATTGCGCATGGCTCTTCGCCGAAGCAATATGCCTACAGCCTACAGCGAGGGCTACAATCCCCAGGTCAGGTTGGCGTTGGGGCAGGCGCTGGGATTGGGCATCGTCGGGGAGCGGGAGGTGGGGGAAGTGGTGCTATCCGACTTTGTGCAGTCGGATAGATTTGTGCAGACGGTCAACGGCGTTCTCCGGCAAGGTATCGAGCTGGAATCTGCCGCCTATCTCGGCGAGAGGGCCACACCACTGAGCAAAGTAAACCTCTCCGTCTATCGCATAGAGGTATCCCTTACCCGTCAAGTCCAGCCCGACGGAAAAACTTGGGCGCAAAAGATTGAAGAGGTAAAATCTATTGAGATGCTCCCTGTGATACGCAAGGGAAAGGACCGCCGTCTGAATCTACAGGAACAACTCACCCACCTCTCGCTTTCGCCGAGCGAGAGTGAGAAGGCGACAATCTATGCCCACATCCACCATATTTCGGGGGCTACCTTGCGCATTGAAGAACTTCTGCAACTCCTGGGACTGTCTCTGAGTGAGGAAGGAGTGCAAGTAATTCGGGAGGGGCAGGTGGTGGCGGGAGGACTGGGTCAGCTGGTTTCGCCTCTGGACCGCAGCCTATTGGGCTTCGTCTCTGGGAGATGAGCGTGATATGGGGAAAGGGGTAACACTTAAAACTCCCATCAGTCTCTTACACAGAAAAAATCCCCGTCGGTGGGATTTGGGTAGGGAGGCCCGACGGGGATCAAAGGGGGAACATATAACCCCGAAAATATGAAAACAGCCAGCTAATATATCATTTTGTTCTGCGAATACATACCAACGTTTCTAATGTTTTAACAATATATCATATAATATGATAAGATGCAAGTATCCACCATTATATTTTTTACTATTTTATTATTTTTCAAATAGCATATTTAGTGGCAACATTCCCGCATAAAAAGAGGTTCAATATATCCTTCGGCTCAGGGGTTTTTCCACCCACTAAAAGCTACCGCAAACTACGGGAGGAGCTCTCCAAAAGAATGAAAGTAAGAGGACAAAACTTTCACCGAACAATCAGGCATAAACTATAATCTACACATAAAAACCCCGCCGGGGGGATTCTGGAAGGGAGGCCCGACGGGGAAGAACTAGGGGAATATTTAACCCCGCTAATATTCAAACAGCCAGCCAATATTTTTATATTAATCTCCGAAGGCAAATTTTACTATCGCACTTTTCTCCAACATCTATAAATGACAGTCCCTCAAACTTTTAAATATATTGTCTTTATACTCTGAAGTCCGACTATTATTTACCCTTAATATAAAAAACATAGCACATTTTTTACCCAAAATATAACATAACCAACTGTCAACTATTGTCAGTTTAAATCAAGCTCTATCAGTTTTAAATATCCCTTGCAGAAAAAATACACGCTTGGAGTAAAAACCTGCACTCCACAGTCCAAACCCATAAATCGCCCCCTCAAGAAGTTCAAGGCAAAATACACAGCCTTACGCCAAAGTGATATTATACCAACCATTTTCACATCAACCTTCTCCTTCAAATCTCCATTTTTCCCCTGACAACACCTGCAAAAAATGTTAAACTTCATCCAGATACATTCTCTTTCATCCAAGGAGCTGGTAAGCCGATGAAAGACCTCATCAACATGTGGAACAAGACCCGTCTCATAGTCCTGGTAGCGGTGACCGCCGCCGTCTATGCCGCACTCATGCTCCCCTTCAAGCTGGTCACCATCATCCCCGGTTACACCGAACTCCGTCCAGGAGTGGCTATCCCCACCGTCTTCTCCATCCTCTTCGGTCCCGCCGCCCCCTGGGGAGCAGCTTTTGGAAATATAGTCGGTGATTACCTGGGCGGTATGCTGGGTTGGGGCTCGCTTTTCGGTCTTCTGGGAAACTTCTTCCTTGGATACATCCCCTACCGAGTGGCAAAACCCCTAGTCCACAGAATCAAGCCCGGACTGTGGGGGACGGTGCAGATTATATTAGCCTGCGCTTTAGCCTCCATCGCCTGCGGGGTCATCATCGGCTGGGGGCTGGACCTTTTGGGCATACTTCCCTTCGCCACCCTGGGAAATATCATCATCATCAACAACCTGCTTTTTACCTGTATCCTGACCCCGGTCTTCTACCGCCTGCTCGTCTTTCGCTCCCGACGCTGGAACCTGCACTACACCCAAGTACTCGGAGAGGATGCTGGGAGGCGCTCCCGCACCTTCGGCATAGGTATCATCCTGCTCACCCTAGGAGCGGTCGGAGGATGGGTCGCCGGCAACCTGCTCTCCCTTCAAATCATAGAGGGCTCTGACCTGATAGCCCTCTTACAACAGGCTAGCGGAGGGGGATACTTCATAGAAGGAGCATGCGGCTCCTTGACCGTCTCCTGGGGGCTCTCCCCAGCCATTCTGATGATCATCGCCGGCGCAATCCTCATCTGACCGGTCAACCGAGATGAAACCGTCGCCACAGTCCCCAGCGGTCAAGGTGAGCGGTCTATCCTTCACCTATCAAGATGCCCACACCCCCGCACTCAACGACATAAACATCCAGATTCCTCGGGGAAGCTACACCCTCCTTCTGGGTGGCTCAAGTAGTGGTAAAACCACCCTGCTCTGGTCCCTAGCCAGGGTGGTCCCGGAGTTTCATCCCGGAGAGATTGCAGGTAAAATTGAGATTCTGGGCGAGCATAACACTTCCCGCAGTCCGCAAGAGATGGCTCCTTATCTGGGACTGATCATGCAGGATTTTGCCAGCCAGCTATTCTCCTCGGAGGTGGCTACGGAGGTGGCTTTTCTGCCGGAGAATCTGGGCTTACCTTATGAAGAACTAGCCCGCCGGGTCGCCGAAGCCCTGCAGATGGTAGGGCTTTCCCACCTCGTCGGAAGGGACCCCCAAACCCTCTCCGGAGGGGAGAGACAACGACTTGCCATCGCCTCGGTCCTCTCCGGGGAAGCGCCCATCCTAGTCTTTGACGAGGCAAAGAGCGACCTGGACCCCGCCGGGCGCAGGCAGATAGACGAGCTCTGTGGACGACTCTGCCGAGGGGGGAACACAATCATCTCCGCCGAGGTGGAGGTGGAGGAGGGCGCAGAAGCAGACCTGGCTATACTCTTAAGCGAAGGGCGCATCGTCGCCAAAGGCTCACCGAAGGAGGTCTTCGCCAACCCGGATGAGCTTATACGCTGTGGTATCCGCCCCCTGGATGTCACCCTACTCGCAGACGAAGGCGGCGTCCCCCCGCAGACAGTAGAGGAAGCACTGCAATACCTGAAGGAGAGAGACATCCATCCCCACCCAAAAGCACCTGCCCCAAAGTCCGCAAAACCCGAGGGGGAGGAGATAGCCAGCCTGGAGGGGGTCAGTTTCACCTATCCCCGTTCCGATGCGGGTATCTCCGATATTGACCTATCGGTCAGGAGGGGTGAGTTCATAGCTCTTGTGGGAGCGAACGGAAGCGGAAAGACCACACTGGTCAAACAACTGAACCGTTTGCTTACCCCCCAGCAGGGGAATGTCTATGTGGGCGGTCGCCCCACTTCGGAATACGACGATGCCGAGCTGGCAAGCATGGTCGGCTATCTCTTTCAGGACCCGGACCATCAGATATTCCACGAGAGGGTTAAGGAAGAGGTGGGCTTCGGTCTCAGGAACCTGAAGCTTTCCGAGGAAGAGACCACCTCCCGCACAAGAGAAGTTCTTGAGCTGATGGAGCTGTCCGAGCTTGGGGAGGAGGACCCCTATTCCTTGAACAAAGGTCAGAGGCAGAGGCTTGCCCTGGCTTCGGTGCTGGCTATGCACCCCCAACTGCTCATCTTGGATGAGCCCACCACCGGTCTGGATTATTTAGAGGTGAGACGGCTTATGTCCGCTGTGGAGGAGATGAACCGCCGGGGCATCACCGTAATCGCCATCACCCACGCCATGTGGCTGGTGGCTCGCTATGCACACCGAGTTGCGGTCATAAGCGGCGGAAACAAGGCATTTGATGGCACGCCTGAGGAGCTCTTCGCCGATGAGGAACTCCTATCCTCCCAGATGCTCTCCCGACCGCAGATTGTGGAGCTGTCCCTCAGACTGGGGCGCTACTGCCCCACGGTGGAGGAATTCCGCCGAACCTTCACCTGGAAAGGGGCGGAAAGATGATGGAGGAAAGACAGAGTCCATCCCCCCTGCACCACCTCCACCCCAGCACCAAGGTGCTCTGCCTGCTTCTTTTCCTGGTCTGGGCTATGGTCTTCAATCATCCTCTCTATCTTCTGGCTATAACCGCCCTGGTGGTGATAATCAACCTCATAGGAGGGTCTTTCCGGCGGGCGCTCTCATTCTGGAAGTTCTATCTGGTCATCGCCTGTGCCGCAGTCCTCCTCTGGTCCCTATTCCTGGATGAGCCCGGTCCCGGCTATAACATCCTCGGACGCCATATCGCCACCTCGGCGATTCTCTATGGCATAGGTATGGGGCTTCGGCTCATCTCCCTCATCCTCTTCGCCGTCGTCTTCTCCTCCACCACCCCCGTTGAAGCCTTCACCTATGGTCTGCGCCGTTTAGGTCTACCCTATCGGGTGGGTTTTTCACTCTCGCTCGCCTTCCGGCTGGTGCCCAGCGTCTATCAAACCGCCAAGATGGTGGAATCCGCCCAGCAAGCCCGAGGGCACAACCCCAGAAAGGGGGGTCCTCTACGCCGCATCTTCGGCTTCGTCCCCCTCATGATTCCCACCATCCTCTATACCCTGCGCAGTGCCAATAATCTCTCCTTAGCCCTGGAGTGCAAGGGCTTCGGCTTGAAGCGCAAACGCACCTCCCTGGCAAGGTATCGTATCGGATGGGGGGATATCCTCACCCTGGCGCTTTTCATTGTAGGTCTTTCGGCAAGCATCTGGCTGAGGCTGAAGGAGTATGGGGCGGTAATAGACAGATTGTGAAAAAAATGGAACAATTGGGAGGGATTTTTGGTTATATATATAGCAAGTAGATGTAGGAAAGAAGGGATATAAGCCCCCCGCATAAGCCTTGACATAAGGGGGGGTGATGCTACAATTACCATTTGCTATATAACGGTAAAAAACTAAGAAAGCTGGAGGGACACCTTTGGATTACAGCGAGAAAGTGATGGAGCATTTCCGAAATCCGCGCAATGTGGGGGAGATAGAGAACGCAGACGGTGTGGGGCGTGTGGGCAACCCCACATGTGGTGATATTATGGAGCTTTACATCAAGGTAGAAGACGGGAAGATAGCCGACGCTAAGTTCAAGACCTTCGGCTGTGGAGCGGCAATCGCCACCTCCAGCATGGTAACCGAACTGGTCAAGGGAAAGTCTTTAGAGGATGCCCTTTCTTTATCCAACCGTGCTGTAGCCGAGGCGCTGGGAGGTTTGCCCCCCATCAAGATGCACTGCTCGGTTCTGGCGGAGGAGGCACTGCAGTCGGCTCTGGCAGATTATTACCAGCGCCAAGGCTTGGAGCTTCCCGAGGAACTCAAAAATATCAAAAAACACGACGATGACCTATACGAGAAGGTGCACGGGAGTGACGATAAAGATCAAGGTTAACGGCGAGGACAGGGAGGTGGAAGCAGGCGAGAGCCTGTCCGACTTCATTGGCAAGCTGGGCTTACGCACCAAAGTGATCGTTGTGGAGCGTAACCGAGGGATTGTCCCTCGTGACACTTATCGTGAGACCACCCTAAATGATGGAGATGTTCTGGAGATAGTCCACTTGGTCGGTGGGGGTTAAACTCTCCAAAATAGCCAACCCAGCCCCAGTTTTTTGGGGCTTTTTTATTTTCCTTGACAAGTTCACCACCCTTTTCTAAAATCGGCGGTTGAAGTAGTGGAAAATAGGGTTTTGGTCAATTAAAGGATGATGGACTATGGCTGAGCAAAAAGTTCAGAAACATCCCCAGGATACCCCTCTTATAATAGGGGAAGTTGAGTTAAAAAGCAGGCTTATAATCGGCACCGGCAAATACGAAAACTTCAAGATAATGAAGGAAGCCCTCACCGCCTCCGGCTCGGAGATGGTGACCGTCGCCGTCAGGCGCGTTGACCTGAATAAAGTGGGAAGTGGAGATTCGCTGATTGACTACATCCCCAAGCACATGACTCTGCTCCCCAACACCGCCGGCTGTTATAGCGCCGAGGAAGCCATCCGCACCGCCCACCTGGCACGGGAAGCTACCGGCTCACCGCTCATTAAGCTGGAAGTCATCGGCAGTGAGCTAACCCTTCTACCCGATGTGATGGGCACAATTGAAGCCGCCAAGGTGTTGGTGAAGGAGGGCTTCACCGTTCTGCCTTATGTAAACGACGACCCCATCGTTGCCAAGAAGCTGGAGGATGTCGGTGTCCCTGTGGTCATGCCTCTGGCATCACCCATAGGCAGCGGTCGGGGGATAATCAACCGCTACAATATCCACTTCATAATGGAAGCGGTCAGCGTGCCGGTAATCGTCGACGCCGGAGTGGGCACCGCCTCCGACGCTTCCATCGCTATGGAGCTAGGAGCCGACGGCTTGCTGATAAACACCAGCATCGCCCAGGCAAAGGACCCGGTCAAGATGGCTGAAGCGATGAAGCTGGACCTCGAAAGCTTCCGCAAGCACCACGCGAATCTGGAGTAGTAGGGGGTCGCGCCGCTATGACGACTGGATCGTGTCGTCATGCCTCTGTGCTCTCTGTGTTCCC
>Ga0209986_10004630_pt1 | contig 11598 bp, 14 predicted proteins | sample BlataG_FD_183168 | JGI IMG/M metagenome (GOLD analysis project Ga0209986, IMG submission 183168) | Deep subsurface microbial communities from Black Sea to uncover new lineages of life (NeLLi) - Black_00105 metaG (SPAdes) (version 2) | ecosystem: Environmental > Aquatic > Marine > Oceanic >...
GCGACACCTGCATCCCGTTCGGGCCGCGAGTCCGGCCCGCCGGGACGAGACGGTCTGCCCTGTCTCACCTTTGTCTTTACGCCAGAGGCGTAAACGGAAGGCGTAAACGGGGACGACAGGAGTGAGGCGCCGCCCCGCTCCGCATCGCTCCGGGGCCTACGCAGGTGCAGATGAGCGGAGTGGGCATGCTGCCGGGTTCCAGCCCGATGTATTGTTGGCTATATACACGCGCCTGCAGGGGTTCAATGCTGATGTGTCACCTGTATTTCACATAGGATAGCCTGATGCTCTGCGTAACCCAGGCGCTGATAGAGGGCGCGTGCCTCCGTATTGGAGGGCCTCACCAGGAATCGCACGCCTGTATATCCCTCCCGCGTAGCCAGGTCGCGCACCGCCTCCAGCAACCCCGTGGCCACTCCGCGCCGACGGTGCGCTTTCAGCACATATAGCTCGTCCACGTACAGAAACCCGTGGCGCGCGTCACCCTTGGGGATGCGCGCCACGGCTGCGTAGCCCACTGCATGCCCCCCAACCCAGGCCAGGAGCAGCCAGAAGGCATCCGACCGCGTAAAGTCATAGTGGGCCAGAGACTGTCTTAGCTCTGCCTCTGTGCGGTCGGGAGAAGTAGGGGCCTCCGACCTGACCTCGGCCGCAATGGCCCGAAATAGGCGCACAACCTCAGGCACATCGTGTGGCGATACTGGCCCTACCGTTATTGTGGGTGCATCGTCCATCGTTGACATCTCATGTGTGTCGGGCTGTCCGCTGTTAGCGTGCGCTGCAGCGGGTGAAGGAACTTATTTCTTGGGCACCTCGTAGGGGTAGCAGCGAATGTCCACGTAAGCGAACCCGGTCTTGGCGCGCTCTTCTTGCTCGTCAATCCACGCTTCGATGCCGATTTCCTTCATTCTCTCGCCATCGGCAATAAGTGTGGGATAGCCTTTGGCGATGCCCAGCACCCGGCTGCAGGGATAGTCTGCGCAGAATACGCATATCTCTACACCGCGTTTGCGGGCGCATTTTCTAATGGTGCAGAAGGGCGGCCCGCCATCCTGGCGGCAGCCGGGGCATGACTTGCATGGATCACATAGGCTGGTCAGGAATTCCCAGAACGCCTCGAACCCAGGAAGCTCTTTTCCCCAGAACTCGTAGCCTTCTTTGACCATAGATTGGTGCAGTGCCTGAGCCTGACGGGGAATACGCCCGTGTTGGGCGCACAGTCTACAGTACAGGCCGCACTAGGTGACGTACTTCATGTTGTCCATGCTCTTCCTCCACAACTGATGCCCTGTTATTGGTGTGTCCACGGCAGACGCCCAGGACACGGCCCTCTCCCGGAGCAGAGCCTATCCGAAAGCTACCGAAGAAACCGGTTTTCTCTCCACTGAACGGCAAACTGGCTCCGCACTACTGGTGGATTTGGCCTGCAAGCGTCAGAAAACGGGTTTCTGGAGCGAACTAGTTGTTGATCGTCTTTATCACGCCGCTGGCGATCTCAATGCGCACGCATTCGAGGTCGTGGTCAACCATGATTTGTACTAGGTGGCGGATGTCGGTGCGCGGTCGCCAGCCCAGCTTCTGCTCCGCCTTCGAACAGTCGCCGCGTAAATTGACCACATCCACCGGGCGAAAGTACTCGGGCAACACCTGGCAAATCAGGTTCCCCGTGGCGCTGTCGTATCCTTTCTCTTCAATGCCTTGGCCTTTGAACTCGATGGAGATGCCCAGGTGTTCAAAGGCATAGGTGACGAATTCGCGCACCATAGTCTGATGGTTCGTAGAAATGACATAATCGTCTGGCTCGTCTTGTTGCAGCATAAGCCACATCGCCTCGACGTATTCCGGTGCGTAGCCCCAATCACGCTTTGAGTCCAGGTTGCCTAGTGTCAGAACTTTGGCCCGCCCATCTGCGACCAGGCCCAGGGCGGTGCGCGCCACAGCGTCAGAGATCTTGCGCGTGCTGAATTCGTAGCCTCGACGCGGTGATTCGTGGTTGAACAGGATGCCGCACACGGCAAATAACCCTTCCCGGCGGCATTGGATAGTGTGAAGATGCGCCAGCAGCTTGGCGTATCCGTAAGGGCTCGAAGGTTGGAAAGGCGTGTTCTCCTTCTGAGGCACTTCCCGCACCTGGCCAAACATCTCAGATGAGGAAGCCTGGTAGAACCTCACTTTGGGTAGGATGCGCTTGCAGATTTCCAGAAGGTTCACTGCACCCATGCCCGTGACCTGTACGGTGTAGGCCGGCTGCGTGAACGAGTCTTTAACGAAGGACATGGCGCCCAGGTTGTACAGTTCATCTGGTTGCACCTCGCTGACGACCTCAAACAATGACAGCACGTCTGTGAGCTCGCCCTTGATGAGTGTGATGCGCTTCTTGAGGTGCTCGATGCGTTCCATACGCTCAGAGCTACTGCGTCGTACCATACCACAGACGTCGTAGCCTTTTTCCAGCAGAAACTCTGCCAGGTAGGATCCATCCTGGCCGGTGATGCCTGTGATGAGCGCTTTCTTCTTACTCATGGTTTGATGCCTCCTGTCGTCCGGATTTGGGCGGCAATCTTGTCCAGTTCCGCCCCGTCTGGGGGCTGGCCATAGTGTGGGCCAAACCTCAAAGCGAAGCCATCGCCAGCATAGCGGGGAATGACGTGCAGATGCACGTGGAAAACCTCCTGAAAGGCAGCCTCTCCGTCGGCTAGGAAGACGTTGATGCCCTCGCAGCGCAGGCCCGAACGTCTCAGGGCAGCCGCAATACGCATGGCCGTCACAAAGAGGTGCGCGCCCGTCTCTTCGTCGAGGTCGGAGAGGTACGTGGCGTGGACATTGGGCACGATCAATACGTGGCCGGGGTTGACAGGCTGTATGTCCATGAAAGCTGTTACTATCCTGTCTGCGTAGACGGTGCTGGCTGGCGCTTTTCCCTGCGCGATGTCGCAGAAAACGCAATGGGTCACGTCCAGACTCCTCCATTCTGTCAGTTTCAAGCGTGTGTGATGCGCGATCCAGGCAAGGCCCCAAGCGTTGCCAAGGCTCGAAGAGTCTTCTCTCCTGCAGAGCATATTATACCATGATGCTCAGCGCCCTACAATCAGGCGCTATCTGAAGTATGCTAGAGCTCACGCGATCCTGCGAAGCGGCGCAGGCGGTAGAGACGTAGCATGTGTAATCTCACCGTAGGGTGAGGCTACGTCTCTACGAATGCCTCTTTGCGCTTGGAGGTTAGTTTGCTGGCCTTGTGTTACAGGCGTCTTGCTATCTCTCGCTCGTACTCTGGGAAATAGCGGCTGATCACGGTAAGATCAAACGACCTCAGAATCGACTCCTTGGGTTCGCGCTGCAGGAGAAAACGGAAGGACTCGCGCACCAATTCTTCAGGGCTCGCCTTGCCGCTGGCCAGTCTCTCGTAGTCGGCTTTGCGCAGCGTGACGTGGTGCCGAGTTTTGCTCTGGCCCTCCTTCACCGTGACCTGAAGCCCGTAGTAGTCGCCGTGGTCTGTGCTCTCTACTTCAATTTGAGTCATGGTTCACGCAAACCTCCTCTCGAGACTCAGCAGTGCCTTGTGCCTGCTTTGCCAGCGAGTATACCAGACACCAATGCCCAGGTCAAAGAAGGTGTGCGATCGCGTACTGTTCGGTTTGACAGATTGATAGGGAAGGCGTATAATTGTATTGAATTCTTTCGTTTTTTCCAATCATTGCCTAGGAGTACGATATGCAGTTAACGAGCCGACAGCGCGCCTTTCTGGAGAAACTGTTCGACGTCTACTACAGCCATCGACAGCCTATTCACTACACTGCTCTGGCCCGCGCGTTGGGCGTGGCCAACTCCACAGCTTATGAGATGTTGAAGCTGCTGGAAGGAAAGGGCTACGTCTCCTCAGAATACCATCTGCCCGACAATCACGTGGGACCGGGCCGCTCCATGGTGCTGTTCCGGCCGACCATGAAGACGTTGCGCTTGTTTCGCCATCTGGCCGGCAGGGATATGAAGCACAAGAAGTGGGAATCCATCAAGGAGAAGGTGCTTGGACGGCTGGCAGCGGAGGGCTTGCCCGGCGATGAGGAGTTGCTGGCCGACCTGGTGGCAGCAATCCCGGAGAGTGAAGATTCTCTTTCCTATTGTGGTCGGGTCGTGGCCGCCTCGCTCGTGTCCATCAGGAGCCAGTTGCTGAGCAGAATACAGGAATTGAGCATTTTCAGGGACATGGACAGTGCGGATGCGACCAGCCTTGACACTCTGGGTCTGCTGCCGGGTTTTGCCCTCGGGCTTTCCTGTGCCTTGCGGGACAATTCCTCGTGGCTGTCCAGGCTGGCGGAATATGTTAAGCGATACCAAGGCTATTTGCGCCAGATGGATGAGGAGGCCCGCACGCGCTTACTGCACTTCTCTCGTGAGGTCATGGCTGCGCTGCGATTCCCCTGAGCCCTAGGTGAGGCCCTTGATTTTTAGCAGATTCTTTCGTCTTTTACGGAAATCAATTCCATAGAAAATCCTAAGGAGGTTGAAACAATGGGTAAGGTAGCAGTGGTCACTGACAGCACGGCTGACATACCACCGCAAATCGCAAATGCGCAGGGCGTTTATGTTATTCCGCTCAAGATACTCTTCGGAGAGCACGTATTTCATGACGGAGTAGACATCACGCCTCGGGAGTTCTACCGCAAGCTCCAGGAGTCCAGTGTGCTTCCCACTACTTCTCAGCCGTCGTCAGGAGAGTTTGTGAAAGTCTATCATGAATTGAGCCGGTCGGCGGAGAGTATCATATCCATTCACATCTCTGCAGCTTTGAGCGGCACGCTTGAATCTGCGCACGCGGCGAAAACGCAGATGGACTCGTCTGTAGCCATTCACATCGTGGACTCGCGCTCAACCTCGATGGGCCTGGGGTTCATAACCCTGGCCGCAGCGGAGATGGCAGCCGATGGGCTGGATGCGCCTCAGATTGTGGAGCGGATTCAGGCACTCATTCCCAGGATGAATGTCCTCTTTGTCGTTGACACGTTAGAGTATTTGCACAAGGGCGGCCGCATTGGCGGCGCCGAACGCCTGCTTGGTTCCATCTTGAGCATAAAGCCACTGCTACACTTGAATGATGGTAGAGTTGATGCACTGGAAAAAGCGCGCACGAAGCAGCGCGCGGTGGCGCGCTTGCTGGAGATCATGGAGGCCAGGATTGGCGATACGCGCGCGGTCCGTGCTGCTGTATTACACGGAGCTGCAGAAGAAGAAGCTTTGAGATTGAAAGAAGAGATTGAGACACGCTTCCCCTGCAAAGAGTTACATATATGCGAGATTTGCCCAGCTCTCGGGGTGCATACTGGACCGGGCATAGTCGGGGCAGCTTTCTACGTAGAAGAGTGATGGGGGAATGGAGGGCAGGGACGTGGGGAGTCTGGACATAGTAGAAGTTCGTGACAACCGCAGCCGCCATGCACTAGCTGTGTTCCCCTGGACTGTATACCATGGGGACAAGAACTGGGTGCCGCCCATCATCAAGGATCGGGAGGCGCAGTTGGATCCTGACAGGAATCCTTTCTTCCAGAAGGCTGATGTGGCATTGTTTATGGCGCAGCGGGATGGCCGCGTGGTGGGCACTATCGCTGCCTTTGTTGACCACCACTTCAACGACTATCTTCAGCAGAAAGTGGGGCACTTTGGCTTCTTCGAGGTGTTGAACGATTACGAGGCCGCCGAGGCGCTGCTCCGCACAGCCAGAGACTGGGTGTGGCAACGCGGCATGACTGAACTGCGCGGGCCGATCAACTTTCACCGCGATCGGGAGCGTGGTATATTGGTGGAGGGTTCGGATTGCCCACCGCCCATGCTCTGCGCACACACGCCACCCTATTATAAGAGGTTTGTCGAGCGTTTCGGCATGGTGAAACACGCTGACGACTTTTGCCGGCGGATGTCGGTCGGGCGACTCGTGGGGCCGGATGGGAGTCTGCCACCACGATTGGCCCGTCTCCAAAAAGTGGCGCAACGGCGATCGCACATCTCCATTCGTCGTGTACGGCTCGAGGATTGGGACAGCGAAGTCCAGCGCGTACGCGAACTGTACGACGCTACAATTGGGCAAATGCCTGACCATGTCCCGTGGAGTGACGAGGATATCAAAGCTTTCGCCGAGGAACTGCGCCCGTTGGTGGATCCGGCCTGTGCCTTGTTTGGCGAGATTGAGGGAAAAACCGTTGGTTGTGCGTTGGCTTTCCCTGATTTCAACCAGGTGCTTATCCACCTCAATGGACGCCTGGACGGGCTCAACAAGCTGCTCGCCTGGTGGTACATGAGGCGCATCAATGTGCTCAGTTTCAAGGTTGCGGGCGTGCTGGAGGAGTACCAGGGACTCGGTATAGAGGCTTTGCTCTTGCTGGAGATGGCGAAGGCGGCACTGTCGAGAGGCTATAGCTGGGTGGATCTGTCCCTTCAGGCAGAGAGCAACGACAAAGTCACTGCCCTGGTGCGGCATTTTGGGGCTGAGAACTATAAACGGTATCGGGTCTACAAGCTGCCGTTGTAATCAGTCGGTTGCGAGCTGTGCAGTGAGGCGTGATTGATATCACCTATAGGTCGGGGTTTCCGAGCTGGGCGCCGTCTGGTATCAGCGTGTAGAGAGCTGGCTGCCGAATCTGGAGGAAATACCACAGCAAGGCAAAGATGCCAGCGAGCACTGCGGCGATGGTGAAACCGGACGCCTTTCCGGAGAAGAGGCCGCGTTCTCGAGGGTGACTATGACAGCAACGCTGCAGAGCGTGCTGAGGGTCTCAAGGGCTGTTAGGATCTCTCTGTGCTCTTCGTGCCTTCGTGGTGAAAGGAATGCGCCAATCTACGATACGAGGAAGCACGACGTGTGGCGCGAGAGAGAGATGTACAGCGAAAGCCACACAGGCACCATCCGCAACCACTTTCTGGTTGACGAGGGGCGCATTGCAGATCTGCGCATCAAGGTCAGTCCAGCGGACAGAGTAGGGCTGCCGGTGAAGCCGTTGGTTACTCCGCGGGGTGGCCGACGGGGATGAGGTACAGTGGCTCCTGCTCAGCGGGCAGGTGGAGGGCAGAAGCTACTTGCTCATCGTGAAAGGCACCGATGGGCACTGCGCTCAGGTCCAGGGCCACGGCCTGCAAGAGCAAGTTCTGCGCGGCGTGTCCTACTTCTAGCTTGACGTAACGTTCGGCGCGTGTGCCGTATTTGCCTGCTGTGCGCTCGTAGACGGCGGTGATGACAAAGATGACCGGGGCCTGGCGCAGCGCTTCCTGCCGCAGGCCTGCCTCCCACAGTGCCTGACGTACGTCCTCCTGTATTGTTACCTTGGCACGGTGTCCGGCCGGTAGGTAGTGGTAGACGCCATCCGCTGTGGCCGCGTGGATTTCCAACGGGTACAGTGCTCCGGCGGAGGGTGCCGTGCGTCCGCCCCAGGAACAAGTGATGCCCTGCGCTGCCCAGAAGAGCTGCGCGATGTCCTCCAGGTCTAGCGGTATGTCCGTGTATGCGCGCACCGAACGCCGCTGTGACAGCGCCTTCTCGAGTGGCATGGGGCCCGTAGTGCGAGGCGTAGGCAAGCTGATCTCTTCTGTCTTAGGACTCTGGACGCTTGTCGGCGTAGGGGCGCTTGCCTGGCAGCCTGCCAGCAACGCTGTCAAGAGAACGTTGGCTATGAACACTCTTTTCACACGTTGTAGAGTTTCCATCGTGCTCTTTCAGAGGGGCGCTACAATTCCACAATCCTGATTGGCAGCGGCTTCCCAGAGTCTACGATGGCCTGCAGGAAGGGGCCCATTTATTTCAGTTCTTTCTCGCTCACCGGAGAGCCACGGTAGGCCTCAACGCGTGCCAGCTCTTCATCCCAATGCTCCAGGAAATGCCGTGCTGCTTCCGGCGTGATCTGACCCGAGGCGCGGGTCGGCAGATCCAGTTGCACACTGCTGTTACCGCTAGCAAAGTTCACGTTTGAGTCTTTGTCATCTGCCATGGTTCGGTTCACCCGCCTATCCGGAAGATAGCGAGCTGAGTTCCCACGCCGTACTTTGGGGTACATCACCGCCATTGCCTGGCCTGCCCTAGCAGGTCCTACCGATACTTTTTCTGGTTCTCCAGGTGTTCCTCAAAGGTCTCAGCGAAGGCGTGCGAGGTGTCTCCTTTCGAGTGGAAGAAGAGGTATTTGGTGTCGGCGGGATTCAGCACGGCCTCGATAGAAGCCAGGCCCGGGCTGCAAATCGGGCCAGGGGGCAGGCCAGGATTGATGAAAGTGTTGAACGGCGAATCAACGATGCGCAGTTCGTCCAGCGAGAGGTGCGGCCACCAGCGCTCAGTGTTTGGGTCATAGCCCTTGGCGTACTGCACTGTAGGGTCAGCTTCCAGATACATGCCCTTGCGCAGGCGGTTCAAGTATACGCTGGCAATGATGGACCGTTCTTCGGGGATCACTGCCTCACGCTCGACGATAGAGGCCAGGGTCAGCACCTGGAACAGATCGAGACCCTCGTCGAGGGCCTGCTTGCGCATCTCCATGGTGACGCGCTGGTCAAAGTTTCGCAGCATGATGTCAATCAAGGCTGTGGCCGTTATGTTCACCGGGAACTGGTAAGTGTCGGGGAAGAGAAACCCTTCTAGCGTCTTAGGTGCATCGGCTGGGCGATCGCGCAAGAAATCGTAGTGGAAAGCATCGTCGCGCACCAGGTGAATGAATTCCTCCTGGTCTGCCAGGCCCTCGGTGGCCAGCAAGTGAGCGATTTCCTCGGCGCGCAGTCCCTCGCGGATAGTCACCGTCTTGGCGTGCAGCCGCCCGTGCTGCAGTTGGCTCACGACCTCAGACATGAGCATGTTGCGTCGCAGCGAGTAGTCCCCCGCTTCAATCTGTGCGTCCACACCCCAGTAGCGCAGCAATAGCCGGAAAAGTTCCGCGTCACCGATGATGCCCAAGCGCTCCAGACGCACGGCGATTGTCGCCCCATTCTCACCGACCTGGATGGAAAAGTGGGTCGGGGTATCATCCATGCTGGCTGGACTCTCGATCTCGTCCCTGCGCAGATTGAGGTAGATGCCCAGCAGTGTCTTCTCCAGCGACGTGAGGTCCACCTCTATGCCGGGCTGCAGTGCAGCACCACGCATCTGGTGGAAGAAGAACCAGGTAATACCCGCCGCTGTGCTCAGGATCAGGGCCGCTCCGAGCAGAAAGAGCACAATCCGTATCAAGTTGCGCTTGGTGTTTTCCAAATTGTGCCTCCTTGTCTCGAATTCTGCAAAGATTCGCAATGCGAGACCTTGGTGTCAGTTTTGCTGCGCATCCAGATAGCTTTGCAGAATCACGGCTGCCGCGGCTGCGTCAATGCGCTCGCGTCGCACGCGTCTTCCTGTCTCGTGGACGAGGCGCTCAGCCTGCGTGGTGGAGAAACGCTCGTCCCACAGGATCACGGGTACTTGTCTCGTACAGGGCAAGGCTTGCAGGCGAGCGCGCAGCTTCGCCACGTACCTATCCACGCGCTGTGCCTGTGGGCCAACCGTGCCGTTCAGACTGCGTGGATAGCCCACGACTACTTGCTCTACCTGGTGCTTGCCCACCAATTCCTCGATGGCCGCCAGTTCGGCTTCGCGGCTGCCGCATTTCAGGATTGTCAGGGGAGTAGCCAGCAAGCCCAGGGGATCGCTCAACGCGACTCCAATGCGTCGCTCACCCAGGTCCAAGGCCAGGATACGCACGGCTTACTCCACACTGATCCGTACGCGTATGCGAGCCGTCCACCAGGGCAGGCGGCGCAACAGGCTGCCACCTAGCTCGATCTGGGGTTCGGACGCGAGTTTGAACTGGCGCGAAAGGTGCTCTTTGGCCGCGTCAACGGTCTTACCAGCGATTGCGCCTCTGACTGCCGCTGTGTCAATAGCTGGCGCTATGGCTGCTCGCACGCTCATGCTGAAGCGTGCCCGTTCTGGTGTGGCATTGATCAGGCTGCCCCGCTCGAAGCTGGCGCTGCCGGCAAGCAGATGGTAACCCGGCTTCATGCGCTGCTCCAGCAGGCGCAGCAGCAGCTTCTCCCCGTCAGCGCCGCTGACGGCCAGGCCGCTCACTTCCACCTTCATCCTCAGGCCCAATTCGTCAGTCATGTCGTCAATCTTGTGGTCGAACTCTTCGTCCAGGACAGTGATGATGAGCGACTCGGCCGGTATGAACTCGCCTCGCGCGAGAGATGAAGTCAGTTCGCTGTAGGCCTCTTCCTGCAGGCGCTTCACCAGTTTGGCCCGCAGATGGACTTTGTCCTCGCCATCCACCGTGGACATACGCCGCACTGTTCCGTCACTGGTGCGCGTGTCATTCAATACGTCCACCTGTGCCGCCAGTTCGCCTTCTACTGTGTTGATGGTGAGCGCAGGCACGTTGCCACCAAGGCCGGGCTGTGCAGCGATGATGCCCACCCGCACCGTGCGGTACAGCTCTCCGGGCAGCCAGGCGTCGGCCACGATGTAGAAGCGCACGCTCTCGCCGAAACTGGTGCGCACGACAGTGCCCTTGGTTACTGTCACAGGCATAGTAGTCTTGTTGGCAAGGACTACCGAGCCTTGCGCGTGCCCATCGGGGACGTCGCGTTTGTTTGTAGTGGCAATAGTATCGATGTCCTCTCGTTCAACGCGCACCGTGCCGGCTGGTACTTCGGCCAAGCCGTAATTGATCTCTGTCAATCCGGCCGCACCGACTATCTCCATGGCCGCCTCCACAGGTTCGCTCAGTGGCTTGAGCGTCACCGTGGCGCTTGGGAGTATGAAAAGCAGCGCAAATGCCAGGACCAGGAACACTGTCGCGGCGACAAGAGGGCCGGCATAGGCACTCAGGGTGGTTTGTCGTCTTCTCTTGCCGATTGCTGGCCTGCCACTGGGCCTCTTGAACAGCAACCTCGGGGTGGGCCGTGGTGGCAGTCCTCTGCGACGACGCCTGCTTCGGTCCAGGAGGCGTAGATTCGCCTTTTGGCCCATCTCGATGGATGGCAGCACAACGAAGCCGACCTCCCTGGCCAAGCGGCGGGTTTCTCTGTCCTCGATCACCAGGCCCACCTGCAAGGTCAGATTGTCAGCCCAGCGGCGCAGCACCATGAGGTTGACTTTGTTGTTCTCCAGCGTTTCGCAACCCTTGGGCACGAAGAGCAGCACTTCGCTGTCTGCAGCGCGCTCCAGCAAGTTGCGAATGATGGTGATGTTCTCGTCGCCTTCAAGTTCGATGATTTGCATTAGCTGCCTAGTGTATGGGAATGCTTATCCACGCATTAGGTGCGTCCCAGCATTTTCTCAACCGTTGATGGCACCAGCGCCAGGGCCTCACCTAACTTGCCAGCCTCATGGCCACCGGCTTGGGCCATGGTAGGACGCCCGCCGCCGCCCCCACCGACAACCTTGGCCACCTCGCTTATCAGCTTGCCTGCATGCAGGCCCTTCTCCACCAGGTCAGGAGTCACAGCAGCTACCAGGCCCGGCTTCTCAGCCATGACTGCGCCCAGCATGATCACCGCTGAGCCCAGTCGCTCACGGAGGCGGTCAACCATCTCGCGCAGGCGCTCCATGCTATCGGCGTCCACCTGACCTGCCAATACCTGCACGCCTGCCACATTCTGCAC
>Ga0209986_10004631_pt1 | contig 11598 bp, 14 predicted proteins | sample BlataG_FD_183168 | JGI IMG/M metagenome (GOLD analysis project Ga0209986, IMG submission 183168) | Deep subsurface microbial communities from Black Sea to uncover new lineages of life (NeLLi) - Black_00105 metaG (SPAdes) (version 2) | ecosystem: Environmental > Aquatic > Marine > Oceanic >...
TATATTCCTTATTTTCGAGTTTTCTATCTTTATATCCAGCCTTATAAGGCCCCCTTTAGCTTTATGTTCGACGATCATAAGAGACATAATGTGGTAATATATAAAAACTTGCTGTGCAGAAAGGTTTACTTCTCAGTAAACTAGTACAAAAGTTTAAAAACATTAAAGAAATATATTTATATGGGAATTAAAATATAAGTATCAAGTACATAACTACTATAAAAAGGGGGGTGAAAAAATGAAAAGAGGAACAAAAACACTGGTGCTTACACTGATAGTTTTGATATCTCTAAGTTCAATAGCATATACAAGATCTCCAGAGGATACAAAAGAAGGATGTCCATGTAACGAAATAAAGGGAGGATGCATCCCCTCTGAACCTCAAATGGAAGAAGTAGAAAAAATGATAGTTAAGCCTACAGGAGAATGTTGGACCCGAGTTTACTATGAGTGGGGATCATATGCTTATACAAGGACTTCCTATAAGTGGAAATGGAGATCGTATATGTACTGGGACATAATTACCGGCCCTAGTATAGGCTGGTGTCATTGCAAGATAAGAGTAACGGAAAAGTACTATCACAGGTATAAAATCTACTATGACACATGCTGGCATAAAGTTATAAAAAAAGAATATGCTGGTACAAAAGTAAGATATACACAAGAGGCTCTCGTATGTTGCGACTACCCATGCCCCGTGTGGCCAAAATGTTGGTATTGAGAACCAGCATAAAAGGAACATAAACTCTTCCTTTTTTTATTTTTGCGGTACAACAATATGGCTAATCGGACCCAATAGTTATGGATCTGTGTTCGTTCTCTTTTCTTCTATCTGATAAAAGAATAAAGAGAATCTCACTTCTCAAAGTAATGAAGTAGATTCATCATATTGTATTGCAATAATTAGTGTCTTTTCTTTAAAAAAACAATTATTGCAAGGTTAATTTCTCTTTGCAAATTCTATAGACTGAACACATTCTGCCACTGCCATTGAGTAACCTTTATAAAGCATGAAAAAAAGGAGATAATATGGTAAAAGGAAAAACAAAAAAAGAAGGAGCACTCCCTCCTACAGGCGCCGGGTTAATAAGATACTTCGACGAAGAAACAAGAGGCATTAAAATGAGTCCTTACATTGCGGTAGGGATATGCATAGCGTCCGGGGTAATTATTGTTCTTCTTCAGATACTAAGGTGAATTAATAGATGTCTTTTAACCTCTATCTTATTTTATTTATAATTCTCGGATTTTGGGGGATAATGAATTATCTTTCACCATCTTTAAAAGATCGTGGGGTAGAAGTTGCAGGATTCACTCTTCTATGGAGAACAAAAAAGTTTATGGGGGTAATAGACAATCTCTCTAAAAAATTTGGAAAATTCTGGGATTATTTTGCAAAATTCGGTATAATTGCATCTTTATTTGGATCAGTTTTTGTGATTTATCTTTTAGGCAGTAGCATTCTTAAAATGATGGAAAGTCCAGAAGCTCCAGCGGGTGTCATGTTAGCGATACCTGGAGTAACAATCCCCTTATGGTACGGTTTAATAGGCATTGTAACATTAGTGATAGTCCACGAGTTTGCTCATGGAATAGTCGCGCGAAGAGAGAACATACCTTTAAAATCGGTGGGAGCAGGAGTTTTCATAGCTCTCCCCCTGGCATTTGTCGAACCTGAAGAGGAAGAAATGAAAAAGGCTTCTCCCTGGGCAAGAATAAAGGTATATGGGGCAGGATCTACAGCAAATTTTGTTCTGGCGTTAGTTGCCTTACTTTTGATATTCTCGATTTTTACTCCACAATTACCAAACTCTGGAGTTGTTATATTGGATACAGAACCTGATAGCCCTGCAGAACTGGCTGGATTAGAGACAGGTATGTTAATTGAAGAGTTAGAGCTTAAAGGAGTTGTATATAACATAGATAATTATAAACAATTCGAAAAACTTATGGAAGAAACAACTCCTGGAGAAATCTTAATTATGATAACACAAAAAGGAAAATATACCATTAATCTTGCAAAGCATCCCGAAAAGAATATAGGGTACATAGGAATAAGATCGATAGATAGATCATGGGTTATACCACCTCCGGTATCCGAGATAATAAAGAATCCCGGAAAATTAAAAGACTTACTTTACTCTCTGAGGTATCTCTCCCCTATCTTATACCCCGAAACGTTCTCTACAGCAGGGTGGTTTTTTATAAACTCACTCATATGGATATTTATACTGAACCTCGGAATCGGGCTCATGAACCTCCTACCGATACCTTATGTTCTCGACGGTGGAAAGATCGTTAAGGAGTTAATAGAGATGAAGTTCTCTAAAAAAGTCTCAAATGCAATCTCCGTAAGCCTTACAATAATGTGTTTAATTCTGTTATTAATAAATTTTTTCCCTAAAATTCTCGTGATCTTATGATAAAAGTAAGGTTCCTGAGGGAAGATAAAGAAGAAAGTATAATATACAAAGAAAACCTCACAGTAGATGACGTTCTACAAAAATTTGGCTACAGCTCTGAAACAGCAGTCGTCAAAAGAAATGGGAAAATAAATACAGAGGATGAAAATGTCGAGGACAATGACGATATTCTTATAATTTCAGTGGGTAGTGGATAAATGTACTGCAAATGCGGAAAAAAAGCTATAATCTTCAGGAGATACTCTGGAGAAAAATTATGCGAGAGATGCTTTAACAAAAGCATGATAGAGAGGGTAAAAAAGGTAATCAGAAAGTACTCACTGATAGAAAAAAACGATTTTATAGCTGCTGCTGTCTCCGGGGGGAAGGACAGTCTTGTACTTCTTCATATATTAAAAAAGCTTTCAGAAAAATATCCTTTTGATCTAATTGTTGTAACAATAGATGAAGGTATAAAAGGCTACAGAGATAAGACAATCAAAATAGTTAAAAAAAATTGTAAATTGCTGGGAATAGAGAGTAAAGTCTATTCTTTTAAAAAAGAGCTGGGACATTCTATGGATGAGATAGCAAAAAGGGATCGCAAACTAAGTGCATGTTCATACTGCGGTGTTTTCAGGAGGTATTTACTGAATAAAAAAACAAGAGAACTCGGATGCAACAAAATAGCCATAGGACATAATCTGGATGACGAGGTTCAGACAATACTCATGAACTTTCTCAGGGGGGATCTATCAAGGTTTGGAAGGACAGGATCATACTATATATACTCTAATGAACGATTTGTCCCGAGAATAAAACCGTTGAGAGAGATCCCTGAAAAGGAAAATGTTGTTTATGCTCTTTCGAATAATATAGAAGTAGGGTTTTCCAGATGCCCCTATGCAGGAGAGGCTTATAGAAATAATATAAGAGAGTTCCTAAACAAGATGGAGGTAGAACAGCCCACAACAAAATATTCACTTTTAAGATCTTATGACAAGATCTATCCTTTAATAGCAAAGAATCTGGCAAAAAAAGTTAAATACTGCGAGAAATGTGGCGAACCCACGATAGGGAATATATGCAAAACGTGCGAATTTCTTGAGAAACTCTAACAGGGTTCGATCGTTTGCGGTGGCTTATTTGATATAAAGTATGCTACGGATACAACTTCAGGAAGCTCATTTGTAATCTTCGTAGAGATCTCTTCTAGAAGATTCCAATTTAACTTTGCGAAATTGGCTGTCATCGCATCTGTGCTTTCTACGATTCTCAAAGATACAATTCTTCCATACTTTCTCTGATCTCCCACGACTCCAACAACTCTGTCCTCCAATACGACAGCAAAAGCCTGCCAGAGATCATAGAATACTCCTGCTTTTTTAAGTTCTTCTTCTAAGATGTAAGACGCTTCTCTACAGATTTTTATATTCTCCCCATTGACTTCTCCGGTAATTCTGACAGCCAGTCCTGGTCCCGGGAACGGATGCTGCTTTATTATCTCATCTGGAATCCCCAATTTTTTTCCTATTTCTCTGACCTCGTCTTTATAAAGATAGGATAGAGGCTCTATGATCTCCAAATCAACATTTTCCGGAAGACCGCCCACATTATGATGCGACTTTATCGTGTCTGCTGTCTTTGATCCCGATTCAATTACGTCAGGGTAGATAGTCCCCTGAATTAAGAACTCTGCATTTTCTTTTTTGGCTTCCTCCTCAAAGATTCTTATAAATTCTTCCCCTATTATCTTCCTTTTCATTTCCGTGTCTTTGATCCCCTTGAGTCTCTCAAAGAATCTGTCCTTTGCGTTTATTCTCAAAAGTTTTAAGTTAAAATTCCTGCATATCTCCTCTACGAGCTCTCCTTCGTTTTTTCTCAAAAGTCCTGTATCCACAAAAACAGCAGTTAAATTATTTCCTATCGCCTCGGATGTCAATACAGCAGCAATAGAAGAATCCACACCCCCAGAAAGGGCGATAATTGCCTTTTTATCTCCTATTTTTTTTCGAATATCTTCAATAGTTTTTTTCATGAAATCTTCCATGTCCCAGTCCTTCTCGCACCTGCATATCTTAAAAAGGAAATTGTTTAGCATTTTCATTCCATTTTTAGTATGCACCACTTCTGGGTGCCACTGAAGAGCATAAATATTTTTATAATGAAAAGACGCATACCTGCAGTTCTCTGATGATGCCAGAACCTCGAAATTTTCAGGAAGTTTCAAAACCTTATCTCCATGACTCATCCACACTCTCTGTTTTTTCTCGAGCCCTTCAAAGATCCTATCGGATTTTTTTATTGTCACCGATGTTATTCCGTACTCTCTCCTTTTACTTTTTCCTATTTCGCCATTGAATCTTTTGGCAATGAGATGCAAACCGTAACAAAGCCCAAGTACAGGTATGTCTTCTTCCAAAATCCAGTTCCATATATCGTTATTAAGGCGAGGAGCATCTTTGTCGTAAACTGAGTTTGGGCCTCCGGAAAGTATTATCCCGTTGGGATTCATTTTTTTTATAGTATCCAACTCTGTAAATGGAAAAATGATCTCTGATTTTACACCTAATTCTCTAACTCTTCTCGATATGAGATGCGTATACTGACTTCCAAAATCTATTACAATTATCATGATCTCTTTAGGCAGATGAAAATAAAAACTTACCCAATTATATATCTTTTTTAACTGAAGAGTTAGAAATACAGTTCTATTCAGCTTTTATGTTAAGAAAAGTTTAAATATAAATAGATTTAAATATTTGTATGGAGATATTATATCAATCAGGAGTTGATCACATGGATATACCACGAGGAGAAATTATTTTGGAGTCTCCTTTAGAGTTTGTAGACTTAGGAGGAGTCTTACAGAAATTTAAAGATAGAGGTTACTTGGAGATTCTCATAATGGGAGGAGAGATAGAGGAAGGCTATGTTTTTATTGAAAATGAAAGTATCATAGGAATATTTTATGAAGGTCAAAGAGAAGGAGAACCTCTCCAGAATGTCCAGGAATTGTTGCGTGAAAAACCTGCGATAGTTCTTCACAGGTTGACGGAGATGCAGTTGAATGTTTTAAAAGAATTTTATCCTCTCGATAAAAAATATGGGATGGGAGAAGTCTTTGGAGCAGAAGAAATAGCAAAATCGAAAGAAACTGTAATAGAGAAAAGGGTGGAAGAGGCTCGGACCAAGCCTTTAGAAGTAGAAAAGATAACGGAAGAAGTTCAGCCTAAACCTACTGTAAAACCCCCAAAAGCAGAAGAGAAAAAAGCTGTAGCTGTACCAAAAGAATGGGGAGATAGGATCCCCCAATTTAGCGGGATAGGCGTCTCACAAATGACCATAGCAGGCATGGCAAAAGAGGAGTTCTTAGAGAATGTAGATCCTTTTGTTAGAGATATCCTAACGTATATAGATGGAAAAAGAGATATAAGAGAGATAATCAGAGTGAGTGGTCAAACACCAGAGGATGTCATAGGGGTAATTGAACCTTACAAAAGAATGGGCTACATAAAATTTAAAAAATAGTCTCTAAAGTGTCAAGAACATATTTTATGTCCTCTTTTTCTATTCCATAGTGTGTTACCATTCTAACTTTGCCCTTTCCAAAGTTTGAAGCCTTTATGCCGTGTTTGCTTATCTCAGAAATAAACTTTTCACTATTTTCTACCTCAAAAACCACTATATTCGTCTGAACTCTTTTGAGGTCTATCCTGAAGTTAAGATCTTTTAAGCCTCTGGCAAGTATTTTGGCATTCTCATGATCTTCTTTAAGCCGTTCCACCATACTCTCCAATGCAATAATACCAGGTGCAGCTATAATGCCGGCCTGTCTCATTCCTCCACCAAACATCTTTCTATATTTTCTTGCTTTTTCGATAAATTCTTCAGTGCCGCATATCATCGATCCTACGGGGCACGCCAGACCCTTTGAGAGACAGAACATAACATTATCTACGTGCCGTGCCATTTTCCTGACATCTATATTCTGAGCTACTGCAGAGTTGAATATTCTTGCACCATCCATATAAAGCTTCAATCCTTTATCTTCTACCACATCACTGACTGCTTTTATCTGCTTGGGTTTCCATACAGTGCCTCCAGCCCTGTTATGCGTATTTTCGATGCATACCAAACTTGTTATAGGCATGTGTATATTCTTGGGCCTTATAGCATCTTCTACATCCTCAGGATCGAGAACACCCATTCTTCCTTTTATAAGTTTCACGAGAAGATTTGCCACTGCAGCGATCCCGCCTACTTCATAATAATATATATGGCTCTCCGATTCCAGGATAACTTCTTCCCCTTTGCTTGTATTTACCATCACGCTTATTAAATTTCCCTGAGTCCCGCTTGTAACTAATAGAGCATCCTCTTTGCCCATCTTCTCAGCAGCAATCTCTTCAAGCTTGTTGACTGTAGGATCTTCTCCGTATACGTCATCCCCCAATTCAGCATCCAAAATAGACTCAAGCATTTCTTTAGAAGGTTTTGTGACGGTGTCACTCCTCAGATCTATAATCCTCATTTTTTACGCCTTTCGAACCCTTCCACGATCTCCCTTCTGAGTTGGGCCTTCGTACCAGGATTTATTGTGTATCCTCTCATCTCCAGTTCTTCAATAAATTCATCAAAGGTTTTTCTGTCCCCAAAACCGTGTTTATGAAGATATTCATCCACAAGTCCTTCCTCAATAATCTTGTCTGCTATACTATACTCCTTTTTAAGTCCTATCAGGGCAGAAAAAGCTATAAACAGGGGGATAATGATTACTATAGCCCTTATCATTGGATCTTCTATCTTTGTATAGGCGAGGTATATTATTGATGCTACAATCACGATCAACAAAATTATGCCTGTTACAGGAACCTGTTTTTTTGCCATGATATTAGTTGCAGACATTATATTTAAATCTTACTTATGGAGGGTCTCTCCTTTTATAGTGTTATCGATAGCATAAACTCTTAAAAGACAAAGGCAGTAATATAAATCATGGAAGAATATGACCTTATAATAGTAGGCTCAGGCCCTGCAGGGTATACAACAGGAATATATGCAACTCGGTTTAATATGAAAACGATTTTGATAGGTAAAGAGTCAGGTGGACAGGTCTCGGAGTCTTACAGAATTGAGAACTATCCCGGGTTTTCAATGATAAACGGCATGAATCTAGCAACAAAATTCAAGGAACATGCGGAATCTCTGGGTGTGGAAACAATAGATTTTCTTGAAGTTGCAGAGATAGAAAAAACTGAAAATGGATTTAATGTAAAAACAGAAGATGAAACTGGGTATTTTGGAAGAACACTTATATTTGCAACTGGTGCAAAGAAAAGAAAACTGGGTTTACTCAATGAAGATAGGTTCAGAGGTAGAGGCGTGTCTTACTGTGCTACCTGTGATGGTGCTTTTTTCAAAGATAAGACTGTGAGTGTTATTGGCGGCGGTGATTCCGCTGTAGCATCCGCTCTACTGCTTTCGGAGTATGCAAAAAAGGTTTATCTTATATACAGAAGAGAAAAAAAGAAGATGCGGGCGATGCCTGTGTGGATAGAGAGGGCAGAAAACAATAAAAAAATAGAGATGATATTTGAATCTGTACCTAAAGAATTAAAAGGAGAAGAGAAGCTTGAATCCGTAATTTTCGATCAGAATGGTAAAAACGTTGAAATAAAGTTAGATGGTCTTTTCATTGAAATAGGTACAGACCCCGAGAGCGATCTCGCGAAAAAATTTGGCGTCTCTGTAGATGCGAAAGGGTATATAAAAGTCAATGAGGATATGTCTACAAATGTTCCGAAAGTATTTGCTGCGGGTGATGTAACTACGGGCTCGAATATGCTCGCTCAGATAGTCACAGCATGTGCAGAAGGAGCCATAGCAGCTGAGTCTGCTTATAAATATCTTAAAAAGAGAGGGATATCATGAAAATCTGTAAAAAATGTGGAACAAAACTCCCGGAAGAAGCGAAATTCTGCCATATATGTGGATCTCCAACTGAAACGAAAGAAGAAGAGTTTGTAATTGATTCTGACAACCTCATAGAGAAAATCAAAGAAATTATTCATGAGGGAAACGTGACTAAGATAACTATCAAAGATGAAAAAGATAAAGTATTGTTGGAAATTCCCGTGACTGTTGGATTTATAGGAGTGTTACTCGTTCCATGGCTTGCTGCCCTGGGTGCAATTGCAGCGTTAGCTACAAGATGCAAGATAATAGTCGAAAAGAAAGAATAACATGTTAAAAATGAAGAGGATTAAAGAACTTATAACGCTCTTCAGAGAGGGAGATAGAGAAACTAGGGGATATATCCTCTATACATTTGGAGTGGTAATTGCAGATATATTAATAATAATAGGTATAATTATATTCATTTGCATTGTTTATAACAAATGACGGTAAACATTATCGCAATAAACGAAATGTTTTTATATCCAGACGATAGAGTTTATTTATGGTAGATGATTCTAAAGAAAAACTAGCAAAAAGGATGGCCGGAGAGATCGTTCTTTCTGGAGAGCCTGGAAAAACAATGAAAAAATGGAGGGAAATCTTTGGGATTACTCAGACAAATTTAGCTAGTTACTTGAAAATTTCATCTTCTGTTCTGAGCGATTATGAAGGTGGAAGAAGAAAATCTCCCGGTGCTGGAACGATAAAAAAGTTCGTAGAAGGACTGATACATATAGATGAAGCCAATGGAGAACAGGTTATTCACGCTTTCTCAAGGATGTTTACTACAGAGCTTTCTACAGATATAATAATGGACATCAGAGAATTTTCACTTCCTGTAGATATAGAAACTATAGCAAAAGCTGTGTGGGGTGAGATCCTGACTGCTCCAAGGGTATCAGAGCATATGATCTATGGATATACAGTAATAGACTCTATAAAGGCGATCTTGGAAATGGACAGTGAGGATTTTCTTAAGTTATATGGCTGGACAACTGAGAGAGCCTTAGTTTTTACAAAGGTCACCTACGGGAGAAGCCCCATGGTAGCTATAAAGGTAAAGGGACTCAAACCTTCTCTGGTAGTTCTTCACGGGCCAGAGATAATGGATCCTGTAGCCATAAAGATAGCGGAGATCGAAAAAATACCGCTTGTGCATTCAAAAGCCGAGTCTGTGGATCTCCTCCTTAAAGCCCTGAGGAATATAAAAGTATAGTCAATCGTTTTTTGTCGATACATTCTTTTGCAAACACCGAAAAGTTTTTATATACTGGAGTTTTTTTATTACAAAAGGTGATACCCATGATCGGTATAATAGGCTATGGTGCGTATGTACCAAAAAATAGGATCAAGACGAGCGAGATAGCGAGAATCTGGGGAAAGGACCCGAGAAATGTTGAAAAAGGTTTAGGTGTATTCGAGAAATCGGTACCAAGTATAGATGAAGACACGATTACCATTGCAACAGCGGCGACAAAATATGCTTTGAAAAGAGCCGGAATCGATCCAGAAGAGATAGGTGCGATATACGTTGGCTCAGAGTCGCACCCGTATGTTGTAAAACCATCAGGGACTGTGGTTGCTGCCGCTATAGGATGCGAAGGAGAACTCAAGTGCGCGGATTATGAGTTTGCGTGTAAAGCGGGTACTGCAGCGATCCAGAACGTTATGGGTCTTATAGAAGGAGGATACATCAAATACGGTCTGGCTATAGGAGCCGATACATCTCAGGGAGCCCCTGGAGATGCTTTGGAGTATGCTACGTCTGCTGGCGGTGCGGCGTTTATCCTCAGCAAAAAAAATAAGGATAGTATTGCCACCATAGAAGAAACTCTATCGTATACTACAGATACCCCTGACTTCTGGAGGCGTGAGCACGAATATTACCCCCAGCATGGAGGAAGATTTACAGGTGAACCCGCATATTTTAAACATGTAGGTACCGCTACAAAGATGATGATAGAGAGAATGAGTTTAAAACCTGAGGATGTAGACTATGTAGTTTTTCATATGCCTAATGCTAAGTTTCCTGTGAATATGGCAAAAAAATTGGGATTTTCGAAAGAGCAGGTAACTCAGAGTTTGGTAGTTACTGAAATGGGAAATGCATACTCAGGATCGAGTGTTTTAGGACTCACTGCTGTATTAGATGTTGCCAAGCCTGGAGATAAAATCCTGATGACTTCTTACGGTTCTGGCGCAGGCTCTGACTCATTTTATATTACAGTAAATGATGCAATAGAGAATAAAAGAGATATGTGTCCAAAAACATGGGACATGATACATACTAAAAGGTATATTGATTATGCAACTTACATAAAATATAGAAGAAAGATACTGATGAGGTGAGATCATGAGAAAAGTTGCAGTTATTGGAGTAGGAATGACAAGATTTGGAGAACTGTGGAACTCATCATTGAGAAACCTTACAATCGAAGCGGGAATAAAGGCTTTGAGCGATGCTGGAGTTCCAGGAGAAAGAGTAGATGCACTCTATACAGGGTGTATGTCTGGAGATATGTTCGTAAAACAGGGACATATAGCATCTTTAATAGCAGATTACGGTGGATTATTGCCTGTACCATCTACAAGAGTAGAAGCTGCGTGTGCTTCAGGTGGTCTAGCATTGAGACAGGGGCTTATGGCGATAGCTTCAGGGTTTGCGAATATTGTCGTAGTCGGGGGCGTCGAGAAGATGACAGATGCTCTGGGGTCCCAGACTACGGGATATCTTGCCTCCGCCGCAGATCAGGAATGGGAATCTTTCAATGGAGCCACATTCCCCAGTCTTTATGCGCTTATGGCGAGAAGGCATATGTATGAGTACGGCACTACGGAAGAACAATTGAGTTTGGTGGCAGTAAAGAATCATCATAACGGGAGTTTAAATCCCAACGCACATTTTCAGTTTGAAGTTTCACTGGAGAGAGTAATGAACTCCACCTTTGTAGCAGATCCATTGAGATTATTCCATTGCTCTCCCGTGAGTGATGGAGCAGCCTGTGTCGTTCTGGCCTCTGAAGAAAAAGCGAAAGAAATTAGCGATGATCCCATATGGATAATAGGCTCTGGACAGGCATCGGGAGCTATAGGGATATATGACCGGGATGATATCTGTACGATAGACGCCACGGTAAATGCTGGGAAATCTGCTTATAAGATGGCAGGGGTTACACCAAAGGATATAGACTTTGCAGAGGTACACGACTGTTTTACCATTGCTGAGATAATAGAT
>Ga0209986_10004632_pt1 | contig 11597 bp, 23 predicted proteins | sample BlataG_FD_183168 | JGI IMG/M metagenome (GOLD analysis project Ga0209986, IMG submission 183168) | Deep subsurface microbial communities from Black Sea to uncover new lineages of life (NeLLi) - Black_00105 metaG (SPAdes) (version 2) | ecosystem: Environmental > Aquatic > Marine > Oceanic >...
CTATCCGAGTTAGATGAAGAAATAATAGTTGTTCTAGCTAATGTTCCAGCCGCAACGGTCCCAAGACCAACTTCAAACTCTGCTCCACCTTGTAAAGATATTGCATAGTAAGTCGTATTACTATTTCCAATAGCAGAAGAAAAAGTTTCAAAACCAGTTACAGCTCCAGCCAAAGTGAATGTGCCGGTACCAGTAGTCGTACTTGTTTCTTTTACTCTATCATTTACTACTAACGCCATTTGTATTCCTTATAAATATTACGCGTCGCCAAGTCTAATGATTGCACTAGATGAATTAGCAGTTGGAAACTGAACAACGAAATCACCGTTAGTTGCAGTTTTTGATCCACCAAAATCTAGAACTAATACTGCTTCATTAGAAGTCCCTTTATAAATCAGAGCACCTACTGCTGTTAAAGTTACAGATGAAAAAGTTAAATCTGCAAAGTCAACGTACGCAATGTTACTTGATACTGCTACACCATTATTAGTTAAAGTATTTCCACCAGCAGTATAACTTGTACCAGATGAAGAAACTTCATTACTAGTTGTATAAGCTGTTGTTGAAGTACTGAAACCAGATATATCAGTGTATAGTGCTAATTTGAAAGTTGATCCACCAGATGAATCAAAATCAAACACACCACCAAGTAGGTCTGTTTTAAAAGAGTCAGGTACTATATTAGCCATATTTTTTCTCCTTAATTATTATGGTGATGGCGACTTAATCTGAGAACGAATAGCGCCATCTTGCCATTCATCTCTACGTCTTCTACCTTCTTGTTCAATAGAGTACGATTTTGCAGCCCTTTTATATGACTGTTCATAGTATTGTAACAGATCCGCTGGACCTTTCAAGTATCCATATGCTTCTACCAGACAAGCATACAAAAGTAAATCCTGATATTTGTTAGATGTGTAAGTTCCTGAAGCGCTTACTGATGAGTCTGTAAGACTTGTTGGCTGTTTAATATAAGCCAAAGTAATTTCAAAAGTAGCGTTTGGTGTAGGTGCTACCACCCAAAAATTAGCGTCCCAGTTAGCATAATACTTAGGTAGGCCACTGGCTGTGCTAGGTGTGTTGTAATATTCTGTCATAAAACTAGTGTCTCTTTTTTCTAAAAACACCTGATTATTGGATCCATCTTTTAATTGAACATATCTAATCGCTCTTAAGTCCGATGGAATGGTGACATATCTGTTTCCAGACTGTAGGTTTGATGTAGCATAAAATCTATTATCATCAGAGTCTACTTCTCTATAGATTCTGTTCTCAGCATTTTTAATTATTGTGTTTAGAACACCTGTCGACAATACAGCGCTATCTACTTCTGTATAGTTTCTAATATCGTCCTGTAAGTTTGTAAGTGTATATGCCATTATGGTGATAGTGTAACCGGACCAGCCGATATACTTCCTCCTCCTATTTTTGCAGTTGCAGTTGCTGTGCCTGAAGCTGTAAATGTATAGTTATTAGCATTTGTAACTGTAATTGTAAATCCCGAAGCGTTATTAATATCTGTAGAAGTTATACCCGCACCAGGTTCACCGTCTCTAAATCTAACAGTATCACCTGTAGTTCTTCCATGATTATCTTCAAACACTGTAATAGTTGTAGATCCACTTACAGCAGACAATGGATTTAAAGTTAATACTCTTGCAACAGCAGGTTCAACTCTTGCAGGTCTTGCATTTAATAAACCCTGTGGATCCGCTGAATGTGGTTTTGGTTCTAGCTGAGGATGTTTTGGTTCAAACTCTGATATGTGAACTCTTGCTCCATTCCATTCTATTACCATTTCAGAATATGGAAAAGCTAATCCTGATCTATCTGATATAAATTGTGCATATTTACCTGAAGAAAGACTCGACATTAAGACTCCGGATAATAAACTTTAGGACTAATAAAAGTACTTGATGATGAGCCGTCCTCTTGTAGTGCTCTTTGTAATTCATCTTCATACAACATCTTTAACATTTGAACTCTGTCAGGTGCATTTTTAATTGCAAGATAGTAAGCTAAACCGGCAGTCATACATGGTACAAATCTATATGGTACATCTGCATCATTAGTATAGTCTCCGGCATCTTGAATTCTTTTTACATAGTAATAATTTAAAAATTTACCTGCCTCATTAGACCCAGGTGTTAAATATAAAGTAACTGTAATTTTATCTATAAATCTTTGAACAAAATATTGTGATGGTGTTCCAGTAGATGTTTTATTTGAAAACGCTTGATACTGTGATCTACTTACCTTTGTAAGAGGTGTATCTACATTTGAGTTTCTGTATGATGCTTCTAATATATCATCAACACCATAAACAGCTGTAGCACTTGAAGTGCCATCACTTGTTGATCTAAACATTGTATATGTTGCTTGATCTGCAACTAATGTAATATTATTGTTTGCAACTTCCCAATAATGTAACCCTCTATTGGCCCATTCTTGAAATAAAATATTAAGGGATCTTCTTGCAGATTTTAATTGATAGCCAGAAACACCTTGTATACCCAATCTTTCATAGGACTCTTCAACAATATCTGAAATAGAAAAACCTTTTTCAAAGGTAGTTGTACCCGAAGTAGTGTTGGCCATTTACTCTCCTATTTATCTATAATAACAGTTGCAGTTGCATTTGATATAGCAGAAACTGTCATTCCGCCTTCAAATAAGATTCCGTCTTCTGCTAGATTATAAGAAAATACATCACCTGCTGGTACATCTACTTGAAACTGTGTTACTGAGTTTCCATCTTGTAATGTAACTGAACCTGCAGAACCTGTTGATGCTAAAATAATTCCTCTTAATCTTGTTCTTCCTGCAAAGACTGATGTAGCGTCTGTTTTTCTAACTGCTTTTACGTCTGATTTCATTATCCTGTGTATCCTATTGTTACAGAGTCTGTAGTAGTTAAGTCTAAATAGACTCCATTTTTAAATCTTATACCAGAACCAGGTATCATTATATCTAATCCTTCATCACTAAATTTAGCTTGAAACTCTAAAGAACCTGTTCCGTCTGTTCCATCATGTAGTTTTACTAAACAATTAGTTCCACCATGAGCTTGAATATAAGTAACTCTACATGGTCCTAAATTTACACTTCCACCAGTGATAGTTTTAAATCTACCATCTGCTGTTAATGTTGTAAACTTTTGATCACTTATAAAAGATCCGCCGCCTGCCATAATTATTCTCCGTTAAATTGATGTGGGGCCGAAGCCCCACACTAATTATTTATTATGCTTCTTTAGCAAAAGTTCCTCTGACTTGAGTAACTTGCCATGCAGTAGTTCCATCTAATGATGCAATTACAACATAGTCACCTTGTCTTGAAGTAGCTTTTGTATTGATCAAGTCTTTGTCATCTGTTGATGAACCAGCATAAGTGATTCCATCAGATGCATTAGGACTGATCGTCATTGTGTTTTGTCCATCAGGCGCATTGTTTGCGAACTTGAATGAGTATCCAACTGCAATTGCAGGTAAAGTGAATACCACACCATCTGTTTCAGAAACAAAAGTTTTTCCTGAATCAGCTGTAGTCACAGTGTAACTTGAAGCTTTAGTTTCAATGTTAACACCTTCTTTACCTTGAAGTACTGGACCTGAAAATGTAGTTTTTGCCATAATTATATCCTCCTAGTTTACAGATCATAGTCTCTAGGCCGTCGACTATACGCGTCTATGATCTTTTAATAATTGTATAGTAGTTTTTTTATACACTAGATTTGAGTAGAGCGCAAGAGAGCCTGTAGTGTGGATTGGATTTTTCCAACGATGTAGCTTTTGACTAAGTAGCTACAGAAACTTGCGGAGTAACACCTTCTACAGTGTTTTGTTTGTGAGCAATAGCTGCTTCTTCCAGCTTAATATCAGTGATGATCTGCTTAACTTTGTCATCAATTCTGACCATTTCAAGAGTATATCTACCGTTAGATAGATGCTCCTGTTCCCACTTCAACTCCAAGGACCTTTTTGCTTTGTATAGGTCTTGTATCATTACTAACTTCCTCATAAGTTATTCGATAAGGTCTGTCCGAAAACATTCCCGATGATTCCCAACTTATACTCTTTTCTCCCAGTTTGTCAACTATTGATTGTTCTAGTGAAACAGGATCATCATTAGAATCTACTTCAAATCTAGCGTGATGATCGTATGCGTATATGTTTACAAGGAATTTTTTCATGGTTTTGTCTTTCTATATAGTGATTGTGGCGGAACTATGTCCCGCCACAAAATTATTGATTAAGCACCTGGTGATGCAAAAATACCTCTAGGGTCTGATACGCCAAATACGTATCTTTCTCTAGCTTTGTATCTTACGTTTCCAGTATCGAAATCGCCTTCCATTTTAGTAGTCAATGGAGCTCTTTCCATATGCTTCATTCCGTTAGGCACGTCTGTAGTGATATAGAACGCATCTGTGTCAGTTAAGTAGTGGTTAACTGTGTATCCACCAGGAACCATTCCCATAGATACAAGTGCGTTAATATCATTATCAGCAGTTCCAACTCTTTGTGAAGACTTCATAAGTCTTTCAGCAGTGAATTGTAGTGCAGATGGAATGATCATCTTCACAGCTTTCGCAGCGATCTTTAAACCTCTTTCATCAGTAAGAGCAGCGATATCAATCATTGCTTGTTCTAATGAAGTTTCGTTTAAGTCCGCAGCTGTTGCCAATGTATTACTGAAAGTTCCAGAAATAGTTGGGTGAGCTGTGTTGAAAAGAGTTACACCATCGCCTGAAGTGAAACTCAATCCAGGTAAACCATTGTTCAATGGTGAAGCCGCTTTAACTTGTTTAGTTTGAGCCATAGATCTTGCTAAAGCTTTTGTATATCTAGACGCAAGTCTGTCATACAAATTGTCCTCAATAGCTTCCTCAGTGATAGCAAACCCAAGAGCAATTGTCTCGTGAGTGTATCTAGCTGTGAAAGTTTCTTGAGCACTGTCGTAAGTTATCCCAGAACCTTCTGGTTTAACTTGTGCTTGAGCGAAACCTGATAACATAACTTCTTCTTCAAAAGCTCTGTCAGATGACTCAGTTGTGTATATTTCAGCATGTTCTTGTTCATACTGTTTATACTCCAGGCCGAATAAGGCATTCAAACCTGGCTCTAGTTCTTTAACTAGTTGATTACGTGAAATAGCCATAATTTAATTACTCCTTATATACCTGCCACGTTGTTTCCAAGAATATGCTCATTGATAATAATTCTAAGAGCAAAGCCCTCAGCAGTAGTATCTGAATGATCAGGATCTCTAGAAACACCTAGGATTTTAAGTTGAGCAATAGAAGCTCCTGTTGTAGCCGAAATTTTTGATTTCGAAATAAACAATGGAGTAGTTCCTACTGCTGCGACTTGGTCAGCACATCCACCAACTTCATTTTGGTTGAATGCAGTGTCCGCAGACATGATTTCATAAACCTGTCTTGGGTCGTCATTTACGAAAGCAACAATATCAGTAGCAGTATTACTTGCTGGTGAATAGTTGCTGAACGTTGGTTTACTAGTTGTAGCGTCAGTGTAGAAAACGCCGTTCAGTGAACCCAGATTGTTTGCATCTGTGTTACCTGAAGCGAGAACAACTCCATCTGCAGTTAATTGCACCATTGCTGCGTGCGAAATTAAAGCAGAAGAAGCTGCAACGCTGTACTCTGTAAGAGCACCGACATTGTCAGACTGACCAACTTTTTTAATGGGTCTAAAACCGAACCCAGTTGTTGACGCGTTAGCCATACGTTTTCTCCTTAAATGTACCTGCCCCGAAGGGCCTCCAGTACGGTTAATTCGCTGGTTTCGGAATTGTTAAAAAATTAACTTTTCTTTGAACCACCGAAGGTTACACGAGTATCTCTATCAACATTGATAGGCATACTCTTATGCTGTTCCTTTGCAAGATCGGCGTCTATTGCAGCCTGCTGATCCTGTGCTTGTTTAGCATAGTATTCAGTTCTTTGCTGCGCGATCTCCTCTGGTACCCTTGTCAGCACAAGGCCTCCGTGCCCGATAACCCCTGCGTACTTGCCATCTGCGATAGTTGGAAAGTCCTCTTCTGGATATTCATCTGATCTTACTAATTCATACCCGGATCTTAAGCGTCCTTGTATGTTTTTTGTATCAGTGAATCCTTGGATTTCTACCCTGACCCATCTGTGTCTATATCCATTTGGCGCGTTGGGCGTATCTAAGTACGATGGTGGAGTCCAAACTTTTGGTCTCTCTTTTGGAGCTACCGTTTTTGCTTGTGTCTCAACTTTTGTTGAATCACTTTTATTTGTTTGGCTCGCACGAGTTGGTTGTTTCTTTTCCATATGCCTATACCTCCTTCGTGTTCATAAGTTGTTTCGCATATTCTTCTAGTGGCACACCTAATTTTTTAGCAATTGCTACTTGAGATGATGTGAGTCTCACTGTTTTACGACTAGTCTTTGTACTACGCGTTGCAGAGGCAACGGTTTGTGTAGGTTTACTAACCGGTTTGTTCATAGGTTTATCAAATTTATGTGGAAATTCCAACCTAATTCTTTTGTCGATTTCCTCATAATATTCTTCTGACCTAGGATCAATTCCTTCTTCTTCGGTAAGTTTTCTGTGTAAATCAAACGCTGTATACGTCATTGCACTATCCTTACCAAACCACTCATTATTACTAGCCCAGTCCTCTGCCCTTGGATCAGGTGGAGTTTGAGCCTGTTGTCGCGGTTGTTGATATAATGGTTGTTGTACAAGTGTTTCTTTAGCTGCTGTTTCCTGCATCTGATGTTGGGTTTTAAGTTCAGCTAATTTACCTTGTTCATAACCAAGTTGAGAAATAGCGGCCAAAGCTTCTGTTTCAGCTTTTGGATCTTCTGCTTGTCTAGCCGCTCTTAATTTTTCTTGAGCCGCTGCAATAGAAGAAGTAATTCTACCTTCCATTTCTGCAACATAATTTTTATCTAAAGAGTCTGCTGTAGTTTTAAACCTATCTCTTTCCTGTTTAACACTATCTGCATAACGTAAAGCTTCTTCTTTTTGTCTTTCCGCTTCACGCATTCTTTTGGTTAACTTAGCTATTCGCTTTTTAACTCCTTCAGAATACTCTTCAATTTGCTTACTGTTATCTTCTTGCTGATCACTCCCTTGAACATTAGACTGCTCATCAGATTTCTCAGGTGCGTTATCGGCGCTACCACCGTCTTTAAGATCTTGTGTCTCATTTGTTGTGTCCTCCGTTGGTTGTTCTACAACCTCTTCTGTTTTTTCTTCTGGTAATTCTATCTCTGCACCCGGACCAGATGTATCGATATCAACTACCTTGTTTTCATTTTCTTGCATAGTATCTCCTATGATTGTTAAAATTCGTGGAATATATCTTCAGGGTTTTCCACGGTTGCTAAAACTTCGTCATCATTAAGAAGTCTTATCTCACCCCCATCTATTTTAATTCGTGATCCAGCGTATCTTGCAAAGATAATCCAATCACCTTTTTTACACCATGGTCCTTCTGGATATCTTTCTTTATCATAGCAGTGTGGACCCATATCTAAAACTAAACCACAAGTTGATGCTACTTGTGATCGTTCTACTGTTTCATCCGCTAATAATATACCACCTTTAGTTTTATCTTTTTGTTTAAAAGGTAAAACTAAAATTCTCCAACCCGTAGGTTTAGGTAATTTTGATGATTCGTCTATTTGTTTTTCTTCTTTTTTTTCAACACCAACTAGTTTTTTATTTGGTAGAACTATCTTTTGATTTGATGCTGATAATTGTTCCTTGTTCGTCATTTTGCTCCTTTGTTTTTAGCAGGGTGGATATTTCCTGTAATAAATACTGATAAGTTCGTATTTGCCCTAACATATACTGGTATTTTTCCATGCTGTCAACATTACCGTTAGTCATTGCAATCACTACATCATCGTGTCTCAATTTAATTACTTTTCTTATTTTGTCTATAAAGTCCATTATAACGTCTCTCCTCTCTCCGGTTCAAGTTCATCTAACACATCTAGCTTTTCTTTTGCCGCAGCTATCTTTTCAATTTGTTTATTAACTTCTTCTATGTGTTGTGGATGTTCTCCAATACCTACTGAGTTATCTAAAAATATATTTGCAGTAGCGTCTGCTTCTGCAATATCAGCTTCATATCTTGTTCTTAGTGCGTTTAGTATTGCTCTTCGCATTTTTTCTCCTTTCGAAAAGGCTTTCTATGGTATCAAAAATCTTATCTACACCTGCAAAGAAATTATAAATAAGTCTGTCTAACATTTCCACCTTCTTCGTGCCTGACGGATACGAGAATTTGGATCGTTACGAGTTTTAGCTGATGATCTTTTGAGTTGTCCAAGTGATCTTGCGCAGTATGATTTTCTACGTTTAGCAGCTTTTGATCCAGGCTTCACTTTTCCTGTCACGGCTGTTTTTAATTTGCTTCCAGGGTTTGCACGTCTGTAAGCTTTTACACCTTTTGCTGTCATTCCAGCTCCAGATTTTGTTGGTCTATAATTGGCGTTTGGGCCTTTTGTAGTTTTTCTAATTGTCATTTTCTTTTTGCAAATGTTGCAACGTTAGTTGGCTTTCCTCCAGGATTACCTGCTGCTCTCTTTCGTCTGACAGCAGAGGCCTTTTGCCCTTTTGTCATCCGTGTGGCTTTTGCAAGTGGGACGCACTTCGGATACTTTCTTTTGCTCCCCTTCGATCTCCCGCATGGTTGATATTTTCCGTTCTTCTTCGGAGCTCCTATATCTACCCATTTCTCTTTGACCCATTTTCTTAGACCACCTTCAGCCATTATTTTCTCTTAGATTTTTTCTTTTTCTTTCCACCTGGTTTTATTTTACCAGAACAAACAGCTGAACCATACATGTTTGCGTACGCCGAAGGGTACACTTTGAATTTTCTCTTTGCTGCCGCTTTACCTTTTGCACAAAGTTTAGCCATTACTTAGCTCTTCCGCCATCCTTCATATAACCCATTTTGTTTCTAACTTTTTTGGGTAACTTCTTTAAACCTTTTTGACTTGGTTTAACTGGTTTTAAAACTTTTTTACCGTTTTTAAACATTGGTCTTTTCATCATTCCTGGCATTATTTTTTTCCTTTTTTCATTGCTTTACCAAAACCTTTTTTAGCTGCACCACATCCAACACGGCCACCTTTTTTGAATCCCATGCTATCGAACATGCTGTATCTTTTTCCTGGAACAATCATACCTGGAATTTTTCTCATGTTTTTAACTCCAGATCCACCTCTCATAATATCGTCTTGATATACCGGTGTTGATTCTTCCATATTAGCCATTTGTCTTGCTACAGCGCTAGAGCTAGTTCCACCTCTTCCACTGTCTACACTAATATTAGATTCTTCCATGCCTTTACCTCTATTGGCTAAAGCTAAGCCTGCACCTAAAGCAGCAAGTGCACCAAGAATCTTTTTATTTCTTTTTCTAGATTTTTTGCTCATTATTTTTTACCCCCGTTTCTAAATATTTGCGTACCCTTTATACCATAAATCGACGCCACTACAAGGATCCACAAATTTGTAAACCATGACGGAAGCTGCGAGAACATATCGAAGAACAATTTTACTTTGTCCATCGCTGTTGGGTCATCCGATATCACTGCCCAAGCGAGCACCAACACGGGCAAACTTAATATTACGAGGACCGCCTCGTCCTTCCAGTCCGATTGCCTTGCCTCTAAAAGTTTTCCTTGGTAAGCTTCCTCACCTTGAGCCATTTTAGTAGCGTGCATTAATTGTGCTTCAGACATTGCCATTTTCGTCTTCTGCTTGTTAGCATAAATTTTACTTCCAGCAGAAACGGCTAATTTAATTGCCGATAACCACATATTAGTACCAATCTGCTTTACTTTTCTTTTCTGCAAGCATTGCTCTTTGACCTTTTACTTGAACTGACTGAGTTTCAGTAGGATTTGACACCTCAACTTCAACTCCACCATTTCGTAAACCGTCTTTATTCAAGAACATGTCATGATCTACATGAGTCATACCTGCGTGACTGTTTTTTTTATTTTTTTTCATATTTATTCTCCTCTATTTCTGATTATAGCAACATTTCCAGGCATTTCACCCATTTTTGGTGCCGATGGAATTGTTTTACTTAAAATTGTCTTTTCAATAGACGTATCAGCTCTTAATTTAGCTAATTCTTCGTTTTGTTCAAGCTTTTCATCATGCATTGACTGATTCATCATGGCTCTAGACTTGTCTAAGTTTAATCTTTGATCAGCTTGGTCGTGTTTTTGTTGGTTATCCATAGCTCTAAGGTCTAATTCTCTTGCTTTTAGCTTAGCAATTGGGTCATTTCCAAAATCACCCATGATTTTATTCTCTTCTTCCTTAAATTCTTGTGTCATATCAGCAATTAACTTAGCTTTTCTTGCTTCAATACCCATACTTAACTGCATAACCTGTTGTTGAATTTCAGGACTCTGTGCCATCTGTGGATTTTGTTGTGCCATTTGTTGCATTTGCATTAATTGTTGTATTTCTTCTCTGAATTCTAACTCTAACTGCTCTTGTGCCATTAAAGAAATGTGTTCAAATATATTTTTTTGTAATGCACCCATAATCACAGGATTATTTTTAGCCATATTAGTTGCCATAAAGTTTAAATGAGAAGTTATATGTGCTCTGTGATCTTGGCCTTTAAATGCTTGAAAAGGTTTACCACTCATTGCCATAATATTTTCTGCTGCTGGGTCCATCGGCATTGGTTGTTGAGGCGGTGGTAAGATTCTATTTATATCTTTTACACCAATTGCAGAATACATATCTTTATAAGCTTCATACAAATTATGCATTTGTGGATTTGACATCGCAAGTTGTAATTCTGTTTGAGCCATAGATATTCTTTGTGACTGTGAAAATATATTTGGATCTGCTATAGGCAAGATATCTACTTTTTCATCAAAATCTGCAACCTTAATATTTCTTTGTCCACCTACAACATCATATGGATATTCTGGTGGAAGATATGTTTTAAATACGTCAGCTAACAATACAAATTCTTTTTTAAGTGCCACATACAATCTTTTATGTATGGCTGACATGACTCTGGAACCACGTTCTAAAAGAGCAATGGTCGTTCCAACAGCGGCCTGTTGGTTGCCGTCACCGACCTGCATGTCAGCTATGGCGGCAAATCGTTGTCCTGCTTGAACCACTATTCCCATTAATTGTAATAATGTTGCTGATGGTTCTTTAAAAGGTAAAGGCATAAATGCATCTCTGATATTTCCTCCAGGTGCATCTACATCTCTAAACTCTCCAGGTTGAATCGATTGCGCTTCATCTCTAACACGAATACCTCTTTGTTTAAATCCAGCAGGCATATTTGAAAATGTGCCGGCATCTAACAATTGTCTAAGTGCATTCGTTGCAGTTCGTGATAATCCACCGATCATGTGGATTAAACCAAAACCATAAAAACCTAGTCCAGGTAAAAATTTAAAATGTGCAAAATATTCTATTTTATTTTTTAATGGATCTTCTGCTTTATAGTTTCTTCTAATTGACAGAACTTCTCTTGACGATGTGTCTATTGTTACAATGTAAGGAAGTTTAATTCCTGTCGGGTTTTGCTCCAT
>Ga0209986_10004633_pt1 | contig 11596 bp, 7 predicted proteins | sample BlataG_FD_183168 | JGI IMG/M metagenome (GOLD analysis project Ga0209986, IMG submission 183168) | Deep subsurface microbial communities from Black Sea to uncover new lineages of life (NeLLi) - Black_00105 metaG (SPAdes) (version 2) | ecosystem: Environmental > Aquatic > Marine > Oceanic >...
AGGTAATTGCTCGCGTTCTTGCCCATGTATGAGAGTACGTACGAGGGCGGATCGCTCAATATTCCCACTGGGGCGTAATAGTAGGCGTTCTTGCCCTCGCGCTCTGAAGAGCCTGTAAATCTAGCCGAGAGATCTGACCCGGGAATTGGAACACCATATTCGTCGGCCAAACGGAAATCCGCCCAGCGATAAATATACACTTGTGGTCCAACTTCGACAACTAAGTATATAACATCGAACTGCACGCTGCCAGAATCGCCATTATGAGTGAAGTTTATCTTCAGGTTCGATATCTCTGCAAGAGTATCCACTCCTCCTAACGTTGATAGACTCACGTTTTCACGTCTATTGGTATCACCCGCTAGCGGGGAAATAGTGGTAGAGTTGTAAGGATTTGGATCGATCGAATAGTTGACAGATAAAGCACCGTTATATGTCTGGCTTGCAGAGAATTTCAAAACTAAAGTCACAGAGGTCGGACCAGCCGAGAGACCACTCGTATCGAATGATCCCACCGACATATTCTCTCCGGCGATTACTTCGTAAGTTAAGCTATCTCCCTCAAACCAGAGGGAATCCACACTTTCACCTAAGGTAGTATCTTCTCCAGGCACTACTGCAGTTGGAACCAAAACGGCACTATCGCCACTTTCAGCAGCTATTGCGCTAACTTCCCCGGGTGGTGTCGTGGGATCATCAAAGGTGCAGCCATAAAGATACGCACTTGCCTGATCTTTCAGGACAATTGAGTTATGAGTGTTCTGAGTATCATCGAAATCTGCACTAATATAGGAATTTACGGCGGTGAAATTAGCATTGCCAGAAAGCGTGAGATTATCTGCCCACTTGGCACCATCTGTTGGATACTCAGGGAGATTCAAGATTGCAGAATCATACATCTCAAAGGTCGCGTTAGCGATATTGATTATTGGACCATCGTTAACAAGATCTAATCCTGTGAGGATGGTGAAATATGTGGAAACGTCCGGATGCGCGGTAATATCGGTATCTCTCAAAACTACCTTGGTTGTGGCGCCAGTGATCGCAATATTACCCGGGAACTCAAAAGTTGATCTATTGGAAGAGCTTACTGTGGCACCGTTTTGAATATTCATATTAAGTCTAGGTTGTGAATCAATCTGATACAGATGCGTTGTGATAGTCGCACGGTCTAAAATGAGCGTCCCCCCATCGACAATTAGAGAATGTTGGTGGGTGACGTCATTGATAAAACTCAGCACGGAATTTCTTATTATCAATGTTCCCGTTGATTCAACAATAATATCTCCGTCCTTAGGAAAAACGGTATTTTCTATGGTAAATATTCCATTCGTATCAGGATAATTAGTCGCGTTGATTGTCAGATCTCCTGCAGCAGCTTTCACGGGCGAAACAATTGCAAAAAACCCCGCAAAACCCGAAAGAACCATGAGCAATGCGATCCCGATGCTCTGCACTGTCTTCTTAGTGTGATAATGATAACTTAACATCATCTTCACCGATCCAAGGGAGGCCAATTGTGAGAAGTAAGAACCTGAGTATATAAAAATCTATGCTCAATTTTATCAGAATACAGACAGAGTTTCAAGCATACTGGCTAACCAGACTTTCGCTTCACAACCTTCTTCACGAAGATAGGCGGTTTCTTGAGAATAACCGGTTCCTTTTTCTCTTCTACCCCGGGCGCCGCCTCTTCACCTTTTTCCTCAGCTCTACCCTCTTCCTTAGCTGCTTCTTCGGCAGCTGCTGCTATTTCGCCGCCACATGCGTAGCAGACTGTTGCCTCCTTTCCGATAATCGTGCCACAGTGCGGGCAGGGCAGCTCAATATCCTCATCTTCGGCCGCTTCCTCGTGCAATTCTTCTGCCTCAGCAGGAAGTGCCTCAGGAATCTCAGTCTCTGTTTCATCTTGAGCAGTTGCTGCTATTTCTTCCGATTCTTCCTCTGCTTCCGTTTCTACCTCTGCGATCTCCGTGCCCTCTTCTCGAATAGTTGCGCCACAGGAAAAGCACATGATTGCATCGGCGCTTATTGTTGTCCCGCAATTTGGACAAGAGATCTCATCCTCCCCGATAGCAGCGGTTTCCGCGACTTCGGCCTCCTCTTCGGCTTTTTTCTCGCCTTCCTCTGTTGCCCCGGCATCGCCCAACTCTTCGGATAGGTCGGATACCATGCCTATCTCGGCAGCGGCTTCTGAGAGAAGGTCATTAGATGTGACGTCAGCCGGTTCAGCGGGTTCCGGCTCACCCTCTTCCGCTTCTGCTGCCTCTGCAGGCGCCTCCGCAGGAGCATCCTCTGCGATCAACTCCGTCTCGTCAGCGATCTCCTCGGCGCTCTCTGCTCTCTCAGGCTCGGAAATCATTTCCTCGGCCTCCTCCTTAACGGCCTCCGCCGACTCGATTACTTTCTGTTCAAGCGATACCTCGGCCTCAAGCAATAGCTTCTCCTTCTCGGTCAGGCGTCTGCCATCGGAGACCAAACGTTCCCTAATGCTCTGGAGCTCCTCCTCATACTTATCAAGCTCAGCGTGACGATTCGAGATTGACTCACGAATTCCACCCAAGTCCTCAACGATCGCTTTGAGGTGCTTCTCCTCTTCTAAAAGGGCGCTCTCCTTTTCGGCAAGCGAAGACCGAAGCTTCATCAAGCTATCCTCTTCTTGCTTTACTGACTCAATCTGCGCCAGAGCATCAGTTTCGAGTCTTTCCAGCACGGATAGCCGCGTATTCAGCCGTCTATTAGCCTCGTCCAGCTCGGTCATTTTGACTTCTAACTCTACGGCTTTTTCATCGAGCGCTGCCCTCTTGGCATTCAAAGACTGCTCGAACTTCTTTAGTTCAGAGTCCTTCTCCTGGAGACTTTTTTCGAGTTGCTCAACCTCTGCGCTCTTCGTCTCAATCTCCATTCGCTGAGCCTCGATCTCCTTGTTCTTCTTCCGGATCTCCTCCTCCTGAGATCTCAACTTGGAGACGAAATCCTCAACGACTTTTGAGATGGTCTGACTATCCTCTGTCATACTACTACTATCCTTATTCTCCCTTTCATTTTCAATCCGTGTTATGTTCGTATTGCATCTCGAAACTCAGACTACAGTTCAGCTGGAAAGCAGCGGTCCGAGAACTGAGATTCCCCCTCCCTTTCCGACTTCCAGGGCATGCTTTTCCATACTGTGCTCAGAGGCTCTCATCTTCTCAACCTGAATATATCTCGTCAGCGTTCCTCTCTGTCTTTCCAAGCTCAACATTATGATCCCGTCCGCGAGAAAGCCTTCGTTGCCCAGAAGCTGTGACTCACCGGACAGAGATCGCTCCATAATTATGAAGGTATATAGATTGCTATCTCTAAGCAACTTAAAGAAATAGAATAGCCTCTTTCGCATCCCCTCGAGATTATCGAGGAGCGAGTACATGGCTCCCAACGAATCGAGAACGAATATAGAGAATTTGTTCTCATAATCCTCCTTGAACTTCTGTATCATTCTCTCAATGAACAGGAGATAATCGGTCTCCTGCTTTTTTCCGATGACCTCATCTATTTCGTCGATCTCCCTCAGATCGGTTAGATCGGAGATCTGCATCTTTTTGGTCAGCTTCACCCCGAGGCTCTCCATGTTCTTCAAATGGCTATTCACGGTCTCCTCTAAGGTAGTGTAAAGACCGAATTCATTTCTCTTCTCGAGATACCTTGACATGAGAGTATAACAGAAGCTCGTCTTCATCGAGCCCGCGGGGCCCGTGACAAGGATCACCTTTGGTCGCTCGATATCCGCCTTAAATATCCTTTCAAGCCCAGGAATGGAGTCCTTAAACATTGAGCGGACCTCCTAGCGTTTTACAACGCCTGGTGTCCCAGTTGCTCAAGTAACTGTATCCTAATAAAGGTTTTCGACTCATTATCGATTTCAAGAATTTTCCAGAGAATTGTGAGAAGGGTAAATAAACGGGGAGAAGCCGTCATTCTGTCTCATCTATTTCATCTCTCTCGCTCATGCGCTCGCTCTTCTCCTCCTCTTCGTGCTCCTCTGTCTCATCGTTTGTTATAAGTATTCGTCTCTCGGAGATAAGCCGCTCTTCCTCCTCTTCCTTAACAAGGCGCGCAACAGCGCAAACCATATCGGCCTCCTTGAGACGCATGACTCTGACACCCATTGTCGCCCTTCCCACGAGGCTGATCCCATCGACCGGCATGCGAATGACCATTCCCTGAATGCTGGTGACGATAAGCTCGTCGTTCTCCGAGACCTCTCGTACCATGACCACATTGCCATTCCTTCCACCAGTCTTTATGGTGATAACGCCCACTCCGCCTCTTCTCGTCTTCCTGTATTTCTCCACCAGTGTCCGCTTCCCGTAGCCCTTATCAGTGATTGTCAGAAGCTGACTCGTGGGAGATACCACGGCCATTGCGACCACATCGTCGCCCTTTCTCAGCCTAATTCCCCTCACACCCCGAGTAGCTCTCCCAGTCGGCCTGACATCCTTCTCATCGAATCGAATTGCCATGCCATTTTTGGTTGCGAGTATGATCTCTCTTGTTTTATCGGTAAGTCGGGTATCTATGAGCTCGTCATCCTCGTCGAGCTTGATCGCGATAATTCCGCTCGCCCTAACATGCTTATACGCGCTCAGCTTCGTCTTCTTGATTACCCCCTTTCTGGTTGCGAAGACGAGATAGTGATCCTCATCGAATTCACGGATCGGAATTGTATCCATGATCTGCTCGCCCTCTTCGAGATGTTCGATGAGATTCACGATCGGCCTCCCCTTGGCATGTCTTCCGGCAGCGGGAATCTTGTAAGCCTTCAACCAGTACGCTCTCCCCTTGCTCGAGAAGAACATGATGTAATCGTGAGAGGATGTGACGAAGAGATCCACAACAATGTCCTCCTCCTTCGTCCCCATGCCCACGCGCCCAACGCCGCCCCTCCTCTGCTGTCTATAGGTATCCAGAGGAAGGCGCTTGATGTAGCCACTGTTGGTGATCATGACCACGACTTCTTCCCTCGGGATCAGATCCTCTATGTCGATGTCGATCGCCGCCATCACAATCTCAGTGCGTCTCTCATCGCCGTAATTCTTCCTGATCTCCAGCAGCTCCTCCCTTATGATGCTGAATATCGCCTTCTCGTCAATTAGTATACTCTGAAGTGTCTCTATCTTCTTGGAGACTACATCATACTCCTCCTTGGTAGAGCGCATCTCCAGACCCGTCAGCCTCTGCAACTGCATCTCGAGTATGGCCTTTGCCTGTATCTCGCTCAACAGGAAGCGCTTCATGAGTGATTGTCTAGCCTCATTCCTCTCTTTCGCCTTTCTAATCAGTCTGATGATCTCATCGAGATTATCTATCGCGGTTATGAGCCCCTCCAGGATATGGGCTCTCTTCTGTGCCTGGTCGAGATCGAACTTCGTCCTTCGCCTCACCACATCGAATCTGTGCTCGATGAAGTAATCGAGCATCTCCTTCAGAGAAAGAACGACTGGCTGATTATCCACAAGTGCTAAATTTATAATCCCGAAGGTAACCTGCATCTGAGTGTGAGCAAAGAGCAGGTTCAGAACCACCTCGTCGACCGCATCGCGTCTTAGCTCAATCACTATCCGCATTCCCTCTTTGTCCGATTCATCGCGGAGATCGACAATGCCGTCGATCCGCTTGCTCTTGACGTGCTCTGCGATCGTCTCGAGGAGAGCCGCCTTGCTGACATTGAAGGGGATCTCCGTTACAATGATCTGCCTCTTGTTCCCCTCTATCTCCTCGATCTCTGTCCTCGCCCTCACCCGTATTCTGCCGTGACCGGTGTTGTATGCCTCCACGATGCCGTCGATGCCGTAGATTATCCCTCCAGTCGGAAAATCAGGACCGTGGATAACCTCCATCAGCTCGCGAATATCGGCCTCTGGATTATCTATCAATAAAACGAGCGCATCGACGACCTCGCACAGGTTGTGCGGCGGAATATTCGTGGCCATACCAACTGCTATCCCAGAGGAGCCGTTCACCAGAAGATTAGGGATCTTCGCCGGGAGCAGAACTGGCTCCTTGAGCGATCCATCGAAATTGTCGGTGAAATCGACCGTATCTCTCTCGATATCTGCGAGCATCTCATTGGCAATCGTCGCCAGACGACTTTCTGTATATCTCATTGCAGCCGGAGAATCACCGTCGACGCTGCCGAAATTTCCCTGACCATCTACGAGTGGATAGCGCAACGAAAAAGGTTGTGCCATCCTCACGAGCGTATCATAGATCGCGATATCGCCGTGCGGATGAAACTTTCCCAAGGTTTCGCCCACGACTCTCGCGCACTTCTTATGAGGCTTGTTGCTCGCGAGTCCCATTTCATTCATCGCATAGAGAATGCGGCGGTGGACCGGCTTGAGACCATCTCTGGCATCTGGAAGAGCGCGCCCGACAATCACGCTCATCGCGTAGTCGATGTACGACCTCTTCATCTCATGCTCGATGGGACGAGAAATGACCTTCCTGCCGATTGCCTGCTCTTTTATTACCTCGGCCACGAGAAATCACCTACACATCGAGAACTTCGACCTCGCTTGCATGCTCCAGTATGAACTCCCTTCTCGGCTCGACTGCGCTGCCCATTAGGATCGTGAACAGCTCATCTGCTAATATCGCATCCTCGATGGTCACCCGCTTTAGAATCCTGGTGGTGGGATCCATCGTAGTTTCTCGAAGCTGCTCGGGGTTCATTTCGCCGAGACCTTTATAGCGCTGTATCTCCGCACCGGAGCCGATCTCCTTAACGAACTCGTCTTTCTCCCTGTCGGAAAAGACGTAGAACTCTTTCTTGCCCTTTCTGATGCGATACAAGGGCGGCTGCCCAATGTAGATATAACCCGCATCGATCAGCGGCTTCATATAACGATAGATAAATGTGAGAAGAAGCGTGCGAATGTGGCTACCGTCCACATCGGCATCGCAGAGAATTATTACCCTGTGATATCGGATCTTGGAGATATCGAATTCCTCTCCGATACCCGTTCCAAGGGCGGTTATGATCGTCCTGATCTCCGTGTTTTTCAGCATCTTGTCGAGACGCGCCTTCTCCACATTGAGTATCTTGCCGCGCAATGGGAGAATCGCCTGAAATGTTCTGTCCCGTGCCTGCTTCGCGCTTCCGCCAGCCGAATCTCCCTCCACGAGGAATACCTCGCATTTCGAGGGATCGCGCTCGCTGCAGTCCGCGAGCTTACCCGGTAGGCTACCGACATCCAGAAGACCTTTTCTTCGCGTCAGCTCACGGGCTTTTCTGGCAGCCTCGCGCGCTTGCGAGGCCAAATTTGCCTTGCTCACACATACCTGTGCGACCTTTGGATTTTCCTCAAGAAATTCCGAAAGTTTCTCATTCATCAACGCTTCGACGACTGTTCTCACCGCGCTGTTTCCCAGCTTGGTTTTTGTCTGTCCCTCGAACTGCGGATCGGGCAGCTTGACGCTGACAATCGCCGTCAGCCCCTCGCGGACATCATCTCCAGTGAGGCTCATCGCATTATCCTTCAGATATTTGTACTTCTTAGAATAGTCATTCAATGACCGGGTTAGCGCGCTTCTGAAGCCGACGAGATGCGCCCCCCCCTCAATGGTATTGATGTTATTAGCGAAGGCGTGAATACTCTCGGAATAGCCATCAGTCCATTGCATGGCAATTTCCGCGGATATGCCGTTTTTCTCACCCGAGATATAGATCGGCTTTTCGTGAAGCGGCTTACGATTGCGATTTAAAAATTGGACGAACTCGGTTATACCCCCCTCATACTGGTAATTCTGTTGCTCCCCAGTTCGAAGGTCCTCAATGGAGATTCGCAAATCCTTGTTAAGAAATGCCAATTCCCGCATGCGATGCGCGAGAATTTCGAAGTCGAAATTGACCTCCTCGAAAATCTCAGTGTCGGGCCTGAAGCGTATTGTTGTTCCGCTCTCATCGGTATCGCCGACGATCTTGATCTCCGTGACTGGTATTCCCCTTTCGTATTTTTGGTAATGTATTTTGCCATCCTTGCTGACGCTCACCTCAACAAATTCTGAAAGAGCATTTACAACGCTGAGACCGACGCCGTGCAATCCTCCCGAAACCTTGTAGACCTTGGTATCGAATTTTCCGCCGGAGTGAAGCTTGGTCATCACCAGTTCCAGAGCCGATTTACCATATCTCTTGTGAATGCCGACAGGAATGCCGCGACCGTTATCCTCAACAGTAACAGTGGAGTCCTCCTCGATGGTGACATTAATGTTTGAACAATATCCCACCATGGCTTCATCAATGGAATTGTCCATAATCTCATAGACGAGGTGATGAAGTCCGTATTGATCCGTGCTGCCCACATACATGCTGGGCCTTTTTCTCACTGCTTCGAGGCCCTCAAGTACCTGAATTTTCTCCGCATCGTAGGTGCTATCACTTTTTCTCGTTTTCTTGCTACCACGGCTCATACAAATGACTCCATAAAGCTATACATCCCATCCTATCCAGATGTTTTCAAATGACTGTCTTTGTACCCCTATGATTTGAATATTCTTAAGGCTTTTGTTTAATTGCTGGCTATTAGCATATTTTTAATTTTATATTTTACTATTAATATTCTCACGCCGCTGCCCTATAATGCTGATTTTCGTAAAGTTGCTCTCCCTTGTTCTGTTCCGATATTTCGGGACGCAAAAAATCGTCATGGTCAATCAAAACCTATATACCCGAAACTGAGATTAGTAAAGTAATGAGCATTCTGCAGGAGTCAAAACACCGTATAACTGAAGAGATTGAGTCGGCGGCGAAGTGGGAAGGAGGCGAGCCCGAACAGCTGAGACGAAGAGTCGCAGCTGGAAGAGCCGTCATTCCGAAGAATCCCGCTCACGAATCGACAAGGTACTGCGCCATCGGTGAAGGATTGAGCGTTAAGGTGAATGCAAATATTGGAACATCCTCCGATTTCATTGATCAGGAGATGGAATTGCAGAAGGCGCTTGTTGCGATGAGATATGGCGCGGATACTATCATGGACCTCAGCACTGGCGGTGATCTGACCGAAATCAGGGAGAGAATTTTACGGGAGATACCACTGCCGCTGGGAACTGTTCCTATCTATGAGGTGGCTTGCAGAATGGGAGGGAGAGGCGGCATACTGGAAATGACGGAGGATGACATATTTTCCGTTATAGAGCAACACGCCCGTCAAGGCGTCGATTTCATGACTGTTCACTGCGGTGTGACGCGGCAGACAGCGGATGTATTGTCGACCTATCCACGCATAACTGATGTCGTCTCAAGAGGCGGCGCCATGCTGCTGAGATGGATGATGCATACAGGTCAAGAAAACCCCCTTTTCGAGAGCTTCGACTACCTGCTGGAGATCGCGCGGGAGAATGAGATCACTCTGAGTCTGGGTGATGGTTTGCGACCGGGATGCATATCCGATGCTACGGATGCGGCTCAGATCGCTGAGCTGGCTCTCCTCGGAAGGCTCGTCAAGAAGGGCAGAGAGGCCAGAGTCCAGACAATGGTCGAGGGGCCAGGTCATGTTCCGCTCGATCAAATAGAGGCGAATGTCAAGCTGGAGAAGGCGATATGCGACGGCGCACCGTTTTATGTGCTCGGCCCCCTGGTAACGGACATTGCCCCGGGTTATGATCACATTACTGGTGCAATAGGAGGCGCGCTGGCAGCCTATTATGGTGCTGACTTTCTCTGCTACGTAACACCATCTGAGCATCTATCTCTGCCGTCAGTCGAGGATGTGCGAGAAGGGGTCGTCGCGAGCAAAATAGCCGCGCATGCAGCGGATGTGACGAGGGGAATAGATGTGAATTGGGACATCGCGATGTCAAAAGCTAGGAAAGCTCTTGATTGGGATCAAATGCTCGACCACTGCATAGATAGAAACAGGGCAACGGAGATCAGAGAGCGCTTTTCAGCCACCAATGCACAGGTCTGCACCATGTGTGGTGAATACTGCGCGATGAGGATCTCGGATGAAGCGATGATCAGACGCTCAACGAAGTCCAGCCGTAAGGATGGAGAGAAGCCAGATTAATAGATAATCTTAAATATAAGAAAAACGAGATTCGAAAGCCAGTCACTTGCCATCTGCCGAGAGATCGGCCTTTTTAACACAATTTTTCCCTTGATTTGCTTCACCCAACAGTGAGAATCGCTTCGATCCGTTTGTGAATTACCTCTTGAAATCTTCGGAGCACAATGGCTTTAGCAACAGACGGACAGGGATAAAGTTTTAATTGAATAGATGCGTAAACGAATTTCAGGGTCTCTGAGAGAAAAAAGCTGGGAGGAAAGCTATGAGGGTAAATCCTTACCTCCTGAAGTTGCGAAAAGCAACAGACTATTGCGTTCTCATAGAGAGAGTTAGAACACTTGATAACCTTCCGCTCTGGGAGATCAGGCAGAAGGTCCGGGATGGATCGATTTACAACTGCAACTGCACAGACATAAAGAGCATGAGGAAGGGGCGCAAGAAATTGCTCAACCTCGTACTCGTGGCTACTGGGGAGCGCGAGTTCGGCGGAACCCTGGATATGGATGTGCTCAAGCTCATAGCCTCCGGTAGAATAGCTGAGGCGAAGAGATTTAGCGTAAGAGCATTCAGCTTCTGGGTTCACGTTCTGGAAGACAGAGGGATCTTGAATACCAAGTCGGGATTCATCGACGAAAAAATGATCGAGTTGATCATTAAGAAGAAAAAGATGCTCAGAAGAAAGGAGCTCGCCCTGCTATCACCTTCTGGCAGCTCGATTACTCGTTCGGGGATCGGCTACTCAATGCGTTAGTCTTTTCGAGAGCGATAGCCATATAGACCAAGGAGCTCAAGCGTCATAAAAGCCGACATTAGAGAGATGTAATTCGAGATTGAAAATAATGAAGAAGTAGAGCCACTGGAGGGAATCGAACCCCCGACCTGCGGTTTACGAAACCGCCGCTCTTTAGCGGTGGATTGCTCCGCCCACAACCGCTGAGCTACAGTGGCCTATTCCTTTTGAAGCGGCAATTAATAGTTATACTTTTTCCGCTTCGGTTCTGTTGCGTTGACGGGACTTACTGCCGTTTTTCATTTATCCCACCCATAGATTTATAATGACAAATCGAAACCTCCTATCATGGTGATTAGAGGCGTTGCGTTTTACATTGATGGCGAACTATCGCCAGAAATTAAATTTCTCTTTGAAGATTTTAGATTGGCCGTCAATAAGGTCATTCGGATCGGTTTACAATCAGGCGTTACTTCCCGATATAAGCTTTCGAAATTGGCATATAAGGACCTCAGATCAGAGCATCAAATCTATTCTCAGCATATAGTATCCGCCATTGAGGTCGCCGCCAGTATCTTGAAGAACTATCGTCATGCAATTCGAAAAGGAAAGAAGCTGAAAATCCCGTATGTCAAGAGGCAGATGATGAAAGCCGAAAACCAAGCATACAAATTAGACCGGGAAACTGGCGAGGTGGATCTGCCTATCAGGGCAGGAAAACAGATAAAACTGAAGCTCATAGTCAGTGATTATCACCGCAAATATCTCGACAATCCGGCATATTCTCTCGGCTCTTTGACATTGCTGCCGGACAGGG
>Ga0209986_10004634_pt1 | contig 11593 bp, 10 predicted proteins | sample BlataG_FD_183168 | JGI IMG/M metagenome (GOLD analysis project Ga0209986, IMG submission 183168) | Deep subsurface microbial communities from Black Sea to uncover new lineages of life (NeLLi) - Black_00105 metaG (SPAdes) (version 2) | ecosystem: Environmental > Aquatic > Marine > Oceanic >...
AAGGTAGATATTACAGGGGAATTTGAAAAAAAGAGTAAAAAAATAGAGAAGAAGGAGGCAAGATATAGGAAAGAATTAAGAGATGTTTCCATAATAGGAACAGGGGGAACGATAGCCTCAAAAATAGATTATACTACGGGCGCTGTTTATCCTGCTTTTTCACCGGAAGAGTTAGAAGAGATGGTACCCGAGATATTTGAACTTGCCAATATTTACCCGCGAGAGGTACTTCAGATTCTAAGCGAGAATATGAATATTGAGAAATGGAAAAGGGTGGGAAACGCTGTTATAGAGGAGATAAATAAAGGTAGAAGCATTGTGATTGCACATGGCACCGATACAATGCACTACACAGCTTCTTTCTTATCTTTCACCCTAAAGAATTTGAATCTCCCTGTGATATTAACAGGATCGCAGAGATCATCTGACAGGCCTTCAAGCGACTCGAGGATGAATCTTTTCTGCTCCGTAAAGTTCGCGACTACGGATTATAATAGAGTAGTGATCTGCATGCACGGAACAATGGAGGACACATTCTGCTACGTACATAAAGGCGTTAAGGTAAGAAAGAATCATACTTCAAGAAGAGACGCTTTCCAGAGTGTCAATACAAAGCCAGTTGCTAAAGTTTATTATAATGGGAAGATAGAGTTTTTCGAAGATCTGCCGGAGAAACATGAGGAAAAAGTATATTTCGATGATAAAATAGAAGAAAAAATCTTTCTTTTGAAGATCTTTCCTAATATTACTCATGAAATACTTGATTTTTTAATAGATCAGAAGTATCGTGGTATCGTTCTCGAAGGAACCGGATTGGGTCATACGCCCTCTATGCTATATAATACTATTAAAAGAGGGATCGATGAAGGTGTTACATTCTGCATGACCTCTCAGTGTATTAATGGAAGGGTAAATATGAATGTTTACCAGACCGGGAGAAAATTAATGGAACTTGGAGTCATCCCGTGCAAGGATATGCTTCCAGAGGTTTGTTATACAAAGATGATGCATGTTCTTGGACATACAAGAGAGAGTGATGAAATAAGAAAATTGATGAGAACAAATATTGCAGGTGAGATAATAGGAGATACGGTGATCTTATGAGGGTAGGACTGGAGATACACGCTCAACTGGATACAAAAAAACTATTCTGTAACTGCAATACAGAGTTAATGGATAATCCTACTAAAAATATAGAAAGAAAATTTCATGTCACCGTCAGTGAATTAGAAGAAATAGATAGAGCTGCTTTTGAGGAGAGTTTGAAGAATAAAAAACACGTTTATGAAGCTTTCGATGCCTCTTGTTTGGTATATCTTGATGAAGAACCACCGCATAATCCAAATAAAGAAGCAATAGAAACATCATTAAAAATTGCTCTTTTGTTGAAAGCAGATATAGTCGATCAGATCCATTTTATGAGAAAGATCGTTATTGATGGCAGCAATGTTTCAGGGTTTCAGAGAACGACGATAATTGGATTAAATGGAGTTATAGAAACCAAATACGGCAATGTCAAGATTCCAACTATATGCCTAGAAGAAGACGCTGCAAGAAAAGATAGAGAAAAAAAAGATAAGATCTTTTGGAAGGTTGATAGACTCGGAACACCGCTAATAGAGCTAGCTACCGCACCCACAATAAAAACTCCCGAACAGGGAAAAGAAGTGGCATTATTCATCGGAAATATATTAAAAGCAACAAAAAAGCTTAAGAGAGGTATAGGAACGATAAGACAGGATCTTAATATCTCAATAGAAAAAGGGGCAAGAATAGAGATAAAGGGTGTTCAGGAATTAAACATGATACCTGTATACATAAAAGAAGAGGTAGAAAGGCAGGAAAATCTTTTAAAAATAAAAGGAGAACTTCAAAAAAGAAATGCTAACATCGGTGATATATACGATCTTACAGATCTATTTAAGGACACTCAATGCAAGATAATAAAAAAAGCTGAAAAGGTTCTTGTATTAAAACTGGAAAATTTTTCAGGGATCTTAGGAATGGAGATACAGAAAGAAAGAAGATTCGGATCTGAACTCGCGGATTATGCCAGAAAGTATGTTCCAGGAATATTTCATTCAGATGAGTTACCTGATTATGGAATAAGTGAAGACGAAAAAAACAGAGTTCTCGAGAAATTAAAGAGTGACAGTTTTGTTATGGTGGCCTCTACGAACGAAAAAGCGGAAAGTGCATTGAAAGAGATAATAAAGAGAATAGAGATAGCTTTTCAGGGAATTCCTGAAGAAACGAGAAGACCTTTAGAAAATGGTGCTACGTCTTATTCCCGTCCGCTTCCCGGAAAAGCGAGAATGTATCCCGAGACAGATGTACCTCCCTATAATATATCGCAACAAACTATCGAAAAAATTAAGAAAGAGCTACCAGAGCTGCCCCAGAAAAAGAAAACGAGGCTCATGAAAGAGTACAATCTCAATGAGGAGAATACTACGAAGATAATGATCTATGATCCAGATTTCTTCGAAGAGATCATGGAAAAATACGATATAAAACCTACAATATTCCTGAAAGTCGCAGAAACTTACAAGAGTTTCGGACGTGAAAACTTGGAAGAGCTAAAAATTGTTTACGATTATCTTTCAAAGGACAAATTAGTGAAAGAGGGGATAGAAACAGTTTTGGAGGAGTTCTCTAAGGGAAATAAAGATATAGATAAAATTATAGAAAGATATAATCTGAAACCTATCTCTGTTATGAACGCTGAGGAAACTATCAAGAGGATAGTACAAGAAAATAGAAATACTATAGAGAAAAAAGGAGATAGAGCTGTTTCTGCACTTATGGGGGAGTGTATGAAAGCATTGAGGGGAAAAGTAGATGGAAAAATAGTAAATGAGATTTTGTTGAGGGAGATAGGGACAATGAAAAATAGGAAAAAGGTGATAAAAAAATGAGAGATGTAAATAGTTCGGATATACCACCAAATTGGAATGATATACGAACTAGTTCGGATATGAACGAGTTATGTGAAACGGCGGCATCAGTCTCAGGGGGATGATAAATATGGCTAAAAATTATATATATCGAATGGACCACGATACAGGATTTGCCCCAAACGTAGACTATGGGATTTGTTCATTAAGCGGATGTAAAAAAACCACTATCGAGAAATGGGCAACAGAGAGGAGTTGCGTAATTGGTATTGGTGGCAATGGAACTGGTAAACAAGACAAAATAATATATGTTATGGAAGTAGAGGGCAATCTACCGTATAATCTCTTTAAAAAGAAATATCTTGGTAAAAGTGAATACTTGAAAAGAAAAGATGCTGGAACTAATGTGTTGGTCTCAAAAAAGTTTTATTATTTTGGGGATAGGGCAATAAAAGTTCCGAAGAAATTGGAACATATTATAATTAACAGGCAAGGATGTAAATGCGTTTCTAATGAAGATACTAACACATTGAAAAGATATCTCTCAACGAAATACAATTATGGAAAAATAGGAAAACCGAACAATCCCGAAGATAATAAAAAATGTGGTAAATGTTAATATAAGGAAGTATGAGATATATGAAAATCATCTTAAGCCGTAAAGGTTTTGATTCTGGGTATGGAGGATACCCCAGTCCAATTCTTCCAGACGACAGATTAGTTTCTTTGCCAATACCCTCAGATGATAATATCCATTATAGCGAACTAATGATAGATAGTAATTTGACATATTATGATGTAATGAGTGATTTAAGACAGAATATAAAAGTTAAAAATGATAAGAAAAAATGGGAACGAAAACCTTTAAAAGAGAACACAACATGTCATCTTGACCCGGATATTTATAGAAACGCTATAGAACGCCCAAAAGATTGGAAACCAATATTTGGTCAAGTTGACGCAGCACAAACTCATCTGAAAAATAAAGGAGTTGAAGAGGGGGATATTTTTCTCTTTTTTGGCACTTTCAAAAAAACAGAGTATAAAGGAGAGTGCTTAACTTTTATTCGTGAGGAACCAGAGATTCATATAATCTTTGGGTATCTTCAAATAGAAGAAATAAAGAGCCCAGATACACGATGTCCAGATTGGATGAACTATCATCCCCACATAGATTCAGACAGATTGAGAAAGAAAAAAAACAATACAATCTATATTGCAAGAAATACTCTTTCATGGAATTCAATGCTTCCAGGAGCAGCCCCATTTAACTTTCATGAAGATTTAGTTTTAACAAAAGAAGGAGAAACAAAATCACGATGGGCATTGCCTTCCTTTTTTAAAAAGGTAAAAATAAGCTATCATTCAGAAAAGAGTTGGGAACATGGGGATTATTTTCAATCGGCTCCTATAGGGCAGGAGTTTGTAATTGAAGATAAGCCTATGGTAGAGGAGTGGGTTAAAAACTTAATCTCCCCAACAGAGGATTGATTTGGATGCCACCACATCAGATAACACATCATATACGCTGCGGGCTGACGTCCTTACCCTTTGGGACATTGCTCCCTTCGGTCGGGGGTTCAGATACGCTCGGACTTCTCATATCCGCAAAACGTTAGACGGCATCTCGAGCAAACCAAAATTGTGAACTCTTCTCATGTTTTTCATTCTGTGCCCCAAGCCAAAATATTAATAAACTTAAATGTGATATTTATATGGTAAATAAAAAAATTCACCGAGTATAGGATATAGTACGTTTATACTCTTCAAAACTGAAATAATTATCTTAGGAGATACATATGAAAAACGAGAAGGAACCAAAAGATCAATTTATAAAAAAATTATTACAGCGAATTGCTGAACTGAAAAAGTTAGAAATAGAACGTAAGAAAGCGGAAGAGGATCTGCGTTTCTCCGAAGCAAAATTCCGGGGTCTCTTTGAAAATGTGTTTGATGGCATATATCAAACTACTCCAGATGGTAAAATAATATCTGCCAATCCAGCGCTTGTGCAAATGCTTGGTTATAACTCAGAAGCAGAACTCCTCGCTATCGACATTGCACATGATTTGTACGTGAATCCTGAGGATAGAGATATCTTAGCTCAAAGTTTAGAGAAGAAGGGAGAACTCAGGAATATTGAACTCGTTCTGAAACGCAAGGATGGAGATCACGTTATAGTACTCGAAAATGCTCGAGCTGTTCGTAATGAACAGAATAGGGTATTGTACTATGAAGGGACTCTCATAGATATTACCAAGCGTAAAAAGGCGGAGGAAGCACTAGAGAAACGTATAAAGGAACTGAATTGTATATATAACATTTCTTATCTCATTGAAAAGCCCGACATCTCGTTGGAGGAGATACTTCAAGGGATAGTTAATATCATCCCTTCTGCCTGGCAGTATCCGGAAAACACTTGTGCAAGGATAATTGTTAAAGGTCAGGGATTCAGAACGAAAAATTTCAGAGAAACTATGTGGAAACAAGTTTCTGATATTGTTATACGCGGGGAGCGAATCGGTACTCTGGAGATATGTTACTTGGAGGAAAAGCCTGAGAGTGATGAAGGACCCTTCCTAAAGGAGGAGAGAAGTCTACTCAACGCTATTGCCAACAGGTTAGGAAGAATTGTTGAACGGAAGGATACAGAGGAAGCGTTGCGGAAGCGTGAGGAAAAATTTAATAGACTATTTAACAGCAATCCTGAAGCGCTCATATATTTCGATAAAGATTTCAACGTAATAGATATTAATCTCAAATTCGAAAAACTTTTTGGTTATTCCATTGGGGAGATGAGAGGGAAAAAAATAGATGAATTTATCATTCCTGAAGATAAAATGGATGAATCTAAAAAGTTGAAGGAGATGTCAAAGAAAGGATACATTTTTCATGAAACTGTCAGAAAGAGGAAGAACGGTACTTTAATTCCCGTAGCAATATCTGCATCGCCTGTTATCTCTGAAGGATCCATAATTGGGATTAATGTAACATATAAAGATATCACCGAGCGTAAAAAAACGGAGGAAATGCTACGAGAGACACGCGATTATTTGGAGAAACTACTCAACTATGCAAATGCCCCCATTATAGTTTGGAACTCAAAGTTCAAGATCACCCAGTTCAACCACGCCTTCGAGCATCTTACAGGCTATACGGCTGACGAGATTATTGGTCAAGAATTGCCTGTGCTCTTTCCCAAAGTAAGCCGGAACGAATCGCTAATCAAGATCGAAGAAACTCTAAGCGGTGAATACTGGAAATCTGTGGAGATCCCAATCCTTCGCAAAGACGGAGATATTCGAGTGGCGCTTTGGAACTCGGCGAACATCTATGCTGAAGACGGAAAGACTCTTTTAGCTACCATTGCCCAAGGTATTGACATTACCAATCGAAAAAAAGCAGAAGAACTCCTAAAAAAACAGAGAGAGGAGCTCTCAGCATTCGCACATACAGTGTCTCACGATTTAAAGAACTATATAAATATTATCCGGAACTACGCTCAATTTTCGCTCCTCAAAAAAGAAAGTGCAGAGAAGAACTCTCAGGAAATAGTCGATATAACAAAAAAGATGGAGAACTTTGTAAATCGACAGCTCCAACTTGCCGATGCGGGGAAAGCTATAGGGGAACCTGAGAAAGTAGATCTTGATAAATTGATCGGTGAAGTAGGAAAAATGTACAGCGTTGAGATACAGACGAAAGGATTGCCAACGATCAAAGGCGATCCACAACGACTGAAGGAAGCATTTCACAATCTCATCGACAACGCAGTAAAACACGGCGAAGCCGACAGAATAGAGATATCCTCAGAAAAGAAGGAAAACATTTATGTCATTCATGTAAAGGATAACGGTAAAGGAATTCCCAAAGAAGATATCGACAAGATCTTTGACATGGGATATTCCAAGACTGGTACAGGAATCGGTCTTACAATAGTAAAGAAAATAGTAGAAGCACATGATGGTAATATCTCAGTGAGATCTAAAGAGGGAAAAGGAACTACCTTTGAAATAATTTTTCCTATTAAAGCTTAGATATTTCTCGCTAACGACATAGGGATGAAGCCATTTTTTTCATGCTAAGAAAAGAAGCTAAGCACTTAAAAATAAAGTATTAAAAAACCATTTATTCACCCTTTGTTTTTCTACAAAGCCTTTTAAATTCATATTTCCACAAGAAATAAAGGGGTTAGAAAATGAAAAAAGATTTATTAGTTTTAGTTCTAATATGTTTCATGGATTATGTGAAAAATACAGAAAAGATCATAGAAAGAGAGGAGATAGAAGCTGAGATAAAAAAGCATAAAATATGGGGAAAGAAAAGTGAAAAAGTCTCCGAGATCTTTGGAATAGCGCTCAAAAATGTTATAAAATCTATTCTCGTGTTTTTAGACGAGATCCCTTTTCTCATTGTTTTGCAGGGCGATAAACTGCTAGATTTAAAAGAACTTGAAAAAATAACAGGAAAAAAGGTTACTTTGGCCAGAGCTAGGGATATAAAAAAAATGGGGTTTGAGTTTGGGGGGATACCGTGCATTGGGTCCAATCTAAAAATGATTGTTGATCAAAAAGTATTAAACGAGGAGTATGTTGTTGGCTCTGCTGGCTCTCCTTATGTTGGGATAAAGATTAAACCAAAAGACCTTGTAAAACTCAACTCTGCCGAAGTCTTCGATATCTGCAGAGAGGTTTAGATAAATGTCTCCTCGCACAGGTAGGAACTTCATAAAATCCTTCTTTTATATCTCTTTTAATCTCGATTTTTTTTAAATTTATTTTTTTTCCACATTTTTTGCATTTATAAACTCCCTTTCCTCTGGATTTTAACGTTCCCCCGCAGGAACATTTTTCTTTCTGGACTGTGTACATTGGAGCGAGTTTCAGTATTTCTATTTTTTCAAGGTTTATTGTGAGTCCTTTTGTGTATTTAACACCACCATATACCCTTACAACATCTCCAACGATCAGTTTTCTTATTACATTTCTAAACTCTTTAGTAGGCTCGTACGCTGCGCAGAATATCTCATGAGTGTCCTTTATTTTAAAGATAACATGCCCCCCTTCTATTGTTTTGGGAGATTCAGAAATTTTCCCCTTAACTATAACAGAACTGAATTCTTTTATCTCCTGTATCTTTTTATTTACTAAATGCATATCCGTAGCCTGGTTTGTCAGGAAAAGCTGTTTTTTATCAATTTTTTCAGATTTTATCATTTTTTGAGCTCTTTCAAGAAGTTCTGGCGATTCCCCCCTTATACCATAGAGAACAGGACAGGGGGAGTTTGGTGCTATGCATAAATGTCTATTTTTGTAGTCGTAATTATCAAAAATTAGAGGATAATACTTCCTGTCCATCTCGATTACAGTTTTTACGTCTATCTCCCTTTTTTTTCCAAACTTTGACCTTTCTCTATAGGCTATAAGTTCGTAGGTGTGATCATTAAGTTCCATTCCTACAGCTGCCAGAGCCCCTATGAGTCCTCTCTTGTTTCCGAGGGCAAAATGCTCTATCCTATTTTTTTCTATGTATCCAAGAGCTTCTTTTATTGCTATATTCTCATGTAAAGCCTTTACAGCGAAGTTTTTGAGAGACAAAGGAACTTTTTTAATAAAGACTATACCAGGATTTGTGTTTTCCTTTCCATGATGAGAATATTTCATGGAGAGTTCTATTATTTCATCCTTATCTCCATGTGAGATGAGATTAAGCGCACCGTTTCCTCTAGTTTTATAGGGAATATTCGGATTTAATCTGATAAGCCTCGGGTATCCTTCACACCCAAACCTATCTATAATTTGCTTAGCCAGATATGTAGTACACATTCCTTCTTTCGAATCAGTGTCGTCGATGCCGATGTACATAACGAAAAACTTTTAATAATAATCTATATAAATCTAATTAATGAGCCGAGAAGTTATCGATCTCACAAAATCAATCACAGATATTTTCAAAAAAGCAGGATTTGAGGTATCTCTCTGCGATATAAGATCATGTTATGACATAATGGCAAAGAGAGGTCTCTTCAGCCTCATTGTTAAGGTATTGTCAAATATAGATTCATTTTCTTCTGAACATGGAATAGAGATGAGGAAACTAGCCTATTATTTTAATGTTTTTCCTTTGATAATAGCTTATAAAACAAAAAGCGAGGTCCTTGAGGAAGGAACAGTTTATAACAGGGAGGGCGTTCCTGTGATCTCTATAGAATCTCTTGAAAATCTCCTTTTAAATGATATTCCTCCCCTGGTATACTCGGATAGGGGGGGATTATACGTTAAAATAGATAGAGAGAGACTAAAAGAAGAGAGGGAAAAAAGAGGATTATCCCTGGGCTATGTGGCAGATGCTCTGAGAATATCAAAATCCGCATTGTACGAGTATGAAAATACAGAAAAAGGAGTTTTGCTCGAAAATGCTATAAAACTTGAAAAATTTTTTGATATTCCTGTGGCAAAGCCTGTTTCTATATTGAGGAAGATAGAAAAGGACACAGGAGAGATTAAATTAGAAGATCTGAAAAAAGCTCTGGAGAGGAATATACTATTAAAACTTCATAATGCGGGGTTTAAAGTAGTTCCCACAGAAAAAACACCGTTCAATGCTGTCGTTAAAGAGAGAAATATAATAATTACGGGGATAGGAGAATCCAGCTCAAGACTTCTAAAAAAAAGGATAAGGATAGTCCATGAGTTCTCAATGATGATAGAGAAAGATGCCATGTTTATAGTTGATCTTAAAAAGAACCCTGAAAATATAGAGGGGGTACCAATTCTGAGTAAAAAGGAGCTGGAAAAAATAAAGGACGTAGAGGATATACTGTATCTTCTCTACAGCAAAAAAACCGATTAGGATCTTAGCTTCGTGGAAGATATCCTTCCTTCTTTGTCAGTTATAAAATCTATTTTTATTATCTTCAGTTCTTCTAGATCTAATTTTTCTCTTTCTTTATTTATATCCAGTGCATTTTCGTATGTTTCTTCTGTTACCAGGATGTAATCAGCTTTTTTTTCTAACGAAAATCCGTATTTATTGTTTATTTCAATGATTTCATAATTTTTTCCCTCTTTATACCCAAGAGATCCCAAGAATTTTTTTATACAGTTTTTTCTTTTTTTAAATCTCCATATCCTATCAGCGTATTTTTTATTTTTTGTCATCTCGTCGCTCGTAAGGCCTATCAATACATAACCATACTTAAAAGCTGTTTTTAAAAAAAATCTGTGTCCTTCATGCAATCTGTCAAATGTTCCAGATGCTATTATTTTTTTCATAGAAATACCCTATATAAAGCTATACATACAATTCCAATAACTCCAATCCCAATATATTTTAGGTAGGGATATGCTATAAAATAGACCTTTATAGAGTTATAAAACTTAGGATCAAAGCTCTCAAGTTCTTTTATCATATCTATCTTTGTTACGTTCTGGATCTTTGTCTTATCGTTGATCATAACAGAAGGTGTCTCTGAAAATCCATCTAAATAGAACTCTTTACTATTTTTGTTCACATCTATCCATAATATACACGTTTTATCGGTATATCTTTCAGAATTTATTGTGTTATTGACCGTCTCTTTTTCTCCATACTCTGAATAGAAACCGAGAACCTTGATCTCCTTTTCTTCCAAGTAAAAATTGATCACAGAATCGATTAACTCTTTATCTATATTGTTTTCAAAAGAGATTTCATTGATCGCAATCGAAGGAATTTTTGAAAGCCCAAAATAGAGAAAATCATTTCTATTCTTATCATAATCGAGATATAATAATCCTACATCTTTATTATCTATTTCTGATAGTATACTGTTTATTCTCTCATATTCTTCATCTTTTTTATCTTTATCATAAAAAAATCTAACAACAACTTTTTTCGGAGTTAAAAAAGATTCTATCGCTGTTCTGAGTTCCTCTTTCGCAGCATCTCCCTCTATTTTCACCTGTTCATTAAATATTAATGCGGGAGTCATTATAAAACCATACTTCTTAAATTCTTTGTAACCTTCAGTAGTGAAGACATCTATCACCTCTACCTCCAATGTTTCACCATATTCTTTTTTCAGTTCCTCTAAATAGGTTTCTATAGCTCCACAGTGTTCACATCCCTCGGTAAAAAAAAATTTAACCTTAACTTTATTTTCTCCAGAAGAGACAGAGCTGAAAATTATCAGTATTATGACGATTATAAAGAGTTTTTTCATAGTGTCAGAAATAGATATTGTGCTTAAAAAAGTTTCGGTATTTAGTCAGTTGTTGAGTTCCCCTTCAAGGAGTTTGATGAGTGGATCTTGTTTCATTAATTAGAATTCTGATTTAGTATAATAATAAATTAATTATCCAATTACATATTTAATTTTTTCTCCAGTATCTAGAATATCATAAAAATTTTCTAAACCACTATATACTGCTAGCAATGCTTTCCATTTACAATCCATAGGAACAAAGGTATGCTTAATAACTGGAATGTATTCATTATCTTTAAATACTAAATTACTCCAATTTCCCAGAGGAGCGCCAACAGGCCTATATATATAAATATATGAATCTATATTTGAAACTTTTCCTTGTGCAGCACTAATTATTGTATCTCTAGGATTATATGGAACACAAAATTCATATAATTCATATTCTCCTGTTCTTTCTATCTCAGGAATTCCTAATGCAAAATGTTTAGAATAAATATCCCATTTATTC
>Ga0209986_10004635_pt1 | contig 11593 bp, 36 predicted proteins | sample BlataG_FD_183168 | JGI IMG/M metagenome (GOLD analysis project Ga0209986, IMG submission 183168) | Deep subsurface microbial communities from Black Sea to uncover new lineages of life (NeLLi) - Black_00105 metaG (SPAdes) (version 2) | ecosystem: Environmental > Aquatic > Marine > Oceanic >...
TCTACAACCAATGTATTAAATGTCCTTATTATTTAGATTCTCCAACTAAATTAAAATATGAGGAAGAAGAGTGAGTCAAGAAGAATGTTTAGATTATATAGAGACTATAACTGGATGGAAAACCACTAAGCAAATAATGCAAACACTAGAGTTATCTTATGGAAGTGTAATTCACGCATTAAGATGTTTATTCAAACAAGGTTATTTAGATAGAAAGCAAGATCCTTTATCCTCTCAAGGATATGTTTGGAGATTCTTACCATGAATAGAGAACATATGAAAGAACTTAGGCCTTGTTTTGGCTCTAGACAATACAACCTAGTATCTGGAATATGCCTAGCTTGTCAATTCATTAAGAAATGTGAGAAGATCACACCACAGTGCCTTAAAAGCCGAATTAGAACACCTACAAAACAAACCACAGACTCTAAAGAACCACCTAAATATAATCCCTTTAAGAAAAAGGGGTTGATTACTATGGTGAGTGGGAGTATGTCAGTAAAAAGTAATAACATAAAAACCACAAACTATATAAACACTAATATATTATAATATACTATGGAAACAAAAGAGTACACTCAAAAACCAAAGATTGTGGTTGATGAAACTACAAAAGAACAACTTGATAATCTTAAGTTAGTAGAGTCTGAAACTTATGATTCTGTTATTGTTAGGATGATGGAGGTTATGAAGAAATGAAAAAACATTTCCTTTTAGGATATAGAAATAAAGAAATTGGTTTAATAAAATATAAGAAAGGAGTTAAGAAAACATTATTAGGATTGGGCCTTATTAGTATGAGTTTTATAATCCCTGATTTAGGTATTGGAATGTTATTAGGGGTTATGGTTCTTTCACCTTTAGATGTTAAGAAACAATTTAGAAACTTAAAAGAAGATATTAAACTATTCAAGGAAAAGAAATTAATACAATGGGGTTTAAAATGAAATTCCAAAAAGCAACAGAAGGTGAGAATTACACTATGAAAAAGATATTCAGGGATCAAATCAAATTCTTCAAAGGTGAATCATTATCAGCACAAGAAATAATTGATGAGGCTGAAGAATGAATGATTTAATCCTTTTAGCAATTATGTTAGGGGTTTGGATAGGATTAATAATTGTTCTGTTTATTGTTATTCCAATTATGATGCCTATTAAAAAAAATAAAGAGGTAAAAGAATGAGCCTTAAAGATGACTTCTATCCAAATTTAAAGAAGGATGATTATTCAGAAGAAGAATTTGATTCTAGATTATCTGAGGAACCTTTAATCTTAGAAAGAATAAGTTATTGGAGATTATTACTAGCAATCTTCTTAGGAGTTCTATTAGCTTCTGGAGGATATATTGCTTATGATTATTACTATCCTTCTTCAGATTGCCAGGATAGTTATCTTGGTGGGATCTTTGATACTTCAACTTATGTTTTACAAACAGGTCTAATTCCAGTATTTGTTAATCAAAGTGGGAACGTTACTATTCAGTATCTAAATTTAACACAGGAGGTAAACAAAAATGGATGAACAAGAAAAAATTGAAACTACAACTGAACAAGCTGATAACTGGTTAAAAGAAGAAGCTGAACAAATTAATGTACATGATGATTATGATGAACTACCATCATTACAATTTGTTGAGAATAAGATTGTAACTTTTGAAGTTGATTTTTCTCAACCTTTTAATAAGTGGTCAGGAAAGCAAGGTAATAAAGAAGTTACTAAAGCTATAATCCCTTGCACTGAAAAGGAAGAGAAGAAAAATCTATGGCTTAATGTAAAGAATCCGCTTTATGGAGAATTAGTAAAGCTAGGAGTAGCAGGTCAAATAAAGTTCAGAGTAATGCAGAGTGGTAATCAAGCTGGTACAAAATATAATATTGTAGAAGAAGATTGATTCTGCTCTTACTAAAGAAGAAGATTTACATTTTACCACTAATAATTTTTGTATGGTGGACATCATAGTTTCCTTTTGTAAAATTGGAAATAGCTTCCCCTTGCTCGGTAACTCAGGCAAGGGGTTTATACTCATGGAATGTGAAAGAAAAGAAACAAGATTAGAAGTAATAGAAGAAGGAGTAAGAAAATTTGTTAAATGGAATTGCAGAATTGCAGAATATATCCAAGACGAAGGAAGAACTTTGAAATTATTTATTAAAAGTCGGCAGATAAAAAAGGAAAAGAATGATGCTCAAGATAATTCTTTTCTGGAGACACAAAATATCACAGGGGAAGGAATCAAAATTGAGCAGATGCCTGTTGGTATGGATAATCATTCTGCCGACAATAAATTTGAGGATTTGCCTTAATTATAAAATGGCTAAAACAAAAGGAGAAAGAATTATGAACTCCACAAGAAATGAAGGTTACTTCCTATGGAAACCTATAGAACGTATGGAAAAGTTCGTTAAACATCATATTAAGAGAAATTCGGACACACCCCTTAAAAGTCTGGAGCAACTAAAATGATGAAAGAAAAAATACTTAAAGAATTAGAAAGTTTTGGAAAAGAAGTAAACAAATACAATAAGAATATTAAGAAGTTCGAGAAGAAATTTCCCAAAGCAAATGTTTACGCTTATCTAAGTTCTAAACTTTCAGGTGGGGTATTCATTAAAAGATATGGGAGTAATATAGAGTTTTATAAAACAGATAGAGTTTTTTCACAGAATAACCAAGCAAATCCACTAATAGAATTAGAAAAATGGAGTATTCATTCTTGGAGTAGCAGTAGTTTAACAAAAATAACAATAAAAGAATTTGCAAGTTCTTATCTTGAGGTTAATGAAGATTTTGTTAAAGAGGAGATTAAAAAATATAAGTTAAAAGAATTAGAAGCAATAAAAAAGTTAGAGCAAGACACTTTAAAAAAATTAAAAGAAGCAAATTCTAAGGAGAAAGAAGAATGACTGGTGCAACTAAAAGGGGTGTGTCCGAACTCAAGTTGAGCAAAGCTCAATCTCCTAATATCAGTTTAAAGACTACACCTACGGCTTCGTCCAAATTGCCTATGGCAACTACTCTTAACAACAATATATTAAATCCACTTCCTTCCCAAATCTACTTAGAGGAGTTCAACTCAACAATGGCTAAAAAATGTAAATGTGCTATTTGTGGAAAAGAAATGGAAAATGCTATAGATTCAAAAACAAAAGAAGTAAGTCCTTATTTGTGGAAGACTACTTGTGAACATAATAAAAATCTGAGGTTATCAAGAGGATAGTATCTTAAATTATAAAATGGAAAAAATTAAATTTACAAGAGCTGAACTTAAATATATCGAGAGACAAGCAGATACACAAACTTCAATATTATTTGATAATTTTAATAATATTTTAAAGTTTTATAAATTAGCAGATAAGAAATCAAGAGATTTATTAAACAGACAAATAGATGAATTAATTGAACTCTATACTTTTTTAAAAACTCTAAGAAGTAAATTAGAACTCTGGGATTGTAGATTTGATATTGATACAGAAATAGAATATGCGGATTCAGTGTTTAAAGAGGAGGATTTGAAATAATGGTAAAAATAATCAAAGGAGATTTAGTTTTGAAAGAGAACACAATTTTTGAAGAGGAGTTGAAAGATGAAAACTAAATACTCAATACCACCCGAGAACGACTGGGACGATTAACAGATGAAATATATTAAATCAAAAAAGATAAGTAAAAAGAAATATGAATTAACCTTAGAAGTCAGTGATTACGATTTAGAAATGATTGAAGACATGGCAACAACTTATAAACCATTCCAAGAATATCATAATAAAAAAAACAAATTAGATATTGATTTTGAATTACCTCTTTATTATTTTACTGATAAATATCAGAAGTGGTTAAATAAAACTTGGAGGACTTTTTGGAAGTTGTGGCATAAACACGACGAATAAGAAATAAAGATGGCACTAAAATTAAAAGACAGAGAAGTTGAATGTGAAACTTGTAAAAAGAAAATAAAAAGAAAAGGGGGAATAGCTATGATAGTTAATGATAAGATTTTACCATTTTTTTGTTGTTCTTGGGATTGTCTATCAATATATGTAAATGAAGTTGCTTCGCATGAGGATTCGCCTTAATTATAAAATGGGAATAAAAAAGTTTTTCAAATGCTACTGGCTATACATAACATTCTAATGGAACAAAGAACTAAAATTACTTTCGCAAACGCATTAAAAACCGAACTATGAAAAAAGAAATACAAAGATTAAAAGAGATATTTAAGAATAGTCCTTATGAATTTAGATTTTGGTTAGAATGTGAATATAAACCATTTACAGAAACACAACATAAATGTTTAAGATGTAGAGAATGCACTCCAACTCAATTTTGGTTTTGTAAAGGACTATGTTGGGGAAGAAAATATACAAAAGAAGAATTAAATGAAACTTCGTCTAAGAAAAGACAGATGTAAACTGTGAAGATAGCGAGGTAAGAAATGATACTTAAAATAAAAACCTATATATTTATGGGCTTAATTGGATTTTATTTAATTCATATATTGGGTTTTTTTACAGGAACTATGGGATGGTCTGAAGGAGTAATTTTATTAGTTCCGTTACTTTGTATTCCTTTTGGATATTTAATTGATTTAATATCGGAGAAAATAATATTAAAATGGTAAAATTTAACATACAAACAACAACAAGATTTAATGAGATTATGAGAATGTGTGGAGATACTACAAATAAAATAATCTTAGAACTTGGAGCTGGAAGATATAAATTAGCTGAATGTTTTAGAGAATACAAAAAGTCTATAACTATGGATGCTGTTGGAAGACCTACAATAAAATGTGATTTGAATAAAGGAATAAAACTAAAAAATAATAGTGTAGATATAATAATCGCAGGAGAGATAATAGAACATCTAAGAAACCCTGAATTTATTTTAAATGAATGTAAAAGAGTTTTAAAGAAAAATGGGATATTAGTTTTATCAGTTCCTAATTGTTGTTCATTTAAATTGAGAATAAAATTATTATTTGGGATTTTAGATACAGCTTTCTGTGTTCCAGCAGATGAAGAGTTCAAATGGGAAAAACATAATACAGATTTTTCTTATGAAATTATAAAAAACTTATTGAATAAAGTAGGTTTTGAAATAAAAGATTATCAAACAGAAGGAATAATTGTTCATAGCACAAAATTATTTCCTAGATGTTTAAGTCCTAAAACTTTTGGTGATGGAATTATATTAAAATGTGAGATTAAAAAATGAAAAATAAACAATTATATTGTAATATCTGTGAAAGAGAAACTCCCCATAAATATAAAGGAACTCAAAGAGGTGCAAACAATACAACTTTAGATTTATATGATTGTCTAAGTTGTAGAGATACTTGCGGAAGATGGGAAGATGAACAAAAGTTTATAGGAAGTATAGTTTATTTTGATATTCCAGATAACTCTAACTTAGCAGAACAATTTAGAACTAATCATTCACATCTTTGGCGATGGTTGAATAGTGGTTTAGGTAGAGAATATCTAAGGAGACAAAATGAACAAAGAGCTTGTTAAAATACTTGGGGTTTTTGCTTTTTTAATTTTTGTACTTATTGTAGCTATATATTATAATATAAAATTTTATAAGGAGGGAAAGAAAAATGGCAAGAATATTATATAAAGAAATTACTGATGAAGAGGTGTATAATAATCTTAAAAAGATTTATAAAAAGAATCAAGAGAGTCTTATGAGTCCTAAAGAATGGAAACGAAAAAGATTAATAGAATTAAAAAGAATAGGAAAAGTATGGAGCAAATGATAGAAAAAGGATTTTGGAGAAAGAATATACTTGATTGGTTAAGATTATTAATAAAGAGAATTAAAAATAATTTTAGATATTTACTTTTATCAATAATTGGAATTTTTGTTAGTTTATTTGGATTAATCTATCTTATTTTTGAATTAATTATTGGATTAATATCTAGGCCTTTTTTATTAGATTTATTTAAATATAAATATAAATATCCTAAGGTTATTGGAGAGATTATAAATAAAATAGATGAGGAAAATAATGGAAAAAGATTTTAAAATTGATATAATTTGTATTGGTATTGCTTATCTTGCTAACTTTGGTGGAATATTTTGGTTCTGGGGGACATTTTAATGAAACTTAATTTAGGTTGTGGATGGGATAAATTAGAAGGATATATTAATTGCGATATTAGTCCTGAAGTTAAACCAAATAAAATTATTAATTTAGAAGAGAAACTCCATTTTGAAGATAATTCAATAGATGAAATATTACTTAATCATGTTTTAGAACATATAAAAAACTTCATAGGATTAATACATGAGTTGTATAGAATTTCAAAAGTTGGGGCTATAATAAAAATTAAATGTCCATTTTATTCTTCTTGGGGTCAATTTAATGATCCAACACATATAAGGTTTTTTACCCCATTCACTTTTGAATACTTTAGAGATAACATATATTCCCATGAAGTAAAATCAAAAGTAGATATGTTTGATGTGAAAGTTAAGATAAATTATAGAAGTAAACATTCAAATCCAACAATTAATAAACTAATTAATCTAAATCATAGAATCTATTGTAGACTATTTGCTTGGATTTTTCCAGCATCAGAAATAGAATATGAACTTATAGTAAAAGAGAAACTAAATTATAGGAGAAAACAAAAATGAAAACAAAAATGAAAAAACAAATAAGTTTAATATTAATAGGATTGCTTTGCTTAACAGCTTTGCCTTTAATATCTGCACATGAAATTCAGTTTGAACAAACTGGAGATGAAATGCGACAAGAAATTTTAGATTCTTTAGCAAATTTAGATATTGGAAATCTAATTAGAATAATTGGAAATCTAATGGTAAGAACTCAACAACTTGAACATAATGTAGAATACTGGCACGATGAAAGAGCTTGTGGTGGAACTAATAACTTTAATCCAAACACAGTTTCAATTATCCAAGAAGTAGAAAGAACTCACTTAATGGGTGATGCTAATTGTGATGGAGTTGTAAGTGCTTCAGATATGCCACAAGTTCACATGAACTTTGGAAAGGTTTGTGATGGAACTGAAGATTGTTGTTATGGAGATGCTAACAATGATAGAGTAGTTTCAGCAGGAGATATGGCAGTTGTTCAATCAAATTTCGGAACAACGCAAAACTAAAGCAAATAGATTAAGCCACCTGGGTATGTGGAAAACTGCCCAATTTATATTCACAAAAGAGCCATTATGTATAACATTTAAATAGTCTTATGTGTAATGGGCAGTATAATAATGATGCAAAAATGGTAAAATTAATAAAATTTATTTCAACAGAGGAGTTTAGAAAGGTTTTGAAGGCTGAAAAGGATAAGAAATTTAAATTGGCTTATGTTTTAGCGTTTGGTTCTGGATTAAGAATCTCCGAGATAGCTGGATTGCGAGAAGAGATATGCCCTGAGTGTTCTGGAAAATTAAAAGATACTTTTACCATTGGAGAATTTAATAAGAAAGAAAAAAAGAAAGAATGTCTTGATTGTAAAAAGATATGGGCATCAATAAAGTGCAAGAGATCTAAAGATGTTTGGAAGATACCGCCCATAGAAGCAGAACAAATTAATCTTCAAACAAATCAAATCAAAGTTTTCGGTAAAGGTGGCAAAGAAAGAATTACTGTTATTAACCCCTTTTTTCCAATAAGGGAGAATATGTTGAAGATGCTACCTTTTAAAATTCCAAGGGTAACTCTTCAAAGAAGGTTTAGGGTATTAACAGAAAAAGTTCTAAAAAGAAAGTTAAACTTTCACACTCTAAGACATGGTTTCGCCAATCATTTTTTAAATGAAAGAAAACCGCCAATACCAATGCCCATGGTTCAAGGGTTCGGTGGCTGGGCAAGATTAGATACAGTTGGAATTTATGCAAGGGCTAATCCGCAACAGGCTGTAGAAAAGGTCTGGGAGGGGTTCTGATGAGAAAAAGCGAGACACACCCAACAACTCAAGAGGAGTTCGACAATTTGTTAAAAAATGTTGATGAAGAATATAAGAAAGCGTTAATAGATATTTACAAGTACGGGAAGAAGTTATCAGTTGTATGTAAGGAGAATAAAATTAATAGAAGAAATTTACAAAATAGATTATTAAATAATGGAACTAAGTATATGAGTTTAAGATATGGATTCCTTGCAAACAGCATGGCTAAAGGATATACAGAAAAATCTGTTAGAGAAAAAATGGGATATAAAAATAATCGACACCTAAATGGTTTGATGTGGGAAAAGATGCGTGGAGATGTTAAACCAAGTGTCAGATGGAGGATATTAAAAAGAGATAATTTTAGATGTGTGTTATGTGGCTCTGATGCTACAGACAGAAAACTACATATTGATCACATAATCCCAGTAAGAGAGGGAGGAAATAGTAAGATGAAAAATCTTAGAGTTCTATGCGACGCTTGTAATATAGGAAGAAATACAGAATTAAATAAAGAAACTGTAAATTTTGCATCACCAACCGAGAACAATCACCACACAACTAAACATAATAATGATGCAGAATAAGTGTTTTGTGAAACAATGAAAACTCATAAATTATCAATTATAGGAATGTTCTTAGGATTAGGAGTATCCATTTATTCAGTTATAAGATGGAATTTCTTATGGCCTGACCCCTCTCAGTTGGCTTTAGGTGTTTCAATAGGATTAATTATTTGTATATTCTCTTACATTTATAATTGGATGAAGCTAAAAGACGAAGCCATGATTAAAATGGATAAAAGACTTGATGGTTTTACAGATTGGTGGACTAAACAGGAGCTAAATTGATGAGATTTATAATTTGGCTTGGAGTTTGGCTTTTATTAGGTCTTTGGTCTTATGTAATAACTCAAAACATTATTGGTGGTTGGGGATATGTTAGAAAACAAGATCACCCAATATTATTATTTGGTTCTTCTATGATTATGGGATCAATCACAACTTTATTCTGTTTATATACGCTATTCAGACATTATAAATCAAAAGGAGGTAAAAAATGAATGAAATTATAAATTTAATATTAGGAATGATATGTTTAGCACTAGCAATGATGGATTATTTTTTATTAGGAATTAATTTGACCACTCCCCTATTAACTTTTGCATTTGGTACAAACATAATATTTTATGTTATGATTAAATTAGATAAATCAAAAGGAGGTAAAAAATGAGTAAGTTTTGTAAAAAATGCGGTCAAAAACTACCAGAAGGAATATTTAATATGTTTGCTGTAAATAAAACCCATGAGTTTGATGATGGGAGTTATTGTGAGGGTTGTGCTAAAAAAAAGGTAAAGGAAGCTAGAAAGTAATGAAAGCTCACGTTGATATAGCAACAGGTAAAATCTTTGGTTGTAAGAAAGGTAGTTGGAAATGGTTTCACGAGGAAGGTCATATAATTTTTAATTCAACTCCTAAACTATCATGGCTACTAATGTTAAAATCATATATATTTGATTTTTGGATGTTGTTTGTAATGGCTTCGATAGTCTATAATATTTTATTTCCAATAGCAGTTATTACATGGACATCTTATATCTCAATAACTATATATGAGGAAGTTTGGTGTAATAAATACGCTGATTTAAAATATGTGGATAATAAAAAAGCTAATAGAAATAGGTAAACGTCGTCGGAATAAAGGTGTATATCCTCCAGGTACTAAACTATGTGCTGCTTGTAAAGATGTTATAACTAAAGAGCAAGGAAGGACTAAACAAATGGGTTTACACTTCCATAGATCGTGTTGGAAGCTAGAAAAGAAAGGAAATTAAAATCCATTAAACATATAAAGACTTACTTACTTACTAAGTAAGCTATGGAAGATGTGAAGACTATTAATGTTACTTTTAGAACAGAAGTAATGATTCCTATGTATGAATTAAAGCTCCAACAACATTGGACTTGGGAAGATATGATTATAAATTCTACAAACTTTTTTATTGAACACCATCCATTACCTAGTAAAAAGGAAGAAGAACCAGAAGAAGAAATGGAAGAGGAAGATGATATAAATATTGTGGAGAGTTTTGAATAATGGCTGAAATTTTTGGAGTAGATACTGGAATGGAAATTCCAGCAATGATTAGTTCTGGATTAGGAGGATCTTTAATATGGGTTGCTATTATTTTATTAGTTTTTATTTCTGTTGCTATTATAATTTTTATTCTTGTAATGAATAAGAAGTTTAATAGAAAGATTGTTTTATTTGAAAATATTGCTGGTCAAGGATATCAGGTTACGTTTAAAGATAGAGCTAGAGTTGTAAAGATTGGAGATGGTGGAGAAGAAATCTTGTTCTTGAGGAAAAAGAAAGTTTATAGAACAGCCTATGGTAAGAAAATGGGTAAGAATACTTATTGGTTTGCCGTCGGACAAGATGGATATTGGTATAATATTCTTTTAGGTGATTTAGATGCTAAGATGGGCATGTTAGATATTGAGCCTGTTGATAGAGATATGAGATATATGCACGTTGCTATTAGAAAGAATATTACAGAAAGATATAGAAAAATTGGTGTTATGGAGAAGTATGGTGCTATGATTTTCGGAGGAATATTCTTAATAGCTTTAATAATAGGTGGTTGGATACTAATAGATCAAATTGGTGAGTTAATGAATCAAGCTGCAGCATCTCAAGCTGCTGGAACTAAAACATTAGAAGCTGTCCAAAGCATATTATCTAGAATGGATACAATATGTTCTGGAGGCTCTGGCATTATTACTGGTTAAAATGGTATGGTTAATAATAACTGCTGGAATGATATTTCTATTTATTTTTTGGATTATATTAGAAAGAAAAAGTAAAAAAGAATTAAATAAATTAAAGGAGGGATACCATGAAGACATCGACAAATCAAGACCAAGCGACGGAGATATTAAAGGAAGATCCATTAGTAGCTCAGGATGTGGAGAAGAGATTGATAGAAGCACTATCAGAGAACCAAGACTTGAAGATTCTATTCAATCTGAAGCAGGAAGAATACTTCCGCCTACAACTATTGAATTACCTATTGAAGATAAGCGAGAGCCTGGAACTTTTAGCTCAAAAGAAGTAATAGATTTTGATGAAAAGAATCTAATATTATAATGAAGAAATCAGATTTACTTTTAATTATTATTTTTATATTATTCATAGGTGGGATGTTAATAATAACATACTACCAATATACTGAGAAGGTTAATGAGTGTACTTCTGATCCTTTAAAATTCGCTGTAGAAAAAATTAGAACTAATTATGAGGCAGAATATGTTTATGGTTCTATGAATATAAAACTAAAAAATAAACTTTACTCTTGGGATTTTGGGGATGAAATTATTTCTAATTTAGTTGAATAATTATTTTTATATTTTTAATTTTATAGTGGGGGGTGTCGATTAGGTTTTCCCACCACTTTACTTAAAAGATGCTCTCGGATGCTCGTAAGTTTACCCCAAGAGGATTTATCATCTTAAGTCTTTAAGTTTCTTTGTTCTTATAAAGAAGCTCCACCTGCTCCAATACCCATAGCACCAGCTTGTCTTACAAGTAAAACAATTACACCGAATAGAAGAACAACAGCAGCGATCAATAAGATCGTGGGGATCTTAGTAGAAACGTTGTCAA
>Ga0209986_10004636_pt1 | contig 11593 bp, 9 predicted proteins | sample BlataG_FD_183168 | JGI IMG/M metagenome (GOLD analysis project Ga0209986, IMG submission 183168) | Deep subsurface microbial communities from Black Sea to uncover new lineages of life (NeLLi) - Black_00105 metaG (SPAdes) (version 2) | ecosystem: Environmental > Aquatic > Marine > Oceanic >...
CAATAAGGTTAAATAAGTATTCTGAGCTGACCCCCCCTTATCAAATCTCGTTATAATGTGTAAGACTTTAGGTTTTTGCATTTTTTGCAAACATCTCGATGGAGGGAGCCGTTACTAGCTTGCCCCAGGATAGAATAAATATACACTGTGCTAAAAGGTAAATAAGAATTTTAACCATTCCGGCGCCTTTTTTTAGCTCATAGGGATCTCCCCATGTTGGCCGGGAATTTTTTATCTTGATATTATAAAAACCACTATGGCTGAATAGTCTTAGAAGTGTCCTTTTTGAAAAATTATAGATGTGAAAAACAGAGCTTTGATAGGGTAAAATATGTCCAAGGTGTTTTTTTATTAGTGTTTTTTGCACTTTATATATAAATAAGTGAAAAGCCGCATTTGGTATTCTCAAATAAAGAACACCGCCTGGTTTCAGAATTTTTTTTATTTTAAGAATACATACAAAAGGATCGAGCAGCTCGTCAAATACATTCCAAAGTGTAATGACATCAAAATGATTTGGAGGGAGATTTGCTTCTTCGAAATAAGTGTTTTGTATGTCTACCCCGAAATTTTGTTTCCCTTTATTTACTAGATCTAAATTTGATTCTATTCCCCATACATTCCAGCCTTCATTTTTTGCCAGAGATAAAAAATATCCCAATCCACATCCGATATCTAAAAGGTTTGCATTTTTTCTTTTTATTAGCTTAATCTGGCGAAGAAATCTCTTGTACATACTTTTACGGCTAAAGGCGACTTTAGAAGACGGATCGACTTGAGTATAATGCTTAGAAATTTCTTCAAAATATTCATCTTTAAAAACCTGAGGCAATCGATAGATGAGGCCGCAATTTTGACATCTGAACATAAAATATTCTTTTTTCTTGAATAAAATAGAAACATTGCTTGATTGACATAAAATACACTCTTTCATCTCAGACTGCAATGTCCTTCCGGTAAAGAATTACTTCATCAAGGATAACTTTTAATTGATCAGAGTGCCGCTGCCAGGAGTAATTTTTTTCCACGTACTCCCGGCAGCGAAGCCTTAAATCGTTATAGCTTTTCTTCTGAATGAAATAATTGTTTATAGCCATCTGGATTCCTTCTGCCATTGCTTCGGGGGATGAATCCCTGAAAAGAAACTTAGGGTCAAAATTAGAAAGGATTTCTCTTGTCCCCCCAATAGGGGTTCCTAACACAGGGGTACCACATGCCAATGATTCAGGTGTAATGAGTCCAAAACCTTCTAACTTACGGGTGGGTAAGATAAAAAAGTCAGCAGCTCCATAATATTGAGCCAGCAATTCCGATGGAATAAAACCTGTCATGGCCACCTCATTAGACAGGTTATATTGCTGAATAAGATTCTGAAGGTTATCTCTTTCAGGTCCCTCCCCTCCCATAACCAAGTGAATAGCTGTTTTATTTGTTTTTAATATGTGAATACATTTCAAGAGGTTATCCAGACCCATTCTTGGCTCCAGGTTCCTGACAGTCAGAAGATGTATTTTCCCCTCAGGGAAATTGAGTTTCTTTTTTAAAAACACCCGGTCCTCTGGGGGCTGGAAACTGTTCAGGTCGACACCCCCGGGATTGATAATTATCCTGTCAGCTGGTATGTGAAAGATATCCACTATTTTCTGTTTCATAAATTGACTGAGAACCATAATCTTTGTGGCCCTTTTCAGACAGTACTTTTCTATCCACAACCGGGATTTAACAGGAAGATAATTTCTTAACCGGCTCCTGTTTTCATGTTGTAAAAAATATTCCTCATGTGCGGGAGAATGAAAGACATGAACTATGGGGATTTTACTGAGTTTTCTCTTTACTAAAAGTGCAAAAGCTGTGAAGGGATGGTGACAGACAGCAGCTAAAAAAGGACCATCTTTGATTAAATTGTTATACAGCTTTGATGATTCCTTTAAAAGAGAACAGAAAAAGCGAGGAATATTGCTTGTGGGAGCGCTGTAACAGGCTTCTTCAAAGCCGGCGATTTTTTTATGTTCCGGCGGGGAGCGGCCCTCTTTTCGCGCAAGCACATGGACATGTATTCCTTCTCTGGCTAAATCCGAGGCTTGATGGAACATGACTTGCTCAGAACCACTTGCCAGGTTTTCAAGGCTGGTGTCAGCAACAAACAAGATCCTCATTTTTTTATAAAATAACCCCAAACAAATCCAATAGCGTAAGCAATAGAGACTGATATATAGATCCAGCGGCCTCTTAGCGTATTTTTTATCATATTTAGCGTATAGCGCCCGGCTCGATATGAAAAAGGCCGCCTTTCAACAAAATCTTTCACATGACTGCCCGGTGTTTCAATAACCCATTGTGGATAAAATTTGTTGCAGTAGGCAGCCTGCTTGCCGTTTCGGAAGAACTGTTTGACCAACTTAATAAATGTATGCGGCGGTAGATGGGAATAATAAGCTCCGGGAGCAACTACTACTTTATACCCTTCCTGTCTAAATTTTAGCCGGAGATAAGGATCCAGCCCCCTGGGGATAAGTTCATTCTCTCCCCCTACTTTTATAAAAGCATCTTTTCTTATTATAAGCAGACCATGCTCGGCCAAGTCAGACTCTATAACCTCGTTTACTGGTGGAGAGGCTCGACGGGGAATTTCTCTCATTGTACGTTTAATAAAACTGGAAGCATCAGCAAGGATAACATTTAAACCACCACTCATTCCAATAGTCTTATCGTTTTCTATAACTTCAAGTAATTTTTTTAAGGTATCTTTGGAAGCCAGCCTGCTGTCGTCATCAAGGGTTAAAAGATACTGACCTCTTGCAATATTTGCGCCTGTATTAATAGCCCTGCCTTGCCTCGAGTCGCCTTTAATTATAATTATTTCAAAGTTTTGAAATGATTGTTCAAAAAGCTGCTTTAATAAGGCAGGAAACAAGCCGTTTCGATAGCCATCAGAGGTTGGAATTATGACTGAAACTTTTGGATAGCCTTCAAGTTGATTCGATTCAGTCTCCATCACTTTTATTTCCCTATCCGGAGGAATCCCTGTGTCGTTTCGATGTAAGACAAATTGTCTGTTTTTGCTCATCGTCCTATGTGTTTATTTTTTTTGATTACATTTATATAAAACTGAATTTTACTCGGTCATTTCTTCAAGCGAGAATTTGGGTGTGGAGCTTATCTTTTCATCCAGATAAAGTCTGGCCCATACCTCAAAAACAATTAGACTCCATATTCGGTGTCCTAACTCTTGTTTTCCATTCTTATGTTCTTCCAGCATCCACTTCAGGTGTTTTTTATCAAACAAACCCCTCTTTTCAAGAGAACTGCTGAATAATATTTTACTTGCTAAATCTCCTAATTCTGTCCGCAGCCATGATGATATAGGTATAGTAAATCCCTGTTTTCTCTGTTTTAAGGTTATTTTAGGCAGATAAGAAGCAAATGCCTTCTTTAATATATATTTTGACGTTAGCCCTCTTATTTTATACTCAAATGGGATTCTTGCAGAAAACTCAACCAGTTCCCTGTCCAGAAATGGTACTCTCACCTCCAGGCCATGTGCCATACTCATGCGGTCGACTTTAAAGAGGCAGTCGTCAGGTAGAAAAGAAACTGTATCAACATAGAGCATCTTCTCTCTAATATCAGAGACGTTGGCGGTGGAAAAAAGCTGACCTTGATAATTAGCTGCGTCAAAATTCCCCAGTTCTTCTTTTATTCCATGGGTGTAAAGTTGTTGCCTGAATGAGTAAGAGACCGTGGTTCTGCGTAAAAACGACTCTTCCATGCCTGCATTAAGATCTCCGATAAGCCTGCTGGCTTTACTGCAAAAGCCTGTCCCGTACTCGTGAGTTAGTTTTTTATGTGGTGCCAGTTTTGTTATTCCCTTTCTGATAAAAGAGGGGACTTTTTTATAAAAGTGATTATATTGGTGTCTTCTCGTCCATTCGTATCCCCCGAATATTTCATCCCCTCCATCACCTGAAAGAGCAACTTTAACCTTTTCTCTGGTTAGCTTTGATATATAAAAGGTGGGAATAATAGAATTATCAAAAAAAGGTTCGTCCAGATGCCATATCAGTTCTGGAAGTATTTGTGTCATTTCAGGCTTCACTTTAAATTCGTGGTGATTAGTCCCGTATCGATTAGCAACTGCAGCAGCATAATCCAGTTCATCTTTTTCGCTTGAGTTAAAACCAATAGAGAATGTGTCAATTGATTTCTCTCCAATTTTATTCATCAATGCTACGATGATGCTGGAATCTAAACCACCGCTTAAAAAAGCACCTAAAGGTACATCACTGACCAGGTGTCTTTTAACGGCTCTGCTGAATGTCTCAATGAGTTTTTCAATCAGCTCATTTTCAGATAGATTGTTTTTGGGGAGGTATTGAATAGACCAGTAAGGTTTTACGCTTAATTCCTTAGATTCATAAGTCAGAAAAGATGCGGGTGGAAGTTTTTTGATATCTTGAAAGATTGTTCTTGAACTAGGGATGTAGCCGTAAGTGAAGTAAAAATCCAGAGCTTTAAAATCGAGCTGCCGTGAGACTTCCTCAAGAAGCAGCAGCGCCTTAATCTCTGAGGAAAAGTAAAAATTATCACCTTTAAAGACATAAAAAAGAGGCTTAATCCCCATTCGATCCCTGGCCATAAAAAGCCTTTGTCTTTTTTTATCCCAGAGAGCAAAGGCGAACATACCATCCAGTTTATTTACGCATTGTTCCTCCATGTCTTCGTAAAGATGAACGATCACTTCAGTATCGCTATTCGACCGGAATGTATGTCCCTTTTCCTTTAATTCTTTAGTTAGTTCTCCATAGTTGTAAATCTCACCATTAAATACAACAAGGACTGAATTTTCCTCGTTTCCCATGGGCTGGTTTGCTTTCTCAGATAGGTCGATTATGGAGAGTCTCCGGTGGCCCAAACCAATAGATACCTTGTCAGTATCTACAAAATAGTGCCCATCGCTGTCCGGACCCCGGTGGGCCAAGATATTGGTCATTTTAGCAAGAGTGCCTCTGCGATTTTTAGCTCCTGCTGTGTTTTTAATTATAAATCCGCAAATACCACACATATTTTTTTAATTAGAAAACTTAATTTTTATTTTTTGTATACTTTAAATACTCCTTACTGGACCTTGACTCGTGGTTTAGATAGTACAAAAAAACAGGAGAATATAATAATTAGTATTATTTGACTGCAATAATTGATTGGGGATGAAAATTATCCTTCCTGCATTTAAAATCCAGTGATTGTAAAATTTTAATACAGTTCTCCGCTGTAGCTTCTGGATTGAACTGAGGATGAACTTCAATCTTCATCGACTGAACTAACTTTATCCAATTCATCGGACCTTTTAATACATTAGCTTCAGCTCCTTCGATGTCCATCTTTAAATAATCCACATTCTCTAAATTATATTCTTCAAAAATGCTATCCAATGTTCTTGCCGGAGCCTTTTTTATACTTGTACTTATGTCAGAATCTTGTTCAAACACGTGAAACCCCCATTCCTCTTCTCCTCCATAAGCCACATGACCATTTTTAGACCAAACAGCAGCATGTTTCAGTTCACACCTTGCTTGGAAGGACTTTATGTTTTGTGAGGCTATTTTTATATTGTCTTTGTCCAATTCGACGGCAATAATAAGAGACTTAGGATACAGATAAGCAAAGTGGGCCACTGTATAACCTACATAAGCTCCAAGATCAACAATAGTGCAGTCCGGCTTTAGGTCTACTGGAGGCAGATGATATTTATGATAAAAAGTATCCCATAAGACCTTAAGATCTGTAGTGCCTGGCCTGAAAAGGAGTGGGTTTCCCCCGGCTTCTCTGACTCGTAAAGATTTGGGCTTTGAAGAGGCTTGTGAATCCCACATGCGCCGGTACAGCATCACGTCTGATATCCTGGAAAAAACCCCTAGGTTTCGGCGCCAAGAAGCCAGTCGACTTGTTAAAAATTTCAATTTAAACTGCCTATCCACAAATACTGCACTTAGTTACTTTCTATCTTATCAAATTATGTAAAATGACCCGGATCTTCTGAGCCACAATTTTCCAGCTTCTTTCTCTCTCAACGTAGTTCCGGCTATCTTTGCCCAGTTGTTCCTGCAGCTTTTTATTTTTTAAAACACGTAAAATGGCATTTGCCAGTGCGCTGGCATTTTCGGGTTGCACTGTGATCCCAAGACTCTTTTTTGTTAAATCAACAACCTCCGGGATAACCTCTGTCTGGCTGGCAACAACAGGTTTTTTGCATGCAAAATATTCAAGGATCTTTAATGATGAGCGGCCGCTCTGGAAATTAATAGCTTTTGAGTAGGGAGCTGTTGCCACATCAAATGCATTAACATAGATGTAAAGTCGTTCCCAGGGCACCTTGCCGGTGAAGATGAAATACTCAGCCAGACCTTTTTTTGCAGCTAAATCCGGTAAATGTTGGCCCCACTTTCCATGCCCTACGATTAAAAATCGGACATCCTTAATCTCTTTGATAATTTGTGTTGCAGCTTCAATCAAATACTCAATGCCATCCCAGGGGAAAAAATGGCCCACAAATCCCACCACTTTTATGTCTGGGAGTAATCCGATTTTTTTCTTGGCTTTTTTAGTGTCAAGAACCAACATGCGGTCAGAGTTAACACCGTTTAAAATGACCGAAACTTTATCCTGTGGGAGCCGGTAGTACTCCAATATCCTTGCTCTTATCTGGGGAGCGACGCAGATTAAATGACTTGAGAATTTGTAGTTAAAATTTTCTATAGCTAATATGAGTCTTTTTCTGATTTTGCCTAATGGCTCGGACTCTACTTCATCAATAGTAAGTCCGTTAACCTCGGTTAAAATTTTCTTGCCAAATAACCGGCTAAAAAAAACAGGAAAAATTGTTAAATAAGCCTGCCGCCAATAAACCACATGAGGTTTCCAAAAGAAAATACAAGTCATAAAGAAAAAGGGTGCCAGGAGTTCGTAGATAAAGGTTCTTAAAAACCGAATTTTAATAAGAGGTACATAAATGATATCAACTGGAGTTGAGTGAGGATAGCGAGCATACTTGGGCACAATCAGCTTGATCTTGTTCCCCAGGCGGAAAAGGTTTTCGGAAACCTCCAAAATATGTCTGACGGAGCCAAGGGATCCTGACTCGCCTGATAGGTCAGCACTGCATATGTATAGAATTTTCATTTTTTCTCATAAAGCACAGACACCCACTTGGGGTATCTTTTTTTAGCTAAACCTGCCAGCAGTGTAGTAAACACTGAAATAACCGAACGTTTGGGAGGTTGCTCACTTTTATACCCGCACTTTGGGCACATAGCGTCCTTATCCCATTCCCACCTGCGGCCGTATTTTTTTCGTAGTTTGAGAAGCCATGGAGGAAAAGTTCTCTCTTTTGGTCCTGAAAATTGATATTCCTTTAAGGAATAAGAAGGGAATATCTTCTCCAGTTTAAAAATGTCAAATGACCGAAGGTGAAGAAACATATGGAAAATAAAACCGCACTGAGAACAGCGTGTCTGTTTTTGGGCGAGGCCTTCAAGAAAGGGAACGGATATTAAAATATATTTCTTTGCTACTCTCTGTATTTCATGGAGTGTAGCCTCATAGACATCAGGAGGCAGATGCTCCAGAACTTCAGTGGACACGATACAGTCAAATGTGTTTTTTTTAAAAGGAATAGCATCGGAGGAGGCTTGAATCTTCTGTAACATTTTTACATAACTCAAGGCAGTAAAGCTGATATCCAGCCCCACTTTAAACGGGATAGAATCCACAGAGCCAAGAAAGGTTCCGTCTCCGCAGCCTGAATCAAGTATTGAATTTATATTTTTTGGAATCATAGCCAGGGTGGCTGGTATCCTTTCTTCAGAATCAACATTTTCGCTCCAGCTTCCAGCCTGCTCGTAAAATTGTCGGTAGAAAGGAGCTTTATTCATGGGAACTCAGTTGTTATCTAGAAAAGTTGCCAGCCATAAATCGAGGACCAGTAATGTAAAAATACTGGCAGAAAAATCTCCCTGACGTTTTTTATGTTTATCCAGCAATCTGTCTATAAAATTTTGTTGGAAAATGTCTTTGGTCAGGCTTTTTTGCTTCGAAAAAATCTCCCGCAGCACACCCCCGGACCTGTTGAGCCATATGTTAATCGGGGTGGAAAAACCCCTTTTGGGCCGGGTGAGGATCGGCTTTGGAATTTCCGGTTTGAAGGCATTTTTGAAAATAATCTTGGATTTAAAAAGACCGAGTTTATACTTTTCAGGGATTGATGCGGCCAGTTCAACAAGACGATGGTCGAGAAGGGGAGTCCTGAGTTCTATGGAATTGGCCATAGACATCTTGTCCATCATGATTAAGTGACTGTCAGCTAACCAGTGTTTGGTGTCTATGTACATCATTTTTTGAAGTGTGCTTGCCCCAGGCAGCCGCTTTAGTGTTTCCTGCACCACATTATGGGAGTTAAAAGCAGATTGCTGCTCAGCGAAGTTTTTTGTGTAGAGACTGGCTTTTTCCGTTTCTGAGAATCCGCCGTAGATGGTTGAACTGCCGAGGAAAACTTCCTCTATGGGCTTGTGAATCCGACGTGCATAATTCTTTCCTATCATACCTTCTGGCATCAGGTTGTAGATTGGAAGGATAAACTTGTTCCAGACAAGGCGGGGAACATGTCTGAGATAGCCCGAATAAATGGCTTCTTTGTAAACATCATATCCTCCGAACAGCTCATCCCCGCCAACACCGGATAAGAGAACGGTCACATATTCTTTGCTGAACCGGCATAGGTCATAGATGGGCATAGCTGCAGGATCGGCGATAGGCTCATCCATAAAATAAATCATTCGCTCCAGGTTCCCGATAAAATCATCTAATCGCACGAGAATATCATGGTGATCGGTCTGGAATGCCTCTGCTGTTATTCTTGCAAACACACTCTCATTGTGAGGCCCTTCTTCCTCATAGGCTATTGTAAAAGTGGAGACAGGATGCTGACCTCCCTTTTTCATGCTTGACACAACAGCACTTGAATCAATGCCTCCGCTGAGCATAACTCCTAAGGGGACTTCAGACATCAACCGGTTCTTCACGGCTTCATGTGTCAATTCTCGAACAGCCTCTGTGGACTGTGCCTTTGAGAACTCTTTCTTGCCTGAGTTAAAAGTGAGGTCCCAGTACGGCACAGGGCTTGGATCTTCATGGCCTAGTGTATATTCGATGGAGTATCCAGGGGGTAATTTTTTGACTCCCTTAAAGAGTGTTTTTGGAGCTGGGACAAAACGGAAAGTCAAGTAATGATGAAGAGCCTCGAAGTCTAAACCTGGATTAAAATCGTGAAAGGCAAGAAACGATTTGATTTCTGAGCCAAAAAGAATCCAGTCCTTGGTAACCGTATAATAGAAAGGTTTGATGCCGAGCCGGTCTCTTGCCAGTAACAGGCAGCGACGTTTCCGGTCATAAATGGCAAAAGCAAACATTCCATTCAGGTGATTAACCATTTCTCTTCCGTATTCTTCATAAAGATGGATCAATACTTCCGTGTCGCACCGGGTACGGAACTTATGCCCTTTTCCTTCCAGTTCTTTCTTTAAGTTTAGGTAGTTGTAAATTTCGCCATTATAGACCACCACGACAGACTCATCTTCGTTTAATATGGGCTGGTGCCCTCCTTTTATGTCGATGATCGAAAGGCGTTTGGAAGCCAAACCCACATTCTGGTGTGTGTAGAAGCCCTCATCGTCAGGTCCTCTGTGGGAAATTTTCCGTGACATATCTTGCAGTGTTTGAATATCGACTGGTCTTTCAGAATCTCTGTATATTATTCCACATATGCCGCACATGTTATGTTGTTACCTTATTTTTTCTTATTAAACCATAAAAAAGAGTTTCCAGTTTATGGACGATGATTTCCCAGGAGTAATTCTTAACAACAAAGTCTCTTCCCTTCTTTCCCATGTTTCTTGCCCTTTCTTTGTCATCGAGAAGGGAAAGGATTGCCCCTGCCAGGGCTTCGTGATTTCCCATTGTAAATGAAAGACCAATTCCTTCCTTTTTTAGCATGTCTCCAAGTCCAGGGATATCGCTTCCAACAACCGGTTTGCCGCAAGCTAAGTATGAAAAAGTTCTCAGCGAAGAAAGACCGGTCTTCGTTTTTTTTAGAATAATTGGAGATATACATATATCTGCGGTGCTGATAAACCAGGAAGCCTCATCCCATGGAATAAAGCCGTAAAACTTAAAGCTATTTTCTAAGCCGGACTGATACACTATTTTCTTTAATTTGCTAACATAGGGCTCCTCTCCGCTGCCCACAACAAATAGAATATTGGGAAACCTTTTTAGTATTTTAGGGGCTGCGGCAATAAGGGTCTCAATTCCGGCCCAGGGGAATAGGCTCCCTAAAGAAAGGACTACGTGAGATTCAAGAGGTATATCATAGCGTTTCCTGGCTTCAGGACAGGGTTTAGGGCTGAATCGGTGGATATTAACTGCGTTAGTAACAACAACCACCTTTGATCGATTTATTCTGTAATTCTGCTTTATAAACAGACCTATTTTTTCTGTTACGGGCAGAAGAAGATCAGCAAGATGGTAGTTTATAAAATGATAGATTTGAATCCATTTGAGCTTAAGAATAGAAATATTTGGATACTTTAGCCTGTCTTGAACAATATCATTGATCTCAAGCAAACAGGGTATTTTAAGAATTCTAGCAATTAAGGTGGCTATCAAAGAGCAGCCAGAGTGCCTTGAATAGAAAATATCAGGCTTACTAATAAGTGTGTGGAAAAAAAGATAGGGGAATAAAAAAACCATGAACAGAAATTCGGAAATAAATCGAGTCTCGATGGCCGGCAAGTTATGTAGTTTTATCCCTTTGGTTAAGAATTTCTTTTTTTCTACCTCTTCCTTTAAACTCGTGAATACATGGACGTCATGTCCCCGCCTTAACATCTCATGGATGACTTCAGAAGCATGGATGGGAACAAAACGAGTATCGTGGAAGTAAATGTAAAAAATTTTAAAGCTTCTCATGAGACTAATTCTGGCTGATTTGACGATAAGTCTTTATCATCCTGTTGAGAGTTAATTTCCAGTCGAATTGAGCTTCTGCTTTCTTGCGCCCTCTGAGCCCCATCTCCGCTCTCAAATTTTCATTTTCTACCAGAGTAACTATAGCTTTACCAAACCCCTCTACATCTTCAGGATTAACTAGTAAACCGGTTTCCCCGTGAATAACAATTTCAGGAATACCGCCGTACATTGAAGCTATTACCGGAAGACCCGTGGCGGATGCTTGTACAGCCGAAACACCAAAAGATTCTCTCCGGGAAGGCATTATAAATATATCTAATGAGTGGAAAAAATTACGAAGTGCTTCGGGTGTATCCAGCCAGCCAACCCATTCAATAGAATCAGTAAGTCCCATTTGAGTAGCCTCTTGTTTGAGCTGGGATTCCATTGGGCCTTTACCGGCGATCTTAAGAAGAATTTTCTGTTTGCAATTCTCGCGGGCAAATTGGAAAGCCTTCAACAGGATATCCGGACCTGACAGCTGGTGCAGCATTTTAGCAAATCCTATTCTGACGACCTCTAAATTTTCTTCCCT
>Ga0209986_10004637_pt1 | contig 11593 bp, 7 predicted proteins | sample BlataG_FD_183168 | JGI IMG/M metagenome (GOLD analysis project Ga0209986, IMG submission 183168) | Deep subsurface microbial communities from Black Sea to uncover new lineages of life (NeLLi) - Black_00105 metaG (SPAdes) (version 2) | ecosystem: Environmental > Aquatic > Marine > Oceanic >...
AGGAAAGAAAATCCCAATAGGGAGGAGGCCTCCTTAGCAGGATACATAGCAATCGGAACCATCCCGGCAGTTGTCATCGGAGTTGTCTTTAAAGGTTACATCGAGGCAGCCTTTCAGAGCCCGGTTTTCGCCTCTGCGATGTTGGTCTGCACCGGTCTAGTACTGCTTTCCACTCGGTTCGCAACTTCAAGGGAGAGAAAGGTAAGGACTAGGAGCTCCTTGGTCATCGGTTGTGCCCAGGCGCTGGCGATGCTTCCGGGAATATCACGCTCCGGGACCACCATCTCCCTCGGGCTTTTTCTGGGGATCTCTAAAGAGAAGGCTGCCACCTTCTCCTTCCTTTTGGCCTTGCCGGCCATCTTCGGTGCTACCCTGCTGGAGCTGAAAGAGGCGTTAGATGCTGGAGTCGGTGCCTTTATGCTATTTAAGTACTCAGTGGGAGCCATCGCGGCAGCGCTGTTTGGCTATCTCTGCATTGCTCTGCTCTTAGAGATTATACGCAAGGGGAAGTTCGACTATTTTGGCTATTATTGCCTGGCAGTTGGGCTTTTCGGATTGGTCTATTTTCAAGTATGAAGGTGTTAATAATCAGATTCTCGTCCTTGGGACGTTGTTCTGGCGACATCGGTGGTGGAGAACATCTTGAGTAGTCATTCATCTCCTGAGATATTCCTCTTGACCAAGCAGGATTATGTTTCTCTCTTTGAGGGTGACCCCCGGCTGAAAACCGTGTCATTTCGGAGTGATATTGCTAACATTAAGGTATCAGCAGAGTTATGGCGCACAGCGAAAGTGCTACGTCAGCTGAAATTCGACCTTCTGATTGATCTTCAGCGAAATCCGAGGAGTCTTCTGCTTCGATCGATCTCCGGCTCCAAAAAGGTGATCGCCTATCCCAAGGGACACCTCCAGCGCAGGTTGTTTGTGAAGAAGAAAAACTTCGAGAAACCATACACTCATGCTGTTGACCGTTACAACATGGCCTTGAAGGAGGCGGGCATACCTATCTCAACTCGCCTGCCGAAGCTACTTCTCTCCCAAGAGGAGGAGAGGCTTGCTCGGGACTTTTTGCGGGAAAGAGGCGTCAGCCTCAGTCATCGGTCGGTCGGGATTCACTTCGGAGCGAAACATCCGACCAAAAGATGGGGAGACGAGAAATTCGCCGAGCTGACGAGGATGCTGGCGAAGGAAGTTGACCTCAACGTCCTGATCATTCCCTCTAAAGAGGACTTATCTCAAGAGAAGCTTTTCAGACAGGGGGGAAGGAATATCTTCTGGACGGGAGCATTATCCTTAAGAGAGCTGAAGGCTGTGATCTCGCGCTGTGAGGTGTTGATCTGCAACGATAGCGGCGTTATGCACGTGGCCGTGGGACTGGGTGTGCCGGTGGTGGCAGTTTTCGGACCTACACATCCATGCCTCGGTTTCTACCCTCTGGGTGAGGATGATATACTGTTATCATCGTATGAATATTGCAGTCCATGTAGTCTCCACGGAGAAGAAAAATGCTTTCGAGATAAGAAATATTGTATGGAGAATATCCCGGTTGATAAGGTTTTCGATGCAACCGTTTCAATACTGAGCAAGAGAAGAGAAAACGTGCGCGAGGGGCGCCCATGAGAAAAGAGGCCAAATACTACAGAAAGCTTGAGGACAACAAGGTCGAATGTCAGTTGTGTCCTCACGGCTGTATCTTAACGCCCGGTAAAGCAGGGATCTGCACGGTACGTGTCAACCGGGAGGGAACATTAATCGCTGAGAGTTACGGAGAGACGATTTCCTTGACCATCGACCCCATTGAAAAGAAGCCCCTGTATCATTTCTATCCGGGAAAAGAGATTCTCTCAGTCGGTCCTAATGGCTGTAATTTGCGCTGCCCCTGGTGTCAGAATTGGACTATCTCACAGGTGGAGTCAAGCACCAGCTACATATCTCCCGAGCAGATGGTCAAGTTCGCCAGGGAATACAACTCCATCGGCGTATCCTACACCTATACCGAGCCTCTGGTGTGGTATGAATACCTTTTAGACACTGCAAAGTTAGTCAAGGATGCCGGTATGGTGAACGTCCTGGTGACCAATGGCTACATTAATGAGGCTCCGCTACGGCAGCTTTTGCCGTTCGTCGATGCCATGAACGTGGATGTCAAATCGATGGACGATGGTTTCTACAAAAAATACTGCAAAGCAAAGTTGGCTCCAGTGCTACGAACGGTGGAGATCGCCAAAGGGGAGGGGTGTCACGTCGAAGTCACTAATCTGATAATCACCGACCTGAACGACTCCGAAGAGCAAATCCAGAAGCTGGTGGACTGGGTTGCAGGCATCGATGATCGAATGCCGGTGCATTTCTCCCGATACTTTCCGCAGTATAAGATGAACAACCCGCCCACCCCTCAGAACACTCTGGAAGGAGCATACGAGTTAGCCAAAAAGAAGCTCAAGCATGTCTATTTGGGAAACATACACCTTCCCGGAAGAGATGACAGCTATTGCCCCAATTGCGGAAACGTGTTAGTCGCCAGGAGGGGCTATACGATTTCACTGACGGGACTCAAGAGAGGGTGCTGTAATGAGTGCGGAAGCGAGACCGACTTCGTTTTGGGAAATGCGGTAGGGGAGAGGTAGCCAATTGGCTTGAGAGCTCACTGACTGCTTGCGCGGGTGAGTCTCAGTAACGATAGAAGTCCAGATCAGGTTGATCCCTCCAGACAGATCATACTAAAGATTGAGGGTAGCTCCTATGAAAGAAGAAATTCTCAAAAAAGTCCCGCTGTTCGCTGAGCTGGACAAACTGGAACTGTCACACTTGGCTGGGGTTGCCTTCCAGAAGACCTATCTCAAGGGCTCCTTCATCCTCTTCGAGAAGGAGATGGGCAGCACCCTATCCGTAATAACCAAGGGGAAGGTCAAGGTGACCGTGACCGGCGAGGAGGGGAAGGAGGTAATACTGGCGGTCCTTTCCGAAGGTGATTTCTTCGGGGACTTGGCGCTCTTAGATGGGAAGCCCCGTTCGGCCTCAGTCGTTGCCATGGAGGAGACTGAGCTTTTGAACCTGGGCAGAGGCGATTTTCTCTATGAACTTGAGAAAAACCCCAAGTTGGCGTTGACCATTCTCCGAACATTGGGGACCAGACTGAGAAAGGCCGACCGCCAGATAGAGAGCCTGGCGCTCTTAGACGTCTCAGGGCGGGTGGCGAGAACTCTGCTCAACTTAGCCTCCGAGCAGGGGGAGAAGACCGCGAGAGGGCTGAAGATAAAAAATCGTCCCACGCACCAGGAGATTGCAAATATGTCGGGGACAACCAGAGAGACTGTTACCAGGGTTTTGGGGGATATGCAAAAGAAAAGACTGATCTCTGTGGAGGGGGATGACATTTACCTTATGGAGGGGGAGGCTTTTCAGGAGAGCTATTCCTGAAGTGCTGACTTAGTTTTACTGCTTACTTGAGGAAGAGGAGAGGGGCCGCTCTGCGGCACTCACCTACCTGCAGAACGCATAGGTATACCCCCGAAGAGACTTTCGTCTCTTTCGAATCCGTTCCATCCCAGAGGCTGCGATACTCGCCCGGTGTCAGCTTGCTGTCCAGGATGGTTGTTACTAACTGGCCCCGGACATTGCATATTTTCAATAACGCCCTTTGCTCTCGATGATCTCCAGCAATTCCATATTGTAGAATCACCTTCTCGTTGAAGGGGTTCGGGTAGGCGGTCAGATACAAACTGTGCTGTGAGGGAGGCGATTCTGATACCCCTGTACCTTCCAAATAACCTCTCTTGAAATAGAGCTCCTCAAACCGGTTTGTGGGGTCGTCCCGGGAATCCGTCCAGAACACATACAGAGTATCATGCTGCTCAGCGATGACGCTCCAGAGTGACTCATTGTCCGCTCGGGTGAGTCTTATCTCCGGGTCCCAACATCTTCCCCGCTCCGGGCTGTGCCTGAAATAGACTTCGTTGTTGCGGCTGCCGTGACGCTCGTCTTGCCACACCAGATAGAGGTGGTCGCCACGCGAAATGATGTTGGACCATGTGGCCCCGTGGGCATCGGTGAGGAACTGGATTTCTTCCCAGGTCTGGCCATTGTCCTTGCTGTTTGCATAGAAGATGTCTCCCATCGAGCCATGGGGTGAGAACTTGTAATCAAACCACGTAACGTGGACAGTGCCTTCATTATCAACGCACATCGACGCCCACTGCGAATGAATGCTGTCACGGTGGGAGACGAATATCGGATCGGTCCAGGTAGTGTCCCGGTCAGGACTATGAATATAGAATATCTCCTGAGATCGATAGGGATTGCCCGGCTCGTCGAAGTTGTCCTTGTGTTGGAAGACATAGTGCAGACCTTCCTCATTGGCACGAAGCACCCCATCGATCAGCTGAGGATAGTAGTCGGCGATGATGAGGGGCTCCGTCCAGGTTGCACCTTCGTCGTAGCTCTTTCTGAAGTGGATTTCAGGAAGGGTGCTGTCGTGCCGCTCGATGGTGCGGGTGAAAACGACATAGAGGGTATCTCCTAGTGTAGCGATCGAAGGTTTTGATTGCATCTCATAGGAACTCAGGTAGTAAGTGTCTTCCCAGGTGGCGCCGTTGTCTAGGCTACGGCGGTAATAGATGTGGCCATCCTCCGAGATCGGCTTCCAGGCGTACCCCCAAACAGCGTGCAGGTAATTGGTGCTTAAAGCGATGTCAGGTGGTGTATGCTGCTGCTCTTGAAGGGTGTCCGAAATAACAAGGTCCTGCTCCCAGCTGTATCCGAGGTCAGTGCTGCGCTTGTAGAAGGACTTGTACAGTCCGCCTCTTCGATCATCCATCCACGTGACATGTAAGTTAAGGGCCCCGTACCAGCGCATGTGGATGATGGGCACTCCAGTCATCGAAAGTCAATCGTATATCATCGCCCCACCAGGTTATGCCCAGGCCGTCGTGGCCTTTGTACACAGAAGGAATGCGCTCTACAGTGGCGTTTGGGTTCTTCAGGAGAACTCGGTCTCCGATAACGCGGTATTCCCAGAAGGTGTCGTGGTCTTCAGGTAGTGGCGCTGCGGCGTTAGAAGACAAGAAAGGGTAGAAGAGGCAAACCACCAGAACGGCAACCCCCAGTATGGTAAAACGAGAAAGCATCTGTGACCCCACTATACATACTTCATTTAACGTGGTTTTCGCCATCTGTCAAGCAAAAAAGCTGAGAATCTGAACCTGAACAGCGCTGGTCAGCATTCTCAGAAGCAGGGTTCTGGTGGGTCGTGATGTTGGCAGGGGAGAGGCTAGGGAATGTCCAGAGGGATGAATGTGGACAATTCTAACAACGTCCCATAAGATATATTATGTAAAGTTAGGGAAATGTGTAAAACCGTGTAACTTGAAATAGATCAACGACTATGCTCAGTCTCCCACATTTGGAGCTTGACCTGACCGTTCACCTCCAGCAAGATACGAAAAAACCGGCCTGGAAAGGTCGGTCTATGCGTTCTGAGGGGTCTTTATCGTGTTATTTGACTACTACGTTGAGGAGCTTGTTTTTGACGAAGATGGTTTTGTGTATCTCCTTACCTTGCGTGTAAGCCTTTATTTTCTCATGGGCCAGGGCTTTTTCCTTGAATTCCGCTTGAGATATGTCCACAGGCACGCGCAGTGACGCTCTTAGCTTGCCGTTGACCTGGACGACCATCTCGATCTCCTCGGCCTGAATCCAGCCGGAGTCGTATTCCGGCCAGCGGGCATTGAAGATGCTGTCTGTGTGGCCAGTTCTCTCCCAGAGCTCCTCTGACACGTGTGGAGCCAGCGGAGCCAGCAGAATTAAAGCTCTGTCAAGCGTAAACAGCAGGACCGGGCTTTTGGTGCCGGTCTCCCTGAGCTGAGCGACCTGGTTGAAAAGCTCCATCAGAGCGGCTATGGCGGTGTTATAGGCGTTCGAATCTATGTCCTCACCGACTTTCTTGATGGTCTGATTCAGCTTAAGATATAGTGCTCGTTCAGCTTCAGAGAAGGTGTCCGGCTGAAGTGTCACGTTAGCTATATCACCTAACTTGTTATCATACTGGGTATATAGGCGGTATATTCGTCCTAGAAAGCGAGCCACGCCGTTTATGCCGGAATCGTCCCAATCGCCACCCTCCTCGTAGGAGCCCATGAACATCAGATACATCCGGAAGGTGTCGGAGCCGTACTTCTTCACGGAATCGTCGGGCATGATGACGTTGCCCCTGGATTTGGACATCCTTACCCCTTTGTTGGTGATGACTCCCTGGTGTCTCAACCTCGGAAAGGGCTCCTCGAAGTGGATGTAACCCTGGTCATATAGAAACATGTTGATGAAGCGCGCATACATGAGGTGCATCACCGCGTGCTCGGCTCCGCCGACATATTGATCAACAGGGAGCCAGTTCTTTGACAGTCTGGGATTGAAAGCTCCCTGCCTGTAGCTCGGGTCAAGGAATCTCAGGAAATACCAGGAGGAGTCGACGAAGGTGTCCATGGTCTCAGTGTCCCGGTGAGCTTTCCCGCCGCACTTCGGGCATTCGATATTAACGAATTCAGAAGAGGTGGCTAAGGGAGACTCTCCACTCCCGGTCGGCTTGAAATCGACCAGCTCCGGCAATCTGACCGGCAGATCTTTCTCCGGCACCGGAACCTCTCCACATTTCGGACAATGTATGATCGGAATGGGAGCACCCCAGTATCTCTGCCGGGAGATCAGCCAGTCCCTCAGCTTATAACTGACAGTTTTCTTGCCACAGCCCTTAGATTCCAAGAACTCAGAGACCATCTCCATTCCTTCCTTTGAAGGTAAGCCTTCGAATTCACCGGAGTTGTACATATAGCCGTAATCGACGAAGGCGACCTCCAGCTTTCCTTGAGACTTCCCCTTCTGGGGCGTGATGATCTCTCGGATGGGTAGATTGAACTCCTTTGCGAACTCGAAATCTCTCTGGTCGTGACCGGGGACCGCCATCACTGCCCCGGTACCGTAGGTGAGCAAAACGTAATCAGCAATCCAGATGGGGATTTTCTCATTATTGACAGGATTGATTGCATAAGCACCGGTAAAAATCCCGGTCTTTTCCTTGACGGTTGAGCTTCTCTCGATCTCCGTCAGCCGACGGGCCTGTTCTATGTATTTTTCAACCTCTCCCCTATTCCCTGCGGTAGTCATTTCTTTGACCAGAGGATGCTCCGGCGCCAGCACCATGTAAGTGACCCCGAAGATAGTGTCGGCGCGGGTGGTGAATACCGGCAGTTTATCCCCTCTCCCGGCGACTTCAAAGATGATCTGGGTCCCCTCACTTCTACCGATCCAGTTTTTCTGCATGGCGATGGTCTTCTGGGGCCAGTCCAACTTGCAGTGGTTCTGCAATAACCGCTCGGCATAGTCGGTGATTTTGAAAAACCACTGCACCAAGTCTTTTTTGGTGACAGGGCTGTCACATCTCTCGCAACACCCCTCTACGACCTGCTCATTTGCCAGGACGGTCACACAGCTCGGACACCAGTTCACCGGGGCCTTTTTGCGGTAGGCTAATCCCTTCTCATAAAGCTTCAGAAATATCCACTGAGTCCACTTATAGTATTCGGGATCGGAGGTGTCGACCTCTTTGGACCAATCGTACATGGCCCCGATGGCTTTCAATTGATCGCGAATATAGGCGATGTTCTCCGCTGTCGATTTGGCGGGATGAACTCCCCTCTGAATGGCGTAGTTCTCTGCCGGCAGACCGAAGGCATCATACCCCATTGGCTCGAAAACCCGGTAGCCACAGAGTCTCTTGTAGCGAGCCCAGGTGTCGGTAGGCCCGTAGTTATACCAATGCCCGATGTGCAATTTGTCCGCCGAAGGATAGATGAACATCACCAGACAGTAGAGCTTGTCGGTGTCGTCGTTCAAGTCTAACGAGTAGAGCTTCTTCTCCTCCCAAATTCTCTGCCACTTGGGCTCAATCTCCCAGAAGGGGTAATGGGTTGCACGCCTGGATTTCATGTTCAATAGCTGTTTACGGTCAGTTTCGATTCCTCTTCAGGAGAGTTTCAGTTGCAAAACACCTTCTATACTTTCTGCCTCTCTGGTTGGGGTTTCTCAGATTGTATCTCTTCAGAAAGCTTTAACCTCTGTTCGGCGGCCTGCAGAATCATCTTCAGCATTTCGGTATAGGAGATGCCTGCGAACTTGGCCATCTTGGCCAGATGCCCATCCCAGCACCAGCCTGGGTTGGGATTCACCTCCAGCAGCTTAGGATTGCCTCCGGAGTCGAGCCTCCAGTCGAATCGGCTGTAGTCTCTGCACTCCAGTCTTTCGAACAGTTTCACGCACCATTCCACGATGATTCTCCGCGTCGCCTCAAGCAGCTCTGCGGGAACGGATTTGATGCTCCAGTACGGTGAATCCGGGATCCACTTGGCCTCGTAAGCACAGATCCTGGGGAGGTCCTGGGGCAGGGCGGAGTAATCCTCCTCTGTGATCGGCAGGGCGGTATAGGCCGCCGGAGGATTGCCGATTATCCCTACGCTGAGGTCCTTCCCGGTGAGAAACTCCTCCACCAGAATCGGCTTGTCGTACCCGAGCTTTTCTCGCACTTCGGAGATCGCATTCATGAGCTGTTCAACGCTGAACGCTACGCTTCTCTGGGTGATGCCGAAACTTGAGTCCCCGAAGTTCGGTTTGACGATGACCGGAAACTCAAGCGGGAGTTCGAAGATCGTGTCCTCGGGCTTGATGAAAAAGGCCTCCGGCACCGGAATCTCCATCTCCTTGGCGATGCCCCGCACCAGCGATTTGTCGTAGCAGTAAGGAAGACACGCCGGGCCCGCCCCGGTATACGGAATCCGCAAGATGTCAAGCAAGGCCGGCATGTTCAGCTCCATGGTGGCATTATTGAAATACCCCTCGTCGCAGAGATTGAGGACCAGGTCCACCTTGCCCTTATCTTTCAACCTGAGGAAATCCTGAATCAGGGTATCGTGGTTGTTGAGATAGGTAAAGGCATAACCTCTATTCTGCTCCAGCTCCCTCAATGCGCCCTTCAGCTGGTCGATGGTGTAGAAGTCGTCTTCATCGAAGATGCCGAGGGGCTTCAACGGATCCGGCTTGGTGGGGTCGCCGAGGACTACGGCGATGTTCCTGGAGGTCACCTTCTCCTTGGCCTTTATCGGGGTCCACTCCTTGCGGGCCACCGCGGTGGTGAGGATTCGCCTCTCCATCATTCCCAGATCCTGGTTGCGGCGAGAGTCCGGGGATATCTCCCCGTGGAAGGTGATCTCACTGAGACCCGCTTTCCCAAGAAGCTGGCTCAAGCTGTGTTTGGTATATAGCCTTTCAGCATAGAATTGGTCGGCGATGATACCCTTTTCTATGTTGGTGACAACCTCCCGCGAGATCAGCCGCTGTCTGTCGAGCGAAAGGGAACGTTCCCGGCAGACAAAGTGTCTCTTGTCTACCCATTCCCAGGACCGCGGCTGATAGTGTTGGCTCAGATACTCCCCGTCGGCGACATCGATCAGAAGCCGTCCCCATGGCTGGAGAACCCTGAACACCTCTCTTAAGACTCTAACGTCATCCTGAACGGTCTCGAAATACCCAAAACTGTTCCCCAGGATCATTACCACATCAAAGCTGTCCGGCGAGTAGGGGATTTTGCGTGCGTCTCCCTCTCTGTATCTGACGTTGAGGCCCTCTCGTTTCGCTCCCACCTTCGCCTTTTGAACCAGGTAATGAGAACGATCCAGACCCTCCACGTTCTGAAATCCACGCCTTGCCAGCTCCAGGGAGTGCCGTCCCTGCCCGCAGCATAAGTCCAGGATCTTGTCCTCGGGTGACAGCCGCAGAATCTCCGAAAACAGATCAACCTCCTTGCGGGTGATGTGCTGATCGTCCACAACGTCCGCGTCCGTTTTCAGATAGATCGAATTGAAAATGCGCCTCCACCAGTCGGGCTGGACGTGTTCCTCCAGGTCGATGACAGGCCCGAGCCATTTGGTCGCTGCCGGGCCCTTTTCCCTCCGATGAGGGTGATTTGTGGCTGCTTCGTTACTCATCCTCTCACGCCTCTGGCGCAGAGACTGCGCTCAAAAAGCTGTTCCGGATCTTTTCACCGCTTGCCCAGGATCTCTCTGTGCAGAAGGGGCAAACGACGCCTAATGCGCGGGGCCAGCTTCGGTCCTCGCTCAACTGCTCTCCTGCCGCTATAGGACTGCGTCTCATACCCAATCCTGCCAGGGTTTCTCTACGGATAGAGACGATATATCGTTCTCGGAAACGGGATTGACTCCCGTATGTGCTTCAATCCGCAAATCCATGCAACGGTCCTTTCCAGTCCAAGGCCAAAGCCGGAATGAGGCACGGAGCCGTATTTCCTCAAATCCAGGTACCACTTGTATGCATCAACCGGCAGCTTCTCCTCCTTGATACGTGCCAGCAGAGTGTCGTAGTCGTCATTTCTTTGGGAAGCCCCGATTATCTCCCCGTAGCCCTCTGGAGCCAACAGGTCATTGCAAAGAGAGGTCCTGGGGTCATCCGGATTTGGCTTCATATAGAAGGCCTTGGCCTCTTTAGGGTAGCAGCTGACGAAGACTGGGCGGTCGTACTGATTCGAGATGATAGTCTCGTCCTCTCCGCCGAGGTCATCTCCCCACTGGATCTTGCTTCCCTTCTTCTGCAAGATCTTGACGGCTTCATCATATAGGATTCGAGCAAAGGGCTTCTTCACGTTCTCCAGAGGAGATAGATCGCGTCCCAGAGACTCCAGCTCGGCCCTCTTTTTCTCTAAAATCCTCTCGACGAGGTAGATTACCAGCTCTTCCTGGACATCCATGTTGTCGTTATGGTCATAATAGGCCATCTCCCCCTCCACCATCCAGAACTCGGTGAGGTGCCGCCTGGTCTTGGATTTTTCGGCCCTGAAAGTGGGTCCGAAACAGTAGACCTTTCCAAATGCCACACAGGCGGCCTCTACATAAAGCTGTCCGGTCTGGGCCAGATAGGCTTTACCGAGGTTGAAATATTCGGTGGAGAAGAGTGTCGCCGCCGTCTCTCCGATAGAGCCGGTCAGAATTGGAGTGTCTATAAGGATGAAATCATTCTCGTAGAAATAATCCCGGATGGCCCTGATTATCTCGTCTCTCAGCTTGAGGATTGTCTGTTGGCGTGAGCTCCGGAGCCACAGGTGACGACGATCCATCAGGAATTCGACCCCGTGCTCCTTGGGCGAGATGGGGTAATCGATGGCTACCTGCACCACTTCTACGTCAGAGAGATTCAGCTCGTAACCGCCGGGCGCGCGTTTGTCCTCCCTGACCTTTCCCGTCACCATCAAGGATGATTCCTGCGTAAGTTTGTCGTAGCTATCGAAGACTTCGGGCGATACCGAGCTTCTGTCCAAAACGCACTGAATAAGCCCGGTGCCGTCCCTCACCAGCAGGAATCGGATCTTGCCGCTGGAGCGCTTGTTGTACAGCCAGCCGCGAACCGTCATCTCTTGACCGTCGAATTTTCCTATCTCCTTTACGTAGACTGCAGGCATAGTCACAATTTGCTAACTCGTCCTTTCAGATGGTCCGGCGTGAAATGGAGACATCAATTAACGGGAGAGAGTATTAAC
>Ga0209986_10004638_pt1 | contig 11591 bp, 7 predicted proteins | sample BlataG_FD_183168 | JGI IMG/M metagenome (GOLD analysis project Ga0209986, IMG submission 183168) | Deep subsurface microbial communities from Black Sea to uncover new lineages of life (NeLLi) - Black_00105 metaG (SPAdes) (version 2) | ecosystem: Environmental > Aquatic > Marine > Oceanic >...
ACCTTCGGCTTCCCTTTCCATCTTTTCAAGCCTCGTGTAGTAATCTGGAAATTCATTGAGATGAGCTAAAGCGATTTTCCCGGTCATCATAGGATCATCGTTAGTAACATTGGTATGTGGATCAACCAGACCGTGCTCAAGCTCGACATCAAGGCCCATCCTATATTGCTCAACATCGAACTTGCTCCAATCAATACCCAGGGCCTCGCCAGTTCGTTTGGCGTCTTCGGTAGTGAAGTGCTTTTTGCTTGTCATGTGCACCCCCTAAGTTTCTATTCCTGGGATAATCTTAGGTCTTGGTAGCAAAATTGTCAACGCTTCCTGCATGCAGTCTGGAAACTTGACGGAAGCATTGCTGAGAAAGAATAGGAATAACAATCCGCTACTTTGTTTAGTTGTAAGTCTGGCACATTGTTGTTAAAATCATCTTTTAATGGATAGAATATTCGGGCGGCCGTTCCAACCCAAGAAAATCGTGGATAACCCCTCGGATGAAAGCCTCCGGGCCTGGGCGCTGGAGCACGGCGGTGTCATTACCGAGTTCGGCAATCTATCGGTGGTTACCAGCGTGCGCCACCGGATGGCCAGGCTGACCGAGGTGATAATGGGCGAGCCGGAGGCGGACGACCTGGAGCTAGTCGATAATGTCCTCAGCTACCTCAAGGACAAGGAAATGATAATGGTCGACCGCACCATGTGCATGGCGCCGGGGTTCAAGAGGGGCTGCCGTCTCTATGTCACCGAACAGTACGCCCGGCTGCCGCTGATGTGGGGCAACACCCTGTTTCCGCCGGAGAAAGAGGAGCCCGATTTTGTCTCTATTGCCGTGCCCGAGTGGACGGAAAAGAAGGTGCTGGTCTTCGCCGAGATGGGATTGACTATCGTCCTGGGCAGCGACTACAAGGGGGAGCAGAAAAAAGCCATGCTGCGCCAGGTGATGTACTGGGCTAAGACCGAGGGCAACCTGGGGCTGCACGCCGCCGGTAAGATACTGAGGGTAAAGAGAAACGGCCAGCTTGAGGACTTTGGCTTTCTGCTCTTCGGCCTGAGCGGCACCGGCAAGACCTCGCTGTCCTGCCACTCCCACTGGCTGGGCTTCCCGGAAACGGTGGTCATCCGCCAGGACGACGTGGTTATCTTAAAGAAAGACGGCACCGCCGTCGGCACCGAGGATTCCTTCTATATCAAGACCGACAGCCTGGAGCCTGGCTCGCAGCCCTTGCTCTACGCCGCCGCCTTGAGCCCCAGGGCAATACTGGAGAATGTCTGCGTTAATCCCAAGACGGGGAGGGTCGATTTCTCCAACGACGACTTGACCTCCAACGGGCGGGCTATGGTCAAGAGGCGGGACATCGCCTTTACCGACGACCAGATAGATATTGGCAAGATTGACTTTATCCTCTTTATCACCCGAAGAAACGATATTCTGCCCCCGGTGGTGCGCCTCACTTCGGAGTGGGCGGCGGCCACCTTTATGCTTGGTGAATCGGTGGAGACATCGGCCGGCGACCCTTCGGCGGAGGGCAAGCCGCTGAGGGTGGTGGGCACCAACCCCTTTATCGTTGGCTCCCACACCGAGGAGGGCAATATGTTTCTGGATATCCTGCACTACAACCCCGATATCCAGTGCTTTATTCTCAACACCGGCAGCGTCGGGGGCATGGAACGGGGGCAGAAAATCAAGGTTAGAGATTCGGTAAAGATAATCGAGATGATTGCCAAGGACAAGATTAGCTGGCGGAAGGATGATTACTGGGGGTATGAGGTGCCCACGCAGATACCCGGCGTGGAATTGGACCGCTTCCAGCCCGAAAATTACTACAGCGAAGACCAGATGGAAAGATTGTCCGCTGAGTTGAAACAGCAGAGAGTGGACTGGCTTTCCCAGTTCCCCTCTTTGTACCAGGATATTTTAAACGCCGTTAATCGGTGACATACTAGAGTGGCTGTGCCTATCGCTCAGATTGATAGAATGCAGGTTCCCTTATTTCCCCGTTTTAACTCGCCCTGATAACTACAAGCGAGGATAGGATACTTTCCTGTATTTTCTGCAGGTCGGGCTCATTGAACAAAATGAGTTTTTGTTAACAGAACCGAGAAAAGTGCAACGCCGGCAATTGTCAAGAGAACGACAAATCTGCCGATGTATTGATCCGCCACTCCAACATGTAGTTATCTCTCAGACCGCCATCTGGCGCTACAAAAGCATGAAGGCGAAACGGAGCTGTATTGTGGTCTAACAGGGCACTATAACGCCCGGTGAGTTCAGGTTGCTTTGGATCGGTGTAGCCTTTCGAGATTGCAGTGAGTTGGACTTCTAGGCTGCCCTTCGCACTGTGTAGCTTGACCACATCATAATGGTAACCAGTATATAGGGCCTCTGCTTGGTAATCGAGCCATGTGGTGATGTCAAGTGAAACTTGTCGCAGAAAACCAGCTCTCTGACTAGCTTCTGGCCAATTGAGCAGACCTTCAGCCGTTGCATAGTGGAGAGTGGCACGGAAGTCCAATCGCCCTGTCACAGATTTGTAATCTGGGGGAGAGGGTAAATCGTTCGCTACTACTGGCTTAGTAATTTTCACTTCCGCGGAATAAGGTTGGATACCCACGGGCTTGGGACGAGCATCCATTGCCCAGTCGAAAAGCGCTCTATAATCCCATTGTGCTTGAAGTATGCCGCTCATTGCAAGCTCTGGCAGATATGGTGGAGCGCCAACGTGACCATGGTCTTCAATCACCAGACTCAGAGGCTTGTTGGTAAATGTCTTCCCTCTGAAGAAATCTACAGATTCTCGTATCAAGATGTCATATTCATTGCGTAAAAGGTCGAGGACTTGAGGAGCATCTTGATATAGTCCCTGTAATCGCGAAGACAGATCACGATACCTCGCTGCAAGAATATCGCAGGACCGAGGTATGACATTTCCCAATATGCGACCTACCACTTCTGGATCGGCTTCCAGTCCAAAATGTTGCAGCCTGTTGCGATAGCCTATTAAGTCCCTAACAGATTGCAGTAGTTGCTGGTAGTCTGCTTCTACCAGAACCTTGAGCTCTTGGAATCTTCGTAGTCTTGAGAGAGTTTTATCGATCCCAATTGTCCGCAACTCACTATCGAAAGGAGTGAACATTTCACCCTTAATCAGCGACTCACATGCTGCGAGAATCTGCTTAACGGTGACATTTTCTTGAAGAAGTAACACCCAGTCCTCATCATACGGCAGCGGAAATCTTCTGTCGGGTTGAAATGAATAGACTCTTAGGTCCAGCAGTAATGATTTAAAAAGGGTCTCAAGTCCATGGTGAGCACGAAGGATGGCATCCTTGAGTGCATAAGCATTGCTATTGTCATCATGGAACGCCTTGAAAGCTCTAAGCGCCTCTGCAAGAGAATGTATGCCATTTTCAAAAGGTTCAATTCGAGCCATGGTTGGAACCTCTACTCTGAGAGCCAGCAGAGGACATAATTACTTCATAATTACTTTAAGATAATGTCCTAAAGTCGTCTTGACCCCTACTCTTAGTCGTTCTCCTTCCAGAGCATGTCTTTTTTGTCGTAGCTAACTGGCTTCCCTGTCTTGGGACACTGAAAAACGTTGTTGGACAAAATGCTTGAATCGAAAGACTGCTTGCTGCCGAATGCAATCGGGGATTTGTGTTCCTCTCCACATATCTTGCATTTGAAGAAGACAGCCATATTGCCCCCCTTTGGGGAAGTCATTCGCAGTTAATACCAGCATAGCACCGTGGAAAGCATAAGTCGATGCACTAACGCGGGGAATCGTGCCCTCGTGAGCAGCGAGTTCAGCGTAACTAAACAAAAGTCAGTTTTGTTCAACCATAATTCGGGGCGTTACACAAGGCCTCAAATCGTGCACTATGGTGAGCACAAGGTGAGCTTATCGATTTCAGTATTAGGTTATCATATCATCTTGTGAGTGATGTGAGATAGGTACGATCCATTGATCCGACAATAACTGCTTGAGCCTTGCGCTATCCACACTTCTACAAAATTGCTCTATTTCTCTTATAGTCGCTATTCTTGGTGTGTCATCTACTATGAAATACTGATCACACGGCTCAAATAAGTATTCCGGCCAGCCTGTGCAAACAAAAGGTATTATATACTTTATCTCCACAGGTAGCTTCAGTTCCTTGTGATGTTCAGCTACAGCTTTGGCAACTTCGTGGGCAAAACGAAGCCAACTCTTAGCTTTCTCTGACCTATCCCAACATTGTCGACCATTGCCCATCCCGTACTCCCTATTCACCCCGTATGATTTGCAACTAATCAAGAAAGCAAGCTCGTCCTTTTGAACAAAGACATCTACATCGGTGCTATCTTTGCCCGCGACTGGAAATCCTATCTTGTGTCCCGGTTCCCAAATCCGTTTAAACCCGGGTATTGATTCAAGGATAGTGGACACCATTATTTCTAAGGCTTTCCCCTTCATCGCGCCAAATCTACCAGTCTTTTCAAATTGATCTAGGAAACACGTAAAGAAGTGAAGCACACTCCCCAAGTGTATAAAAACAGTATTGTCATCACACCTGTACGCGAATCTGACTGGAGTAAACAAAAGAGGATCTATCGAACCTCTTGATTTGAAATCGTGGCAGATAAAACTTAGCATTGGTGGCACAATTTCCTTCCAATAGTCCTCAGAAAGAGACTCAAGAACAAAAGGAGTGCCATCAGGGAAAACCTGCTGATTAAAACATTCTCCATATATCATCGGCGCCTCGCCACAGATATAGTCAACCAAGTGCTGTTCTTCAGTGAAACCGTAGCCCTGTCCCGCAAAGCGTTTGTTATTTAGTGCGTCTGCAACCAGAGGCTTAAACATTGCAGCAATAAAGACAAATAAGTCTTCAATATGTGTACGTTTGTTGAAAATCTTTATGACTTCTTCGGAGTGAAAACTCGCAAATGTATAGATGGCGTCCATACCGAATACAACCGGAAGAGGAGGGGGATTCGTGTCTCCTTTGCGGAATTCATTCCAGTTAGGATTAACAACTACGCAGTTAAGAGGGCTTTCGGGCTTGATAATCCCTATCGGTACAGCCTGTTTCGTGAGGATGTCTTGGTTTCGGATCAGTCGCTCATCGTATTGGCTCACCTTTTGTTGCAGTTCAAGCGGCGTGTCTACTTTGACTATAGTGTGTATTTTATCCATTGCCTGGTTCACTATTGCCTTGGAACCTTTACCAATGCACCTCAATCGTTTTATGGTGAAATCAATAACATCGGTGATATAGTAAATCTGACTGACAACCTCAGCGTAGTCTTCAAGCCACGATAAATCGTTTCGCTCAACAAGCTTTGCATAATCAGCGGGAGTAAGTCTGACCTCGGCTTCTTTTGTTGATGATGAAAAACGAAATGCCAGCGATGCAGCACTGTTAAACAGTATCTGTACATCACCCTCGAAACCCAGTTTGGGTTTAATGACGTGATGCGGTATGTAATGCTGAAGTGCACAAAGCAAAGCAAACGAATTGAAACGTTTGCACATTTCAGAAGAAATTTCTTGCAATGATGCAAGGAATTCTAAGAGTACAGGCCTTATTTGGTCCTCTTCATATGCGATTTTATCGGAAAGCCCCTCATTTTTTAGTGCAGTCCTAAGCTTTGAAATAACTAACCTTTCAATTTCCAATTATATGCCCCTTCATCATTATCCCAGACTCTACATAGATTATATAGTGCCCAGCGACTAGTGGACAGGAACCGCATGCCATCACTTATTTACGAAATACCCACGAATTCTAGCCTTCAAGGAGTCTCATTCAGCTACAAGTATCATTGAACAAAAAGCCATAATGTGTAACACCCAGGGGAGGTCTGCCCTTCACATTTTGGCCTCAACACACTCCAAGATGAATGCATTCAGGCCTTCTTGATAACGTTTGCCTGATGTGATGAATCCGCCATTGTGGGTGCCAGTGATTTCGAGAAACCTCTTTGGCTCCTTCGCTATTTGAAATAGTCGCCACCCATGACTAAAGGGCATTATTTCATCGTCGCGGCTGTGAACGATCAGAACGGGGCAATCAACTCTACCTAGGTACTCCGCCGTATTGTATTCAAAACGTAAAAGCAGCCTAACCGGAAGGTAGGGATACACTGTGGCAGCAATATCCGGAAGAGACACGAATGTTGACTCAAGGATAAGCGCCCCTGGTGCGCGGCTCTGCGCCAGCCACGACGCAACCCCACCCCCGAGCGACCGGCCAAAAACGATAACCTCGTTTGGGTTCACCTGACGTTCCTCAATCAAGTACTGCCACGCAGCCTCTGCATCTTTGTATGTGCCCTGCTCGGTAGGCTTTCCCTCGCTTTCGCCGTAACCTCGGTAGTCGAAGATGAAGACCTCTAGTCCAAGTCGATGAAATATCTGAATGGACTCCAACCGGTGCGATATGTTGCCCGCATTACCATGGCAGAATAGGATAACACCTCTAGCGCTCTCGCTGGGAATGAGCCAGCCGGAGAGTTTCATTCCGTCCGGAGTTTCAAAATAGACAGTCTCGAACTGGAGCCCGATTCTGCTAGGATCCCCTGAAAGAGTGCGTTCGGGATAGTAAACGTAGTGGGCCTGAAAAATGTAGAGGAGGGCCGCAAACACGACGTAGACGCCGGCGACAATGATAAGAGTCCGTATGCCTAACATGAGAAGGCCTTTCAATTTTGCCATGGCTCTCCCCAGGTCACCTCATTTGTGTGTCCCCATAGCTCTATGTGTCTGCGCTAAGGGAACCAACAGCCAATGAGCGATGACTGAGCCTCTTTTGTCACACGGCGTAGGGATCTGGACCTTAATTATATGACCCAGGTAGTCTAGTACACAAACGCAAAGGCCGTGGAAGTAGTCCTTCTTTCGTATCTCAGGCGGCCCATTTTCTAATTGCAGCGGGTCTGCTCTAGTATCTCGTTGTCAGGAGTTCACCCGCTAAGACGGAGTACGTTTCTCTTTTCAATCCATTTTGAACTGAACACTTCGTCGGATTGTATACGGAATGGCGCTGCTCCGCTAGTGATACTTTGAGGTTTCCCTCACGACGGCTTTCTTCCTCGCGTTCTTACTATTCTTGGCTTATAGATAAGACCCACTCAACAATTAGCCAAAAAGTACAGCTCTATCTCTCTCGGCTTTGCCTTGTGTTCCATACGGCAGCAAAGTAATGGCGTGTCCACTCGTTTGCCACTTTCCGATTAGCGCAGTAAACGATTCGTAGATTCGGATGGAGGGCATGAAGCTCAGCGACAGCTTTGGCACAGAAGCCGGCGGTGTAATGGTGCACCTTGGCAGGGTTCAGGAAGTCAGCATAAGGGACTTCGATCACCATAGCGTTGTTTTGATAAGTGGCCAATTCAGCCAGCTTCTGATGTAGTACCGGCATCACCCCGAAGTCAGCAAGGAGATTATCCAGGGTCTTTCGTTCTACAAGGGCAATGATATCATCTCCATCCATCAGTGCGTAGTCTCCGATAGGAAGAGAAGCTCGTTTGGTGACCATCCCTGGGAAACTCCATGGATAGCGTTCGTTGCTGTCTATATGGACGGTGAATACGGTACGGCTGGAACGAGAGACGAGTTTGTAGACAGGCCGGTGCTGCATTATTGCCTTCTGGGTCAGCCAAAATATCTGCTCGTAGCTTTCGCCTGGCCGATCCTTATAAGGCTTAGCCAGAAACAGGAAATCGCATCGCTTGTACCGTTTCCGATCGAGTACTACTGATAGGCGTCGTCCACGCTCATGAAACGCAACAATGTTAACCCTCTCCAGTTCCTCTAAGACCTCATCCGAGTCTGGCGTCTCTTCCTCTCGTAAGCAGAAGATCCTCTTGCCCGCTGCCGGCCAGTGGTCTTGGGTGCGTAGGATGAGCCACGGCTCCTCCCCTCTTTGAATCTGCAAACGGTAGGGAAAGCGGTCACTGACACATCGCTCTAGAATCCAAGTTCCTTGCATCACCTATGCTATGATGATTATACCGCAGAATGTGCTGGCTCTTGAACCAGAGGCCCTTTTGAGCTACACAGAGGCAACCGCCACATAGTTTCATAAGTCGAGTTCGAAATGAACAAAACATCGGGTTGTGCAGGGGGTGGTGCCGCTCCACTGCTGATACTTCGAGGTTTCCCTACGATGGCTTTCTTCTTCGCGTTCTTATTGTTCTTGGTTTGAAGAGATTGAGGCTGGATTTGGGCCGAGAGTGTGATCAAAGAAAGACATAACCTTATTGATGTATTCTTCGGGTCTGGCAGCGTAGGAACCCACGTGTTGTGCTTCAGGCACTATCCATAATCCGCTATCAGGGTTTCGGGATGAGCTTGCCAGCATGTGCGCATGCTCTACGGGAATGGTGTCGTCTTGCCCTCCATGGATAACCAGTACCGGTGGCGCCGTAGCCTGCCTGACAGCGTCAACAGGTTTGAGCTGAGACAGATCGATGCCATACAAGCTCTTAGCCATCAAAAGAGTCCAAGGGAAGAAGAACCCAGGTAGACGGCTTCGCTTGGAGAACTCTGACTTGATAACGTGTGCCATGTCTGCGAAAGAACTATCTGCGACAATGGCATCGATTTCTTGACACTGGGCGGCAGTCATTAGAGCAGTTGCTGCACCCATGGAGAAGCCGATGACGCCAATCGTATCTATGCCACGTTGTTTGACGTAGTCTATCGCACCTAACAGGTCACTTTTTTCGTGGTAGCCTGCAGAAGCGTGTCTTCCCTCCGACTGGCCATGTCCGCGCAGGTCGAACATCAGGACGTTGTAGCCGTGGGCCACTATGTCAGAAGCGATATCCAGTATTTTCATGGCACCTGACTCAGCCCGATGACCTTTTTCACCGTGAACCATCACAATGCAGGGCCTGTCGATACCTGCTTGAAGCCACCAGCCTCTCAGTGTCAGCCCATCCCTGCTGGGGAAAGAGATATCCAAGTATCCTAAACCGTGCTTGGCCGGGGTTTCCTCAATGGGTACCCGGACGACTTTGGTCATAGAGGAGGCTGCATAACTCGACACACCGACAACAGCTCCCATAGCCGCCATGGCAACGCCGAAAGGGATCCACAGCAATCGCTTTCGTGATGGTTTGGATACAACAGCCTCGTCACTCATCAACCTTGTTTATACAGCAGTTTGCGCAGAAATTCAATGCGTACATAACCAATTCTAATGCCACCAAGGAAGGGGGTACCACATGAGTACCCGGGCCGAGTGTCCTGTATCGCACAACTTGGAGGAAACCGACAAGACACGGTGTAGATGCGAGATTGAACGAATCATCGTATCCTGCAGGGGATGGTGCCGCTCCACTACTGATACTTTGAGGTTTACCTCACGGTGGCCTTCCTCTTCGAGTTGTTATCCATTACCGTGCGAGTCACCCGCCTACGGGTGACCGCCCTAGAGCTCGGCCATCGAGACTCCTACGCCCTCACCATTTGTGCAATGTCTTCCACGTAACTGTCAGCGTTCTTGAATATTCGAAGGCGGTGAGGTCACCTGTGGGCAGGTGACTCTCACCTAAGGCGCCTGGCGATTCATTGAAGACAAGGCGGGCGCGCTGTGTCAGCTTTATGGATACCAGCGCCTTGACACTCCTGTTATTGACAACCAGGTACTATGCATATAACATTGGCCACAAGAGCGATGAGCAGTCACGATTACCTCATCGCGAGTTGAAATGGGAAATCCCCAGTTGTATAGTCTGAGAGTCGTAGTCTCAGCAAATGAGTGCCGCAACCAGCAAAGCCCAGGCTCGCACCTACTACCCCTGAGCGCCCAACCGAAGGAGGAAATCGAATGAGCCAGCTTCGGAAGTTATTTGAGCCCATCAAGGTAGGCAATTTGGACCTGAAGAACAGGATAGCGATGCCAGCCATGATGGTTGGACTAGGAGCCAATGACATGGTGACCGACCGGTTCAAGGACTTCTACGCCGAACGGGCACGGGGCGGTGTTGGCCTAATAGTCATTGGCCTCGCTACCGCCACCTATCCTGGGCCGTTTTTCCCCGGCGGCATCGGGGTCTACAAAGACGAACTCATACCCGGTCTGCGTGAGTTTGCCGACCTTATGCACGAGTGCGGAGCCAGGGTAGCTATACAGATATCTGCGCTGGGGATTCTGGCAGGAGCTGGCGGCAATCTGGAGTTGGTCGGCCCTTCCAATATCAACGTTGACGGACATCCCAACGCTCCTAAACCGAGGCCTCTAACTACTGACGAGATCAAGCAGGTTGTGGAAGCCTACGGGGAAGCAGCCCGCCGGGCACAAGAGGCGGGGTTCGATGCGGTCGAGCTTAACGCAATTGGAGGAACCAGTCTCATAAGCCACTTCCTGTCGGCCCATACCAACAAGCGGACGGATGGTTACGGGAACGGTGTAGAAAACAGGGCTCGACTCCTCCTGGAGTGCATCGAAAGCGTCAAGCAGAAAGTCGGAAAGGACTACCCGCTTTTATGCCGGGTTTCAGGCGCCGATTTCATGGAGGGAGGCAACACCATAGAGGATACCAAAATAGTCGCCCCCATAATGGAAAAGGCAGGCATCCATGCTATTAATGTGTCCACCGGATGGCACGAGTCACCGGTTCCCTTTATTCAGATGTCCGTTCCACGCGCGAGCTGGGTCTACCTGGCGGAGGAGGTTAAGAACGTGGTCAACATCCCGGTGATAGGTGGCACCAGGATCCCCGATCCCCACCTGGCCGAGCAGATCGTGGCAGAAGGCAGAGTCGACATGGTGTACATCGCTCGGGCGCTTATCGCTGACCCTGAATGGCCCAACAAGGCCAGGGAAGGATGCCTTGATGAGATACGCTCCTGCACCGCCTGCTGTATGTGTTTCGACGGGGTGATCGAGCAACGCAGCATAACTTGCTCCGTCAACGCCAGGGCAGGAAGAGAGGCCGAATACAGCATTGAACCGGCAAAGGAGCGCAAGAATGTATTCATCGTTGGCGGTGGCCCAGCCGGGATGGAGGCAGCTAGAGTGGCTGCCATGAGGGGCCATCACGTTGCCCTTGCCGACAGCAAAGACCAGCTAGGAGGGCAGCTTCTGGTGGCCGTCCTACCGCCTCACAAAGAGGAGTTGAGCAACCTGACCAAGTACCTGGCCGGGCAGATGGATAAGCTAGGTGTGAATGTCAGGCTTGGAGAAGAAGTGAGCAGCGGAACCATCGAGAAGGCAAAGCCGGACGTCGTGATAGTAGCTACCGGGGCGACGCCGCTAATCCCCGACATTTCAGGGGCAAGGGGAAAGAATGTGGCCACAGCCACAGATGTGCTAACCGGCCAGCAGGAGGTTGGCGAGAACGTGCTCGTAATCGGTGGTGGAATGATAGGTTGTGAGACGGCCGAGTTCCTGGCGGAAAAGGGCAAGAAGGTGACGATTCTCGAGATGCTGGGACGGATAGGAGCCGACATAGAACGAGCGGTGCGGTGGGTAGTAATGGGCAGGTTGCGGAGTCTTGGCATCAGGATGGAGCGGAATGCCGAAGTCGAGGAGATAACAGGGAGCGGGGCAAGGGTAAGCCGAGACGGTGGCACCGAGTTCTTCAAAGCAGACAG
>Ga0209986_10004639_pt1 | contig 11591 bp, 6 predicted proteins | sample BlataG_FD_183168 | JGI IMG/M metagenome (GOLD analysis project Ga0209986, IMG submission 183168) | Deep subsurface microbial communities from Black Sea to uncover new lineages of life (NeLLi) - Black_00105 metaG (SPAdes) (version 2) | ecosystem: Environmental > Aquatic > Marine > Oceanic >...
GCCGCAGGGGGGCACGCGGCGTTGTGGCGAACCGTCGCCGGACGGCCGACACGCCCAATCTCGACGCTCAAGGGCAGTCCGTCAGCCGGAAGACCGCTGCAGAAGTGCCATTGACCGGGCTATCCTTAGATCTACGTCGGCAGTTGCGGGGCCGAGAATTTCGACGTGTTGCACTCGACGATCTGCGTTATGGTGGAATTATCACAAACGCTGCGATGGCGAGTATGACATCTGGTCCCAGGCGAACGCACCCCGTTGCTCGGGGTGTCTGGATTACGGAAGTCATTCTCAACGACCCGCCTGCTCCACCCCCTAATGACGTTCCCCCGCTGAATGAAGAGGCTGGCGATCAAGGTCTCACGATTCGAGAGCGGTTCGCCGCACATCGCCAGAACCCGTCCTGTGCCGGCTGTCACTCCAAACTCGATCCACTCGGGTTTGCCCTGGAGAACTACGACATCACCGGCCGCTGGCGAGAGACATACGAGAATGGCCGAGACGTCGACGTCACCGGCATGCTCTTGCGAAAATATGAGTTTGACAACGTGGTGGAGTTCAAAGCCTCGCTAGTGAACGAAAAACGGCGTTTCGCCGAAGCATTCACTGCTCACCTCCTTCGTTTTGCCCTTGGGCGGGAACTGCACCTCAGAGATACTCTTGTCGTCGACACAATTCTTCAGCGGACAACCAACGATGACTACAAGCTCCGCACACTGATCCGTGAAGTCATCCTGAGCCCCGCATTCCAGTAACCTCTGCCCTTCCGATCCCTCGGCGATGGAACATTGATGAATCAATTCCTAACTGAGACAATTCTCTCGCAATGCGCATCCACAATTGAAGATCTGAAAAAGTTTTTACTGTTGAGATACAAACGATGAGTAGCTGGAAAAACTCCCTGATGCTTGCGTTTTGTGCACTTCTTTATTCGATATCCTGCACTGAGGCGCACGCGCAGCGAAAAAACAATGTGATCTTCTTTCTTGTCGACGATCTTGGCTGGCGGGACGTGGGATGCTACGGCAGCCAGTTCTATGAAACTCCGGCGATTGACCAGTTGGCAAGCGATGGCATGCTATTTGAGAATGCCTACTCGACATGCCACGTTTGCTCGCCGAGTCGCGCGAGTATCCTGACTGGGAAGTATCCGGCGCGTACGAATCTGACCGAGTGGCTGGGCGGGCGACCTGAACGCGATTATGAGAAGTTGCATCACGGAGTAAAGCTCACCGCTCTGCCTGATGAAGAGCAAACACTGGCAGAGACATTGCACCAGCACGGCTATGCGACCGCGAATTATGGCAAAGCACATTTGAACAAAGACCCAACGACCTACGGCTTTGATGAAGCCATCACGGGCTGGGTTCGATCCTACTATCATCCGTTCTCGCCAGCATATACAGAATCGCTGCCTGCAAATGAAGGCGACTACTACACCGATAAGCTGACCGATGCGGCCATTGATTTCATTCAACGGAACAAAGATCGGCCATTCTTCGTGCACCTTGAACACTTTTCTGTCCACGACCCGATCCAGGGGCGCAAGGATCTGGTTCTAAAGTACGAGCAGAAACTTACCACGATGCCGCATCAGCAAGGCCCCGATTACATCCTCGAACCGAACCCGGACGGCCCCGCGATCTCGGAGGAAATACTCAAAGCCCTGGAAGCAAACGACGACAGCGCATTGCACCAAAACGAGCGCGTGTGGTGGGTGAAGCAGAAGCAAGACAACGTCGAATTTGCTGCGATGGTTGAGGCGACGGACGAAAGTCTCGGTCGAATCCGCGCGAAGCTAAAAGAACTCGGCCTGGAAAAGAACACGATCATTATCTTCACGTCCGACAACGGCGGTATGGCAGCCTCGAATCAGTATCGTGGCATCAATCATCCCCGAGAGATGCTGAACTCGCATTTTGCAAGCTCGAACCTACCGCTGCGCGGGGCCAAAGGCTGGAACTACGAAGGCGGAATTCGAGTGCCGTTAATTGTCCACTGGCCCGGAGAAATCCAACCGAACTCGACTTCACAAGCGATCGTCATGGGAACGGATTACTACCCGACCCTGCTGGACATGTTGAACTTGCCCGCTGTGCCTGAGCAACATCTCGACGGCCAAAGTTTTGTCCCTGCTCTGAAAGCCGAAGGCTATGATCGTGGGCCGATCTATTGGCACTTTCCTCACTACAGCAATCATGGCTTCCAGAGTCCAGGTGGAGCCATTCGTTGGGGACGATACAAACTACTTGAATACTACGAAATACGTACAGTGCAACTGTTCGATCTCGAAGAGGATATCGGCGAACAGAACGACCTTGCGGAGTCGCATCCCGAGATTGCTCGAAAACTGCATGAGAGGCTCCATGCCTGGCGCGAGGAAGTCGACGCCAAGATGCCCTATCTCAAGACGGCAAATTCAAAGCCCGCGCCCGGAGCACGGATTGCCGAGCCCAAGAAATAGATCCACGACAGCAATTATTGATCCCTACCGAGATGCTTCTGGCAGAACTCCAACTGGAGTTCCAGCCACGTCTTTCCTTCCTCAACCGCAGGAAGTTTGTTGCGTCCTCCACCGAATGCAGCGCACGGGATGCCAATTTCCTGTGCCCTGTCTCGCAACATGATCGCTGCCCACGGAGGATGAATTCGATCGCTCGGTTTGGCATTCGAATAGATGAATATCGGTGCTTCACCTTTGTCCATGAAAGGCGTGATGAACTCCTTGGTCCCTAACGGTTGCATGATGCTCATCACGACGGCGGGGCGGGAACTTTGCTGGCTGATCGCGTCTTTGGCCGAAGGATCTGCGAAGTCGTCGTGGTAGGCCAAGAACTCGCTGATGAGAGCTCCGGCTGAAACTCCACAGCAACACAGCCTTGCAGGGTCAATGTTCCAATCCTTCGCCTTTGAACGGACAAATTGCACGGCCCTAGCGCAATGTTTGACGATCTCAAGATGGTCGATGTCGTCACTGAGAAAGGGATAGTTACAAGACACGACCGCGTAGCCTGCATTTCGGTAGGCCTGGAGCATTTCGCTTCGGTTCTTCTGCAGCTGGCTTTTGTCGCCATCTCGAAACCCACCAGGGTGGAACCAGACCAGAACTGGGGCAGGTTCTCCTCTCGTCAGAGCAGGCCAGAAGTCAAGTACGTCTCGCTCATGCTTCGTGTCGTACTCGATGTCACGTTCCGGTTCAGCACCCTCCAGGAAACCGGACGCGCTCAGCATACTGCTGAAAATGAGAATCGTGCAAAGCTTTAAGGTCATGATTGCAAGAACCAGGAATGACGGGGCAGTGCGTAAGGAATAGGCTCGGTGCCGATTCTAACTGCTACCCAACACCAGAGGCGAACGACTTTCGGCGAACTGTTCCATAGGTACACCCAAATGTTGAAGCATTGCCAGATGAAGTTCGGACATCGATGTGTCCTTTCGATCACCAAGTCGCCGACCTTGTCTAATTGAACCTCCGCCACCGGCCAACAGCACCGGGAGATCTTTCTCCCCATGCTCGTGGCCATCGGAAATGCTTGATCCATAGACAACCATTGTCTGGTCGAGCAACGATCCGTGTTGGTTCTCGATACTTTTTAGACGCCCAAGAAGGTAGGCAACCTGCTCCGTGTGCCATGCCGTGACGCGGTTATACATCGTCCGTTTCTCGTCTCGCGATGACCACGAAGTCTTGCCGTCGTCATCTTCCGTTCTGCCACTGATGTCTTTCCAGTGAGACAACGCATGCCATGTGCCGTTGACTCCATCAATAAAGTTGAAGTAACGATTGCTCTGTCCATGATCCATCATGAATGTGCAAACACGCGTCGCGTCAGCCCAAAATGCGAGAGCGATCATGTCCATCATCGTCCGCATGTACTCGCCGTGATCATCGGGGACGCCAGCACCTGGGCGAACAAGTGACTCCATTAGTCGGGGCGTTTGACTGGCCCGAAGTTTTTGCTTTTCCGCAAAGGCGATTCGTTTCTCGATGGCGTGGACGGAATCCAGATATTCGTCGATCTTCTTTCGATCGTCAGTACTCACGCGACGCTTCAAGCGCCTGGCATCATCCAGCACAAGATCCGTGACGCTGCGACTGCCCAAGCCTGATTCACCCGCGCGAAACATTCGATCAAAGACGGCTCGCGGTTCGATATCTCGCGGAGCAGGTGTGGAGGCATCTACCCATGAAATCGAATTTCGTGGCAGACTGCTGGTAAAAATCCCTTCGCCTCGTGACGACAGTTCGAGCGACGGCAGTAGAGTTTGATTTTGAAAATGGCGTGCGGCGATCTGGTCGACGGAGGCTCCGCCCGCGTCGAGTTTTTCCCCGTCGAAGGAACCTCCCGTAAGCCACGTCGCCGTCCCGGCAATGTGGCCGTTTCCGCGAGGCGTCCACAAGTTGCGGAACACCGTCAAGCTATCTCGATAGGGTTCCAGCGATGACATCCAACGATTCAGTTTCAACAATCGTCCCCGATCATCCACCTGCTCCGGTTGCCAGGCTCCTTCCGCGACTCCGTTTGGAATGTACAGATAGGCGAGTCGCATCGGAGGCCGCTCGACTTCCGTAGCCAGAAGGGCGGTTGCCGACATCACATCCAGGAGTGGAAGCGACACCGCAGCGCCCAGCCCTCGAAGCATCGTCCGTCGGGAGATATGCCATCTTTTAGTCATTGGGTTTCCTGTTCTGCGCTCAATTACTACCACGCTCACTGTTTTTTCTGAAACGAATCGCTGCGTACGATCGCGTGGATCAACGTTTGCAGCTTGCGGCCGTCTGCTTCTAACTCCATCGTTAATTCCCTCACAGTCGCTTCGTCGTAGTATTCTAATTGCCTTCCGAGTGCATACGCCAACATCTTGCGAGTTAACTGTTCTGCCAAGTCACTGCTGCGCTCGCTCACCAACGTCCTCGACAGCCCCGTAAGACCGCGAAACGAAGTTCCATCCGGGAGCTTGCCGACGGAATCAACGGGCCTGCCACGTCGCTCGGGGCGATATCTGCCGAACCACTCGAACTCTTCCAGTGCGAATCCCAGAGGATCGATCTGGCTGTGGCATGCGTAACAATTCGGATTGGTGCGGTGTAATTCCAGCTTTTTTCTTTGTGAGAGGCGTTCGTTTTCAGCTAAACGTTCATTGAACTCGCTGGCGTTCGGTGGCGGTGGCGGCGGTGGCGTTCCGAGCAGCGTCGTAAGAATCCAGTTGCCGCGCATGACGGGACTTGTGCGCCGTGGCAGAGACGTCGTGGCGAGGATGCTGCCATGACCAAGAACTCCACGCCGTGGGGTTTCACGCAAGCTCACTTCTCGCATCTCCGAACCGCTCACAGCTTCAATACGATAATGGTTTGCCAGTTCTTCGTTGACGAACGTGAAATCCGCGTCCAGCAGGCGATCGATCGAGGCGTTTCTCTGTACAAGCGAATGGAACAGTAGTGCCGATTCGCTTTTCATCGCTGCAACCAATGTGTCCGTGGCCCATGGATTATCGATTTGATCTCGCTGGACGCGATCCAGCTCCGCAAACCCCAGCCACTGAGCCGCGAACAAGGTGCCGAGTGATTCCGACTTGGAGTCCTTTAACATGCGTTCGACTTGCTGTGCGAGCACAGTCGGTTCATGCAATCGGCCAGAGCGTGCCAAATCGAACAGTTCGTCGTCAGGCATCGACGCCCAAAGAAAATACGACAGACGGCTGGCCAGTTCCCAGTCGGAAACGCGAACCGCTTCCGATTGTGAGCGGCGCGGCGCTAGCCGCCGGTTCTCTTGACGCTGGGAACCCGCGGCTAGCGCCGTCGGCTCAGGTGAAAATTCAGGAGCCACTTCAGAACGAATCAGGAAGTTGGGCGATATCAGGATCACTTGCAGCACTTCACGAATCGCAACCTCTGCCGAATCGCCTTGGCCACGGCGACGCCGATAGTGCATCACCAGGGAATCAACTTCATCCTGTTCCAGCGGTCGGCGGTATGCCCGCGTCGCGAACTGCGTAACAACACGCTTAGCGGCGTCTTCTTCATCCAAATCCGACACGCCCTCAAACAATCGTTTCAGTGACGCTTTCTGTTCGATCGATGTCGGCTCAAGTGGCCATGCTGCGTGCACGATCAACTCGGCAGCGCCAAGGTAACGCTCCAAAGTTACCGGCTGAATGAAGAGGCTGTTTGCGCTGTTCTCGAAACCGCTTGATGCCGTCAGGTCCGTCGGAAAGCGATCGGCCGGTCGAAGGTCAATGCCAACAAGATCCCGCACAGTATTGTTGTACTCATCGTGGGTTAATCGCTTGGCAGGGGCGACTCCTGCCCGCCTGACAGTTGTGTAGTCAAAGTTTTCGAGTTGATCAGTCAGCCATCCAAGCATTACACGACGATCGTTTTCCGATGGCTGTTTCGCATCGACGGGCGGCATCGATCGCACCTTGAGCTGTTCGATGATATTCAGCCAATGAAAACGATTCACGACGAACGGTTTCTGTGCCACAAGCTGCTCAAGATTAAGATCGCCATTTGCGTCACCGGAATCGTGGCAATCGAAGCATGCGGTTTTCAGACGTGGCAGGATTTCAGCGTCGAAATCGAGTTTCGCTGCAGCACTGATCTCGACGTTCGTCAATTGAACTGATGCCGGAAGGTTCAGTACTGCATTGTTCGGCTTCTTCTGCTCGTCGCGCCCGTCGGCGCCCATTTCCTCCAGCTCAACTTCTAACTCGCGAATCCATTCCTCGTCCCCTTCCTCGCGAGCTTCGAGGAGTTCAAAGCGAAGTTGCAGGATTTCTCGCCGACGCTCGAACACTCGCTCCATCTCTTCAAACTCGCCTTCAAGTTCCTCGGCCGTATCTTCGTCCTCTTCCAGCCACACTTTGGTGAATCTCTCTACCAGAAGATCACCGGCGTCGAGCATCTTGAGCAGCGTGTCCGCTTCGTCGGCTAACTCGTTCTGCTCCGGCGGAATCTCAAAGGAGAGTTCTTCCAAACCCATCCGCCGCTCCAGAATCTCGAGCCGGATGTTTGTAACCTCGATCCGTACTTCGGATTCGTGCAGCGTCGTTTCAAGACGTTCGATTATCCGTTCATCGTCCCCGGCGTCATCGATTCCCTTCTCAGCCGCGATGATCGTCACATGCAAATCCCGAATCTCACGCAGCATATTTATCTTCTGCTCAGTGAGAACATCGAGCCGTTTGAATCGCCGCTGTTCTCGTTGCGCTTCGTCAATCCGCTGATTAAGTTCCTGGGTTACTTTATCAACCTCTTGTGTCACACCTAGAAAATCAAGCAGCATTTCCTCGGGGATGCCGTGGACCGCGCCGTGCCCTTCGTTATTGACTTTGCAATGGACGACATCGCCGTCCAGGTAGCTGAAGACCTCGATCGGCCCATTAACTCTCGTCGGCTCTCCCAGTCTTTCTCCCTGATACCCCATATGACGAGCCCAGACAAATGTCGATTCTTCCGCGGACACAAAGGCAAGCTTACCGTCTTTGGCAGGAATCGCTTTTGAAGGTCCGCCCTGATACGGAACGAGGTTATCTTTGACGCCCGAGATGTTCATCAGCCGCTTTCCCTTGGCGGGAGTCACTGCGACTTTGTAATTGTTGTCCGCACCTTTGGCCTTGAAGGCCGTCCCATCGTACTGCCAAACGTTCAGCGGGCTCACGCCGCTAATAAAATTGTGAACATTCGGTAAGCTGCTTTCGATCATCAACTGATTGACCAGCGCCGCCCCGTTCGATGCACCCATGATGGTGAAATTGTCTGAATCGACATTTTCGAAGGCTGCTAGCTTCTTGACAATCGCTTCAATGAATCCACGATCGTTGGCTTTGGATCTCTCTGAAACGATGTTCCAGCTTTCGCGATAGCCCTGTGGAAACACCATGATGTATTGAGAAGCGATGGTCTTGCGGTGTCGGCTGAATCCGCGCATTGCCTCCTGAGCATTTCCTCCGTTACCGTGCAGGAAGATGAAGACGGGCAACTTCTGACCATCAGAGTTCTCTGGTACGTTGACGTAGTACGGTCGCTGAAAGTCTTGCTCCTGCGACCACGACTGAGTGACGGCGTATTCGCCAGAGAACAACTCTTCGCCCATCGCAGCGCAGGGCATACTCACAATCAATGCGATCGTGAGCAGGAACAGCAGTGGTGCGAAGGTTCCGTTGCTGAGATACAGGGGTACTTTTTGATGGGGCATCGATGGTGTCAACTACTTGAGTGGCGAAAAGTCCAGTGGTTTTAAGAAGATGCGATCTGGCGGCTTGGCCAGAAACTTGCCGTCTTTTTGAGATTCCTTGGCCACGCTTTGCCATGCCGGATCGCTGAGAAACGACTTCCAGTTGGCGTCCGCTTGTTCGCGGCTTTCATGGTGAATCAGGTAGATCAATGTGTTTTGGCTCTCTGGCAGATCGAACGGCGTCCAATAGCCGATGTTCTTCATCCCGTGTTTGCCAAACAGCGTGGTGGTGTGGTCGCGAAAGCGATCATTGAGCGCGCCCAGTTTGCCTTCGTTGCATGTGTACGTCCGCAATTCGTATACACCGCCGGGCTTCTCGATCGCGTTAGCAACTGTTGCCGAATAGTCGGTCTCGGTCATGAAAATGCTGGTCGGATTCTCCGCCAGGAGGCCACTAAACTCGGGCATGTCCAACACTTTTTGCCACTCGTGGTCGTTCGTGAAGTGAATCCAGTTCGCGTAGGCTTCATACCGTGAGGGGTGCTTCAGCACATAAACGATACGCCGTTTCTGTCGGGGCGTGCCGTCCGTGGGCACCCAATAGCCCAGTGCTTTCATGTTGTGTCTGGCAAAGATGCGATCGGTATATTCACGAAAGCGAGTGATGAGATGTGCAAGCCGGCGTTCGTTGGCTTCGTAAATCCGTAGTTCGTAAACCGGACCTTTCGTCAGGCGTTCATCCGGAACGGACTCACGCCGCTTTTCGGTCGCATCGAGTCCCGCGCGCAAACCCAGGGCGACATCCAACGGCGCTTTGCAAATCCAGGCCATGTCGTCGGAAATCCGGTTGCTGGCGTCGTGTCCTCCAACGAACAGTTGATCGTCTCCAAACGGGGAAAGGCAAAACGCTCGCGGGGAAACCAGCAACATTTTTCCCAGCGCATAGGCGTTGTTGTCAATCAGCACTTCAAAACCAGCCACTCATCAGCACTTCAAAACCCGCCACCTTTTTGAGGGGTGCGTGCCCCGAAGAACCGTCTTCTTCGGGCGGTTTTGAACGGAATTCTCAGTTTATAGGGGTTTTAACGGAAGTTCGGGCTTGTTTCACCCGGGGGTTGCCGGTCGGCACTTTGGCCGGTTTTGAGTTGGCCTCAGCAGCGCGTCCGCGGTTGCGGAGGCGGTAGCTGCGGCCCTGGAAGTTCAGGATCTCAGCGGATTCGAGGAAGCGGTCGAGGATCGCCGAGGCGCTGGGCACATCTCCGATCAGCTTGCCCCAGTCCTTGAGCGGTCGGTTGCTGGTCATCATCGTGCTCTTGATCTGATGCCGCCGCATGATGATCTCGAAGAAGTACTCGCCGCTTCGCTTTGGCAGTTGCTTCATCCCCATGTCGTCGATGATCAAGAGATCGGGCTTGAGGTAGCGGACGAGGGCCTTGTGGTGTTCATCGATGGCTTCTTCGTGGAGGAAGTCACGAACCGTATCAAAGATGGAACGATAGAGCACGCTCCGCCCCTGCTTTACAGCGGCGTAGCCGATGGCCTGCGCAATGTGGGTCTTGCCGGTGCCTGGCGGCCCCATGAGGAGCACGTCGCGAGGCTCATCGAGAAAGCGGCATGTCGCCAGGTCAAAGACCTGCCGTCGCGGGATCGCCGGGTTGAACTCCCAGTCGAACTGATCGAGTGGCTTCAGGTCTCGAAAGCAGGCGAGCTGAGTGCGGCGTTCGAGCTTGCGATGGTCACGCACCGCCACTTCGTCTTGGAGGATGAGTTCAAGGAAGTCGAGGTGACTGAGCCCGTTGGCCTGTGCCTCGTGAAGGCGAACCTCAAGCGAGCTGGCGAGCCCTGAGAGCCGCAGCTGCCGCAGTGTCGTGCGAAGATGTTCGTTCATGAAAAACTCCTGGAAAGAGAGGCGAGTTGGCATCAGTCACGCGACTGAATCTGGAGGTACGCTGGAAGTGTTCGGTGAAGAGGAGTCGGGCTCTGCTGAGGAGCATCCTGGCGAGCGATAGCCGAACCGTAGGCATGCCTGCATGCCGCCGTCGCCCTGTGAGTTGCCGCTCACGGGGCGATGGTCTTTGCAGGCAGCTATGCCTGCGTCATAGCTCTCAAAACCTTCGCCCATGGATGGGCGACTCCTCTCCTGGCGATGGATCGCCTGGGCGACCACAGCGTCGTAGTCGTCGAGCGGACGAATGATCTCGTGCTCGCTCAAGAACTCCAAAGGCTGCTGTCTGTCGGCCTGGTGGCCGATGAGTTGGCGGAGGCTGCGGAGCTGTGTGCACTGGTTCAAGAGTGCCGTTTCACAGGCTTTTTCGAGAGATTCACAGGTGTGCTTGCGGGTCAGTGCGAGCAGCCCTTGAACGACTCGATGCCCCTGGATGCCTCGCGCCGCCACCACTGCCTGTGCCCACGCATAGGAGTGAGGGCCAATCGATCGGGCCTTCCCAAGCAGATAGCCGATGCCCTTCTCCAGCCCGTTGATCTTGGTCTCGTGAACGTGATCGATTGACGTGCTGAAGCGGCCGTTTCCATGCTTGGCATGGATCGCGATCTGCTCTTGCCGATCGTTGAAGACCCGCACGGTGCGGCTGTCCCAGCGAGCCCAGACTTCTCGTCCGAAGTACTCAGGCGGAACCGAGTAGTACGCCTTGGCAACTTCGACATGGCCGTCGCGGCCGACCTTCCTTCTCGCCTCGCGGAAGTTCTGGAAGCGACCCGGGGGCAACGGCAGCAGGGCAGCCTTCTCGGCATCGTTGAAGACAGCGATCACCTGCTGCTTCGTCGTGCCATGGATCCGCAGATCCGCGATCGTCTGTTCCCAGTGACACAGCAGCTCATTCTGTTCTCTGAGGCTCGCGAACTTCCGTCCCTTGAGGGCGTTGTCTTGGACATACGCCACGCCGCGTTCTACCTTGCCCTTGTGTCGCGGCGTCCTCGGCTTGGTGGGAAGCACGATCGTGCCATAGTGCCTGCAGAACTCGGCGAGCTTCGGATTGAGTTCCGGATCAAACCAGTCGGCCTTGATAACGGCTGCCTTGAGGTTGTCGACCACGAGCGTGTGAGGAACACCGCCGAAGTGTTCGAAGGCGTTCTCAAGGCAGCTGATGAAGTCGTCGGTCGACTGTGTGAACACAGCCTCGCTGTAGCCCTTGCGGGAATGCGAGAGCACGATCCGCAGGACGTGCGTTCGCCGCCGCTTGCCATCGCTACCGACGACGGGAGCCCCCGTGCCGAAGTCAACCTGAGCCTCGAACCCGGGCGACACTTCCATCCGCCGAAAGGGCACCGGCTGCGCTCCGCCGTGCTTCTTCAGCAGCCGTCGGACACTGTCGTATCCGACCGCTGCAGCACTCGGAAACTCAGCCCGCAGATCCTGGTGAATCCGCTTCGCGGAGAGTCCTCGATCCCGCTGCGCAA
>Ga0209986_10004640_pt1 | contig 11591 bp, 27 predicted proteins | sample BlataG_FD_183168 | JGI IMG/M metagenome (GOLD analysis project Ga0209986, IMG submission 183168) | Deep subsurface microbial communities from Black Sea to uncover new lineages of life (NeLLi) - Black_00105 metaG (SPAdes) (version 2) | ecosystem: Environmental > Aquatic > Marine > Oceanic >...
GATGGTCAACGGAAGTAATTTGGGGGCCTTTGGAGTACTTCCTCTTTCTGTACTTCCTCTTTCTTTCCTTCCCTTTCACAGTCGATTGGTAATCTTGTTTGGGTTTCATTCTTTACTTGGTTCCTTCCTTTAGTTTCTTTACCATTCCAGGTAATTCCCACTTCTCTAGTTCTTTTACAGCAATGAGGAGTTGGTCGTTAGGAAGGGTTTGGCATTCTAATTTGAAAGATAGTTTGCATTTGCGGCAGGTGAAATCCACCCCAGTGTCATTGTTAATCCAGAGGGATCCATCTGTACAGGCAGGACACTTTAAGGGAGTACTTCTAGAGACATTGTATTGAGCCTTAAAGTCATCCAGCTCTCCCCTTCTCTGGAGTGAGGCTATGGCGTCTTTATCTTCTAGGAGTTTTTGGAAAGCCTCAGTGAATTCGTTCACTAAAATATTCCTCAAAGGATATATTTGGGTTAGATTGGGCAAAGATTTGGTACCTTTCAAAGAAGGGTCTCATGGCGTCTAGTTTACTTTTAAACCAGGGCTTAGTTAGACCTGAGACGCAATCGGAGGACCACATCATACAATGCCCATCGGGATGGAGGTAGAGGCAGTTGGTACACCTCCTTTTGGATTCAGGTTTAGATTCAGGCATTCAGCTCCTTTCCTTGTATTCCTTAAGGAAATCCTGGAGGGAGGTGGTTGGATGGGTTTCAAGGTATTTGGCGTATGCTGCAAAGGTACGCCGTAGGCCCTTTCTTTCTTCCCTCTTTTCCTTAGCCTTTTTTGAGTGATAATAGCGTTGACGGGTTAAGTGACCCAATTCAGATTTACTGTATTTATCCCTTGTCTCCTTTCCTTGGTTAGACTTTTGATACTTCTTTTGAGCCTTTTTCCCTTTATCACTCTTCAAATATCTATCTTGGGCTTCCTTAATCTTATCCAGGGGATCTTTTGATTCAGCCATTGTTACCTTTCGTAAAGCCTTTGAGTCTCTTGTTATATTTTGTTATCCCCCTTTCGAGTTTCCTGTTGCATTTTGCTATCTCATTCTCGATGTCCCATAAGAGGACTAGGGTTACACTTTCCCATAGAGTTCTCTTGCTGGGATCTCCAACACATCCGTGCTGGACAGCGAAGTTATTGAATCTTTCTTCAGTAAACTTTCTTGGCGTCCTGATTTTGGGGGGTGCCTGTTCGTCAATCATCGTTAATATTATATCATATTATTTGTGATTTGTCAATACATTTTGTGAGGTTGTGTAATGATGATTAATATTGATTTATATTTGATTTGTGTTATAATGATGATACGATTTTATACGATTGTATGCAAATAAGACAATGGGTGGGTGAAAGTAGATGGTAGTTACCACTGAATATAGAAAGACGAAGCAAAGTGTAGAAAAAGGCATGAAGGCTGCTAGCAGGGAGATTGATGATGGAAAGCTTCTTGTTAAAGTCCTGAATGCTTTTATGCGTGTAGAGGAGATTTTAGATGGAAAAGAGCCCAATGGAAATGAATGAAACCGATGTAATAACTCGCTTGTTGAGGCACCTGGGAGAGGATAAAGTTGCTCTCTTGAAGGCCCCTACACCCCCGGAGGTTATTGAGGAGAGGAAGATAAGGGGAGGGGGAATGGTCAGTTATATTCCAGGTAGTTGGTTTATAGAGAGGATGAATGAAATATTTGGATTCCTTTGGGATTATGAGGTTATCCATGAAGAGAGAGATAAGGACCAGATTGTCGCCAAGGGACAAGTTACGGTTAGGATTCCTGGATATACATTGACTAGGAAATTACCTGATGGTATGGAGGAATCTTTCAAGGTAGATGGAATTGCTATAAGGAAGACCCAGTTTGGGGGTAGTGATGTGAAGAAGAAGTCGGGTACAGGTGAGGTTATGGATTTGGCGGATGACTATAAGGCTGCCGGAACTGATGCCTTCAAGAAGTGTTGTACTCTACTTGGGTTGGGTCTTGATGTTTATAGTAGTAGGGAGGAAAGTAATACTAAGGGTGGGCCCTCTAAGCAGACAATGGAAACTCTAACCCATTGGGGAGAAAAGTTAGGCTGGGATAAAGATAAGATTAAAGAGTATTGTTCTACGGAGTTGAGTAAACCCTTTGAGGAAGTAACGGATACTGAGGCTTTGGGGTTGTTACCTAAATTGAGGGAGAAGGCCCAAGGTGGTGCGTAGGATGCAATTCTTTCCCGAGTTGAGTGGATACCTAAGAGAGCACGGTGTTATTTACACCGTAAGAAAGTATGACATGGACCTTAGATTGGTTGAGGCCGAGGGTGCGGGTTTGTGTAAAAGAATACCTCTAGGTGAAGTTAAAGATACAGAGGATTTGAGGGAGTACGCAGATGAAAGTGGATTTGATACATTGGAGGATTGGGTAAAGAAGATTAAGTCAATGATACCAAAAGGGAGTCCTTGGTATTTGTATAAGGTGGAGGTTGTCCAGGGTGGAACCTAGGATTTGTCCTGTTTGTGAGAGGAAGTTGAGGTGGAGGGAAGGGAAGCATTTATGTTGGTCTTGTTGGGTATTATATGATTTGGAGGAGACATTACCTCACCCTCATCTCGAGGATTTATGTGTATTTGAGGTGAGTGATTGTGGGGCAGGTAGGTGGTATACCTGTGCAAAGTGTGGAAAGGCTATTTTAATTAGTTGGGAAGAGGAAAAAGAGTATGCAAAGTTATTTGATAGGGAGTACGTTGAGAAGAGGAGGAAGGAGAACGAGGAGAGGGATGAGAGAATAAAGGAAACAATATATTTCCTTGAGTGTGTAGAATATGCTAAGTTTGTGGAGTGGTTAGGGGCTGGCACCCACTAAGATAAAAAATGAATGAAAAAGGAGGAGAATTGCATGCCTGAACCAAAGGAAGAGGTCACCCTGGATTTTTCAGGGATAGAGCCTTTTCTACCTTTAGATCCTGACAGACGGTATCTGACTAGGGTATCGTCCTTAAAGGTAGGAGTGATTAAGACGGGAGAAAATAAGGGTGGACAGAAGGTAAGTGCTGAATTTACCGTTCTTAAGCCCGAGAAGATTGAGGTTCAAACGGATGAGGGTCCAAAGACTGTTAAGGCAGAGGGTAGGAAGCTCTTTAGGGAGTATCCCCTAATGCCACAGGCCTTACCCTTCTTCCACGAGTTCCTTTCTGCTAACGGCGAGACCAAACTTGGCGATAAGTTCAAGTTTAATCCTGCCAACTACCTCGGTAATGAGGTCGCTGTAGACATCAACAACGAGGAGTATCAGGAGCAAATTCGGAGTAGAGTCCGGAAGGTCTTGCCTGCCAACGCTTACGTAGAGTAAGCAACGCCGTAAGGTGAAATGGGTGCCAGCCCTATCCCTTTAATTTTGTTATGAGTGAGTTTGTAGTAGAGATGCCTTATATCGGTGGGGTATCATCTAAGAATGATTATAAGTGGGGAAGGGGAACTAAGAAAACTGTCAAGGTTTGGATGAAGCAACTTGCAGAGAAGGTAGAAGGTTACAAGGGATTCTCGAGGTATGAGGTTCATGTTAGTGGGCAGTTTAAGGATGAAAGAAGGCCGGACTTGCAGAATTTATTTGAAGTTGTGTCAGATGCCTTACAGGAAGGTCTTGGAGTAAATGATAAATGGTTTGAGTTCCATGATGCTGGGTATAGGTTAGGTCATGAGGAGGAGAAATTATTTATAAGGTTGGTAGGAAAGGAGGCATAGATGGGAGGTATAATTTTATTGTCAGGTGGGATGGATAGTGCGGTTGCGGCATATATCGCAAGGGAGGTGGAAGGTAGAGACTTACACGCTTTGTGGTTTTTTTATTCCCAGAGGGGGATGGATTATGAGGGGATCTGTGCTAAAAGGCTAGCTGATAAGTTGGGGGTCTCTTCTTTCCAAATGGCTGGTTTAGAGTTTAGTAATACTTTGGGGTGTGCCTTGTTAGATAGAGATATGGGGTTGGGGGAAGGAAAAGGAGATATTCCGAATACTTGGGTGCCCCAGAGGAATAGCACCTTCCTATCTATTGCATTTGCCTATGCGGAAACGCTTGGCGTTGACAAAATTTATACAGGGCTTAACAACATAGATTACTCTGGGTATCCTGACTGTAGGCCTGAGTTTGTGCAAGTGATGGAGGAAGCATTAAATCTTGCATCTAAAAGGTTTATAGAAGAGGGAGTTAGAACAAGGATAGAGTGTCCCCTTATGTATTTAAGTAAGGCAGATATAGTCAGGGAGGGTTTGCGGTTGGGAGTCCCCTTTGAATTAACTAGGAGTTGTTATACAGATAGTGAGATAAGTTGCGGGTCATGTGATTCTTGTCTATTGCGCCTAAAGGCATTTGAGGAATGTGGGGTCAAAGACCCAATAAAATATAAGGAGGTTTGAAATGGATAGAGGAGAAGTTTATGACATAGTTCGGGGGAGGTTAAAAGACTACTTCGTTTTTAAGGAGTGCCCGGTGTGTGGGGATAATATGATAATGGTTAAGTTTGAGGTGGATATTCCTGAAGATACTGGTGGTACGGTGTTAGTAGATAGGTTCAGGTGTATGGGTTGTCTAAAAGTTTTTGGAGAGGAGTTAAGAGAAGTTGGATAAAGAAGAGATTATTCGCAGGGAGTTGGAACTGTTAGAGGAGCTCAAGGATATGGATGAGGACATCATGGAAGGTATGCGGGATAGGATGGGTTTAAGGGATTTGGTCATGCCTCGAGTTCCGATTGGTTGGTATGGAGCTCCCGGATTGAAAAGGTATCTGTAGTTTTTTGAGGGGAGTAGGAAAGGTTGGAGTAAAGGAGAAGAGTAACTGGGCTGGCATCCTCCTTCAACTGTGCTAGGTGAAAATCATCTTATGGGTATAGAGTCCTATAGGGTCAGGCGCTGCAACGCAAAATAACGGGATAGCCCTACACCGTCGCTATACTTAGTTCCTACTCCCTTCTCTAGAGAATGTGTAAGTTGTGTTCTGCAAAGTGGCGAAATTGGTAGACGCCTGAATGGGGGAATTCTATGAGTTGCTGTAAAACACAATCCGGAAGGTTGGCTTCCATTCGAGAGTTCCGTGTGGGTTCGAGTCCCACCTTTGTAGAGCACAGAAAGGTCGTAGTATGTGGTTAGTTTGGTTAATAGTTGGACTATGGTTAGTTGGAGTGATTGGGCCTATGGTGTTGTGTGCTATAGGGAAGGTTTCTTATAGGTGGATCTTGATGTGGGAAGCGATTATGTTCTTCCCATTTATTTTTGCCTTTTTATTGACAAAGGGCCCTGGCCTAAATATGAACAGGGTTAGGGAGTTATATATTCCGAAAGGAAGGTGATTAAAGGTAAAGATGAGAATAAGTAAGAGGGACATTGTAAAAGGGTTTGGGGTTGTGGTAGGGCTTGTAGGTATTTCCTTGGTTGTAGGAAGTGCTTTCACAATGGGTATGTTTTTGATTGGGTTGGCGGTTGGATTAGGTTTAGGTTTGTATTGGAGGAATTTGGATGAAACTAAGGAATAAAGACTTAACTTATGCAAAGTTGACGATTTGGGTAGCGTCATTAACCTGGATGGTAATGTTTCTGGCATTTACCTTGGTTATGAGTTGGAAAGCGGGTACAGCGTTGAGTGAAATCTTTTCAGGAGCGACGGGAGTATTTTTCTCTTGGCTGGTACCTGTTTGGATGGTGTTTACCTGTTTCCTTGTTATCATTTATATGTGCAGGTTTATAGGAAGAAAATTGAGATGAGGGATACGGTGTTGGTTTTGGTTATATGGTCTGGTATGTCTATGATTTGGTCAGCGTTGGTTTATTGGAATGAAGTGTATGGGTGGATAGCCTGTGGTATGTTTTCTGCTGCGGTGTTAATCTGTCCCTACAAGGTTGAAAGGAGGACTAGGTGAAGGTATTTGATGATTTAGAAGAGTTCCTTTGTGGGAGGTATACAGATTGGGATGGGAAGGAACAATTCAAGGAATTGAGTAGAAGGTTTGAGGGTTGGGTCAACGAGTTATGTTGGCCTATGGAAAAGATTAAGGAAGAGGTTGCAAAGTCCTATTCCAGGACATTTGATGAGTCTTATGGACAAATGTTAGTTAAAGGTCCCATAGATGTTTGGACTTTGTGTCCTCACCATTTCCTTCCTTGTAATTTTTCAGTTCATATAGGTTATATATCAACAGGCAAAGTTTTAGGCTTATCCAAACTAAGTAGGATAAGTGAGGTAATGGGAAAACGTCCTATTATGCAAGAAACTTACACTAGGGAATTAGCAGAGGGGTTAATGGAGAACCTGCAGCCCTTAGGTGTTGGAGTTTTTGTGGTTGGATGGCATGGGTGTATAGTTATTAGGGGTGTTAAGCAGACTGCCAGGGTTGTTACCTCTGAGTTAAAAGGGGTATTCCTAGATGAGCCTGGTGTGAAACAGGAATTCTACAGGTTGGCAAGGCAGTGACTGAGCTAAGAGGGCTTAAGTGGGGACAGCTGTGTAAGGACTTATTAAGTAAGGAAGGACTTGATATCCTATCTAGGGGCCACAGCCTGCAATGGTGTCTAAGTGAAGGCCTTAAGAAACAGAATTTTGTGGTTATCAATTCAGGGGGAGTTGGAGGATTCATTATAGAGTTCCATGGGGTAAGGTTTTACGCTCACCCTCAACATTATCAGCATATATTTTCCGCATGGAGGGACTACCCTTTAGGGAAGATTAGGGAAGGGGATGTAGTAGTTGACATAGGATGTAACATTGGAGCATTTGCTATTCCTGCATCCCTTTACGCCAAACGGGTTTACGCCATAGATAATGACGGTGAGGCTTTGAGAGGGCTAGGGGGGAATATCAAGTTGAATAATAGGAATAGTATAGAAGTTATTGAGGCTGAGTTCCCTAAGGAGATTGGATTAGCGGAGTTTGGTAAGGTTGATTACTTGAAGATAGATTGTGAGGGGTGTGAGTGGTTGATGAATCCCGAGTGGTTTGAGGGTATTAGGTTAATAACTGGTGAGTGCCATTTTGAGACGAAAGAACAAAGGAAACGCAGTAGGTGGAATGATTGGGAGAACTGGTTTGGGCAGAATGGTTATGAAGGTGAAGTTACACGGAGTGGTAAGGGAAGATGGTTACACTTTTGGATGGAGAGGGAACAGTGAATAGTAATATGGAAGAAGTATGTAGAGAGTTGGCGAGCGAGGGAAGAATTGAAGAGGTTGGGAAGGATACATACTGTGTGGGTTCTATAAGTGCCGACGACATGAGAGAGGTTGAGGAATCTTACGCCAGGGCATTTGGGAAGAGGAGGAATAAGCGTGGGAAAGAGGAGCTTGGGGCTTATGGGAGATTAAGGAAGGAAGGTTGGTAATGAGGAGGCCGGTGGTTTATGGCGAGGGGAGGAGGCTAACGCTAGATCCCAACTATATGGATTACGGAAGGAAATACGAGTTTAGGTTGGGAAAGACTAAGTTATATGCTATTAAGAAGAATGAAACTGATTTAAATATTCACCAGGAAGTAGGTATACTTACTTGGGTAGCACTATTTATTAGGGGTTGGTTGTGGTTTATTTGGAAGAAATTGAGGGGGAAAGTAGGATGATTAAGTTAGGTTTAGATTGTCCAACTAAGTGGTTAGAACAAGTACAGCCCTTGGGTGACTACGATTGGGTGATGGCTGACTTTGTTTTGACTAATAAGGAATATGCAGATTATTATGCAGAGTCGAAAAGGTTTAAGATATTAAATAATAGGAAGAGAGCGACTGGTGTACCTATTGGGGCGTCAAAGATATGGGAAGCATTGCAGAAGATTGAGGCTGATTTAATAGTTGCTCCTGATTGGTACTTGGATAATGAAAGAACCTTGAAGGCTTATATGGAATTCGTCAAGGAATTTGGTGAAGACGCTGTAATTGGTGTTATACAGGGTAAAGAGGACAAGGAGATTGGGAAGTGTTTGGATACTTATGGTGGGATAGTTGCAGTACCTTATGACGTTGGTGTTGCCCATGAAGTTCCCTTGGATGAGAAGATTGAGGCTAGGGAGAAGGTTGTTAATTGGGTTTTGGAGGAAGGGAGGGCAGTGCATCTCCTTGGGGTATTGTCGGTTAAAGAATTTGGTCTCTATGATATGGGTAAGGATGTGACGTTGAGTACTGGGTTGCCTGTCTATTTGGGATTAGAAGGTAGAAGGTTGGAAGATTTTAAGGATAATAGGGATTGGGCAACTTATATACTAATGGGTGAAAGGGACTTTGAACCTACGGTATTCAAGTTGGTTAAGGAAAATATAGAAGTGTTAAGGAGAATGATGGTATGACATCGGCAGAAGTATTGGGTAAATTTTGGACCCAGGTATTGAAGGAAGTTGAGGAAAGGGAACCTGCCTATGGAGTGGGTTGGAAGGATGATGAATTGGTATGGTTGATACAAAATATTAGGCGGAAGGCTAGGTCTATTGAGTTGATGTGGGAAAGGGGTAATTACATACAAGATAGGCCTAAGTTTTTGGAGCAGTTAAGAGACTTGGCATCCTATTCAGGCTTCCTACATTTGAGGCTAGAAGAAAGCAAAGAGGGCGACAGTGGATAAGTCAGAAGAATATATAAAGATGAGTAAGCAGTCTCCCTTACGGGAGTTATGGGAGCCTCAATTAGGGGATTACTGTGTTCATCCAGAGGGAGAGTGGTTAGATACTGGTGGTTGGGTGGTTACTGAGTACTACGACATTACCAGGAAAGTATCTGTATTCAGAGGTATGGCTTCCCATATATCAGGCAGTTACAAGTATAAGAATTACGAGGATTTTGAAAAGGAGGATTGTATTCCCCTTTTCCGCCAGGACCAGTTGCAAGAGATGTATAAGGAGAACAAAGAGACAGATTTAGCGATATTATCTGATATTGCTTACGTTGCCCTATCTCCTAAAGACCATAAAGACCATTATTATATATGCTACAATTCAATGGAGCAACTATGGCTTGCCTTTGTGGTGAAGGAGAAGTATGGCAAAGTTTGGAACGGGGAGGCTTGGGAGAATAATGAAAACAAGTGATTTCGATTATCCGATACCTAGGGAGTTAGTTGCCCAGGAACCTATGGAGCCTAGAGACCACTCCCGTCTCCTAGTCCTCAACAAAACCACTGGGGAAGTCACCCATACCTTTTTCTATGACCTTCCTTCATACTTGGGGGCAGGAGATATCCTTGTCCTAAATAACAGTAAGGTTATTCCTGTTAGGTTAAAATGCACACAGGGCCTTAGTGAGGAAGTTACCATTCTCCTCTTAAGGAAAGTTCAGGGTAGGGTTTGGGAGATGATGGTTGAGGTTGGTGAGTGCGAAGAGGGAGAAGAATTAGTATTCAGCCCTGATTTAAGTGGTAAAGTTATTGGGTTAGGGGAAGTTATTGGTAAGAGGAAAGAAAGGTTAGGGAATATTCTCCTTAGTGGGGATAACTTAGATACTTCTGGTTCTTTACCTATTCCTCCTTACATACACTCTTATAGAGGGGATCCTAATAGATACCAGACTGTTTATGCTAGTAAGGATGGATCTGCGGCAGCTCCAACTGCGGGGTTCCATTTTACTCCACATTTGTTGGATGAGATTAAGGGAAGGGGTGTACAGGTAGTTGAGGTTACCCTCCATGTGAGTATAGATACCTTTATGCCTGTCTATGAAGATGATCCAGAGGGCCACAAAATACATAAAGAATGGGTAGAGGTTAAGGAGAATGTAATTGACCAGATATTCTGTGCTGGGAGGTTAATAGGGGTTGGGACAACTTCAGTTAGGAGTATAGAACAGGTATGGAAGAACGGATACCCCTTGAATGGAGATTATAGGGATTGGGCTGATATCTATATCTTACCTGGACATGAGTTCCATATAGATGGTATGATTACTAATTTCCATTATCCCAGGAGCACAAATCTTATGATGGTTGCTGCTTTTGCGGGGTGGGATAAGTTGAAGCCAGCTTATGAGGAGGCAATTAAAGAGAGATACCGCTTGTACTCATTCGGCGACAGTATGTTTATAATATAAGGAAAGGAAGGAGATAAAGTAAAATGAAGTTGGCATTAGAGTGCACCACGGAATTGTTGAGGGCAGTCCAACCATTAGCGGATTTTGATTGGGTATTAGCCCACAAGTGCAAGGAGGATGCAAAGTATTTAGAGTTCTACAAGGATAATGATAGGGAGAAGTTTATTGACAATAGCGTTAATGAACTTGGTGAACCCCTTGGTATTGAAGAACTCAAGGAAGTGCGGGAGAGTTTGGGAGGTGGATTTATAGTTAGCCCTGATTGGGTAGGCCAAGGGGCACAGACATTAGGAGCTTATGTAGAGTGTGTTAAGGCTTTCGGCAAGGAGCATGTCGTTGGTGTCTTACAGGGAAGTACCTTTGAGGAGGTATTCGATATACTTCCACAGTATGGGGGAGGAGTAATGTGCATTCCTTACGATATATGTTCCTCTAAGGGAGATCCCCCAGAGATTATGGCGTTGAGGCGGGCTCTTGTAGTTAGTAGAATTCCAGCAGATAAGTTCTATGTCCACCTGCTAGGGTTCAATACTTTAGAGGAATTTATTTGGTACAGAGGAGTATCCTACGTAGGTAGTATGGACACGGGAGCACCAGTCTTGTTGGGCTTAAAGGGTATAAACATAGAGGATGGCCTTGTAGATAAACAGGAACCTACTTTCAACCTAATGGAGGGATTGGAGTTTAACCAGAAGGCTTGGACAGGAATTTGCCTCAATGTGGCTCTACTAAGGAAGTATATATCCTAGAGGATAGAATGTGGAACTTAGTTAAGGGCCTCTTGTTGCTTGGGGTTTGTATGGTAGGATTGTTGATAGTTTATCCTACTGTGTTGGCGTTTATGTTATGGATATGGATGGAGGAGAAAATTGGAAAAAGATATTAAAGAGTTTTATGGGATAAAAAAGAATAATGTGGGAATAACTAGGCATCCTCTAGATAGTGGAAAGGTGTTGGATGTATTCCCAAATCCTGGTGAGGTTAAAGTACAATTAGAGTGTCCGGAGTTTACCTGTAAGTGTCCTAGAACAGGCCAGCCTGACTTTGCTTTCTTTACGATAGCATACAGGCCTGACCAAAGATGTGTAGAAACTGAGTCGTTGAAGTACTACGTTAATTCCTTTAGGGATGAGAACCATTTCCATGAGGAGGTTACTTGGTTAATAGCCCGTGACCTAGTGGATGCTCTACAGCCTCTTGAACTTGAGTTGGAGGGGGAATTTAATGTGAGGGGTGGAATATATCCTACGATAAAGGTAAGTTATACAAAAGAAGGTGGGTGGAGTTAATGGATATAATAAAGGAACTAAGAGAGACTGTAGGTAAGGAGCTCTACAAGTTTAGGACTACGGGGGGTTTGGGCTTGGGTTGGTCTTGGGACCAATTACCGGTAGTCCAGAAGAGGAGATATTATAGAAGGGCAGATGAGATTATAAAGATGTGCCTTGAGTTTAAGGGGTGGAGTTAATGGATATAATACCTGAGGTTTATTCAGACCAGTTTGGTATAGGTGGAGGACCTTATGGCATTACCATGAATTTTAGTAAGAGTCCTCCTGAGCCTGGTCCT
>Ga0209986_10004641_pt1 | contig 11588 bp, 12 predicted proteins | sample BlataG_FD_183168 | JGI IMG/M metagenome (GOLD analysis project Ga0209986, IMG submission 183168) | Deep subsurface microbial communities from Black Sea to uncover new lineages of life (NeLLi) - Black_00105 metaG (SPAdes) (version 2) | ecosystem: Environmental > Aquatic > Marine > Oceanic >...
CTTAGATGTTATAATTAATCTTAATCTTCCAAAAAGGGCTGAGGAGATGGGAAATTACTTTTTGGAAGAGTTGAAGAAGATAAACAGTGATTACATAAAAGAGGTAAGGGGTAGAGGTCTCCTGATAGGTGTTGAGGTAAAAAAGGAGAAGGGAACTGCCCGTACAATATGTGAGAGGCTGGCAAAGGAGGGTATGCTTACAAAGGAGACACATGAACAGGTTGTAAGATTTGCACCTCCACTTACTATAGAAAAGGAAGAGATTGACTGGGCACTTGAAAGGATTAAGAAGGTGTTTGGATTATGAATTTTGTATTCGCTCTGGGTATTTTACTGTTTGTAGGATATTGGGGCGGTAAATTTGTAAAAAGGATTAAACTTCCGGAGATTACAGGGTATATTATAGCAGGTATCATTATCGGACCTTCGTGTCTCCGTCTAATTCCACAGAATGTCTTAGAGGACACCCTTACTCCTATCGTAGATATAGCTCTGGGATTAATTGCATTTCTTATAGGGAGTAGTCTACACATAGGACGCATAAAGAAACTGCATCGGAGTGTCTCGTGGATAACTGTATCGCAAGGTATTTGCGCCTTTGTCTTTGTCGCTGTATCTGTACTTGCTTTTGCACCGTTTTTAGTCAATGCTGTAGGAATAGAAACAGAGAATCCGTTTGCTGAGGTTCTGCCAGTTGCCCTTGTGATAGGGGCGATTGCATCTGCAACAGCACCCGGTGCAAGCATTGCAGTCGTTGATGAATTAAAATCAAGGGGACCTTTTACCAGCACATTACTGGCAGTGGTTGCACTTGACGACGCCCTTGCGATTGTCCTCTTTGGATTGTGTAATACAGCTGTATCTACCGGGCATCAAATTTATTCTATATTTATGCCGTTCATTGAAATTATAGGGTCTGTTGCTATTGGAATATTTGCCGGCTATACTTTAAGATTCTGTTCGAAATTCCTCACTACCTCTGCAGAATTTTTAATCATTATTCTTGGTATGGTCTGTATAGTGTCGGGAGTAACTATCTTTCTCGGGATTTCGCCACTTCTCGCAAATATGGCAATGGGATTTGTAATCGTGAACAGCACAATGAAAGAGCAAAGGTTTATAGTAGTACTACATAATTTTACTCCTCCTATATATGCAGCTTTCTTTGCTCTCTCTGGAGCGCATCTTCATTTTACAATACTGCTTAAAGTGGGACTTATAGTAGTAGTTGTCATATTAGCAAGAATCATCGGTAAAACCCTTGGTGTTTCAATTGGTGGATACATAGCAAATTCTTCTTATTCTATCAGGAAATATTTGGGACTGGCATTGCTCCCGCAAGCAGGCGTGGCAATAGGTCTTTCGCTTATCGTAGGGCAAAATCCACGACTTGCACCTTACGAAGATGCTTTAATAAGTATTGTCATTGCCTCTGTGGCTGTGAATGAGATTATAGGTCCTTCGCTCATGGCCCTTGCCCTGAAACGCAGCGGAGAGGCAAGAGTTTAAATGACCAATAACCCAATATAACCTAATTACCTTATTTTTGATTTTTAATATTTAATTTTTGATTTTTTATATATGGGGAGGGGGGTATTATGTTCTTGAGTGAACTGATGGACGAAAGACTCATAAACTGCGGAATTACCGCAAAAGACAAAAAGGGAGTTATCGAAGAAATGGCTGATATGTTTGTAGAAGCAGGAGTTGTAACCAACAAAAGTGACTTCTGTGATTCTATACTGAAAAGGGAAGAGATAGAATCAACAGCAATTGGTGGTGGAATTGCTATACCACACGGCAGATCGGATGCTGTAAAGTATCTTAAGGTCGCATTTGGTAGATCGCAGAAGGGAGTTAACTTTGAGGCGATTGATAAAAAACCTGTAAACATTATCTTTATGATAGCTGCACCGTCAGATGCCAGAAAGGAATATCTACAGGCAGTTGCAAAGATAGCAAGGTTGCTAAAGTCCAGAATTATGAGAGAGGCACTTCTTCTATCTGAGACACCAAAGGATGTTATGAAAATTATAAAGGACTTTGATAACATGCTTGCAGAAGAGATACAGGTGGTGACTAAGGAAGGCAGGGTTATACATAAGGATTAGAAAGACTTAGAATGAGTAATAAAGTGGACAGTTAAGTTAATTCTAAGTTTCTACCATTGAGCAATATTGTTTTATTGGAGGTCATATGTATCTTTTACTGATAGTTCTAAATAGAGAAGAATACTTGGACGATATTCTTTCCTGTCTTCTGGAACTTGGGATAGAGGATGCGGTTACTGTCGATGCTGAATCTATGAAGCGTTCACTTGCAGCACAGGTACCTATATTTGCAGGACTAAGATTAGACCTTGGAAGAAGACCGTTCTCCAAGGTGATACTTTCGACATCAAACAATAAAAATACTGGCAAAGAAATAATCAGACTCTTAAAAGAGGTGGATATAGACCTTGAAGCACCAGGCGTATCCAGAATATACACGCTCAAACTCGAATCAGTACTTGGCACACCAGAGACAATAGAAGAGATATAAAATCCACGCACTACCTTTCCTTATCCCTTATCCTATCATTTTCGTTCCCTGCTGATTACTGCTCTCTAATTGCAGAACGCAGGAGAGATCAGCCAGTCTCGATAATTGGCTAAATAGTCATTAGTCAATTGAAAATTGTAAATTATCCCAGGTTCAGAATGTTTTTTATCTCATCTACGAGTTGGGATGATTTGACTTTCTTCTGCCCAACCCTTGCTTCAAGCCACTCCTTCCTGTCGCCTATCTCTTTCTCTATCCTCTCTTTTGCCCTCAAGTCCTTTATTGAAACGATATCTTCTTTAAATTCATCTTCACCAATTATTAAAGCAATAGGGATATCTTTCTTGTCCGCATACTTCAGTTGTTTCCCAATTCCTTCTTCCCCGAGATAGACCTCTGTGTTTATGCCATTCTCTCTCAATTTAAAGGCAAGTTTATGATATTCAACGAGTTTATCTCTCACTATACAGGTAACGAGGACATCTATATTATTCTTTTTCCCTTTTATGAGTCCCAGTTTCTGCATTGCTAAGACAAGTCTGTCCACACCTATAGATGCGCCTGTAGCAGGTATATCTTTGTCCATAAACTGTCCAATAAGCCTATCATATCTGCCTCCGCCCATAATACTCCCATATCCGGGTGCGTCCAGAAGTATCGCCTCATACACAGGACCTGTATAATAATCCAATCCTCTTGCTACTACGAAATCAATTACTACCTTATCTTCGTCAATACCAACACCCTCAAGGTATCTGTCTATCTCTCTTAACTCTTTTATTCCCTCACAGTCTCCAAGAAGTAAAGTAACTGAATCGAGAGCTTCTTTTTGAGCCGCCTGCGGGAGCATAATAAACTCCTTTATTTTATCAATCTGTTCTTTTTTTAGAAAAAGTCCCCTTATCTCTGCACCCGATGCATCAACCCTGCCTTCTCCCAATTCAGCAAGAACAGCATCAAGACCCTGTTTGTCAAGTTTATCAATCACACGAAATACCGAATGTGAAAGGGATGGCTCTATGCCAGCAAATCTGATCAACTCTTCCAGTATTTTTCTGTTGTTTATCCTTATCTTGAACCTTGCCACCCCGAGTGCCTTTATGGACTGATACATAGCAGCTATGATCTCTGCATCTGCTATCACAGAAGAGATTCCAACCGTGTCTATATCAAATTGCAGAAACTCCCTGAACCTCCCCTTGTCAGGTTTATCATATCTATATACCTCTTGTATCTGGTATCTTCTGAATGGCATTTCAAGGTTTCTATACTGTGCTATAACACGGGAAAGAGGAGAGGTGAGATCGTATCGTAACCCCACATTAATTTCATCGGGGTCACGGAAGGTATATATCTGTTTGTTTGCCTCCTCCCCATACCCTACAAGAATATCCTTATATTCAAGGGCAGGAGTCGCAAGTGGAGAGAATCCATAGGATTCGTACACCCTCTTTATTGTGGATACTACCTCATCGCGGGCTATTATCTCGTCAGAGAATATGTCCTTGAATCCCTTGAGTGTTCTGGGTTCTATCGCCTTCATATTAATTCACCCATTCCTATAGAGGAAGACTTATTAGGTTGTGCAAAAAGTCACGATATAATTTTGGAGAACTCTCGCAACTTAAAAGTTGCGGCTACCAGATTAACGGGTAATCAAGGCTATGTGCTTCCTCCTACTTATACGAGTCTATAACGAAGGATATACAGCAGACTCTGGCTAAATCAAATTTTACATTTTGATGTTTGACTTTTGATTTTTTCACAAGATATTATACACTAAAAAATCTTATATGTCAAGAAAAAATTAGACTCCCACGAAGGACACAGAGGACACGAAATTTTTTATGATTTTATTATTTTTAGTGAGATTGGTGTAGTCAGTGGACTATATATTCTGAAATCTTGGTGTCTTGGTGGTTATGAATATAGAGGGGTGTAAAAATACTTGACTTTTCCAAAATGGTATGATAAAATAATAGCACTTATGAAAAATATACTTTTAACAGGCAGGCCGGGTATCGGAAAAACAACCCTCATTTTAAAGGTAATAAAAACTCTAAATATTGACGCAAGGGGATTCTATACACAGGAGATAAGAAAGGGTAGTGCGCGGGTGGGATTTGAGATTGTGGAGATAGGCAAGGACAATGCCAAAAGAGAGAGATTTGCACATATCGATTTTGATAAAAGATACAGGGTAGGCAAGTACGGAGTGAATATATCTATACTTGATGAGATCGGTGTAGAGGCAATAAAAAAGGGCATTGAAGAGAAAAAACTGATAATTATAGATGAAATCGGAAAGATGGAGTTGTATTCAAAAAGATTCCGAGAGATGGTTATCCTTGCTCTAAATTCGTCATCGCCCGTTTTGACAACCATCACTATGAGCCCTCTACCATTTGTGGAGGATGTTAAACAAAGAAAAGATGTGACTACCTTAGAGATAACAAAAGACAACAGGGATGAGCTCTTAGATGAGATTATTACAAATATTGTTATCGAGACCAGGAAGTCTCTCCCACATTGATAAGTCACTCTTACATTAACTATGCCATCTTCTTGCTGTATCCGAGTGAGAACGCCATAGTTATTGCATTATCCTTACACTTCTTGTAACAGAGTGCACAGCCTATACACATTGAAAGGTTCACCTTGTGTTGCTCCCCTTTTTCTCCTGTTATTGCATCAGTAGGACAGACTGATTTACATTCCTCACACCCAGTGCAGTTTGTCCCAATCATTGCCTTTGGTCTTGATGCTGCCTTATCTACTATGCACTTTGTCGGACATTTTAAAATACATATTGTCGCATTTTCGCATACAGCAGGGTCTATCCTTGCTAAGTTGCTCTCTACCTTTATCGCACCATAAGGACAATTCTTCTCACAGAGTTTGCAGGCAATACATCCTGCACTACACACCTTCTTCACTGAAGGCCCTTTTAATCTTGAATTACAGGCAACATATACCTTTTGTGTCTTTGGAATAAGTTCAAGAACATCTCTTGGACACTCTTTAACACACAATCCACATCCTGTGCATTTATCATCCATTATGTGGGGCAGTCCATCATCTTCCATTACAATTGCACCAAATGGACATACTCTTTCACAGTTTCCATATCCAACACATCCATACTCACATCCCTTATTGCCTTTCTGTATCAGATTTGCAGCAACACAATCAATAAGACCATCATAAATAAATCTCTCCTTTGCTTTATTCTTATCTCCTCCACACCGTAACACCGCAACCATTGGTTCAATTTCTGATGGTGCAACACCGAGTACCTCGGAAATTTTTTTATCAATCTCTTCCCCGCCAACAGGACAGAATCCTGCACTCTTGCCAGATTTGGCGAGTGCGGCAGCAAACGCCTCGCATCCAGGATACCCACAGCCACCACAGTTCGTACCTGGCAGTATCTGAATAAGGTTTCTTTCGATTTCTGAATGTGTTACTGCAAGTTTCGTATAGGCAAATGTAAGACCCAGTCCTAATATAAGTCCAAGTCCTCCAAGTACCACAACCGCTGTTATCACTGTCATAAAACCCCCGTAGCAGAATTAAGTATTCCTAAAACCAATATGTTCAAGGAGTGTAGGGACAACCCTTGTGGTTGTCCGTGAAGCAAGTATCTAATCACAGATACAGGGTGTCTTACTACACTTCGGGCATCCATTCTCGTATTTTCTTATAGTGTCTTCCATATTACCGGCACATTCGCAACCTTATATCCCTCACATACTGAACTTTGTGAAGTATAGCCTTCGAGGTATCAAATTGGGTAAGGGCAGCCTTTACCACAAGCTCACAGGTGTGTCCTGTAGCATCAGATACAATAAATATATGTCTCTGTCTTCCCGGCATATATAGCCTCAACTACCCCCTACTTTCAATCTTTTTATCAACTCAGGTACTACCTCAAACAGATCTCCTACTATGCCAAGATCTGCAACCTTAAATATAGGAGCATCCGGATCCTTGTTTATGGCAATGATATAATCCGACGAAGACATTCCTGCAAGATGCTGTATGGAGCCCGATATTCCACAGGCTATATATATCTTTGGTCTTACTGTCTTACCTGTCTGCCCAACCTGGTGAGAATACGGAATCCATCCATCATCTATAGGCGGTCTTGATGAACCAAGTGCTGCTCCGAACAGGTCCGCAAGTTCCTGCAAGAGTGTAAAATTTTTCGCATCCTGGATACCTCTTCCCCCGGATACAATTATATCAGCATCTTCAAGATTTATTTTCTGTGTCTCGTCAAGTACATCCTTCAACAATTGTGTTCGAGATGCTTTTGGTACAAACTCTTCAATTACAACCTCTCCGTTTCTCTTCTGTTCTATTGCCTCCTCCATAACCTTATATCTTACAGTTGCCATCTGGGGTCTTCTGTGTTCGCATATAATTCTTGCCATTATATTTCCGCCGAATGCTGGTCTTGTCTGAACTAAAAGCCCATCCTCGTTTATATCAAGCCCTGTGCAGTCAGCGGTAAGTCCCGTTTTAAGTCGTGCAGCAACTCTCGGGAGAAGACTTCTGCCCTCTGATGTTGCCCCGGCCAGGACTATTTCAGGTTTATATTTCTCTATCAAATAAGCGAGGGCATCGGTATATGGCTCTATCAAAAATTCCTTGAATGCTTCGTTTCTTACTATGTAAACTGTATCAGCACCCCTTGCTATTATCCCGTCTATAATTTCATTCCTGGTAGGAAAGTCTTTATCCACGACCAATGCAACAGCCAGTTCTGTATTTAACTTATCCGCCAGCTCTCTGCCCTTTGAAAGTAGTTCGTATACCACTCTATGAATTCCCTCACTCGTCCTCTCGCCGTATACCAATACTCCGTGATAATCTGAAGGAGGATGCAAGTGACTGGTTTCTTTCTCTATTACTATTGCCTCAAAAGGACACTCTGGCACACAGGCACCACACAGATTACAATTGTCAAGGTCTATGCGAGCAATTCCATCTTGTACACTGATTGCCCCATATGGACAGACAACTATACACGCTTCACATCCATTACAACTGCCTTCTATTACCCTTATTGACATACTACCTCCGAATATCTGTCAGGATGAGATATCCTTTAAAAATTCTATTACCTTATCTGCTGCTTCTTCCCTGGTTCCCATAAATTTCTTCCCCATCTTTTTGCGTTCGGGTGTGAATATCTTTATAACCTTTGTAGGAGAACCTGACAATCCAACTCTTTCTTGTTCTGCTTCAATATCATTTAATCCCCAGTGGGGAATTTCTGCACTTTTTGCCTTTATCTTTCCCCGTAAGGATGGCAACCTCGGCACATTTATCTCCTTTACCACTGTAAAAAGTGCAGGAAGAAAAGTTTCTATCACTTGATACCCCCACTCTGTCATCCTTTCAATGACCGCTCTCTTTTCATCTATTTCTTCTATCTTTCTCACATAGGTAACCTGCGGAATCCCGAGTAGTTCCGCAATTTCAGGTCCAACCTGCGCGGTATCTCCATCTATTGCCTGTTTACCACATAGTATCAAATTATAATTTCCTATCTTTTCAATTGCCTTCTTTAGTGTATATGAGGTTGCAAGGGTATCTGCACCCTTGAATTTCACATCGGTAAGGAGAACCGCATTATCCGCACCCATACCTATTGCCTCCCTCAAAATATCTTCTGCTTGAGATGGTCCCATAGAGAGTACAATTACCTCTCCCCCACCTTTCTCCTTTATCCTGATTGCCTCCTCAAGTGCATATGCGTCAAGGGGGTTCATTATAGACGGTACCCCTTCTCTTATCAGCGTATTTGTTTCAGGGTCTATCTTAACATCCTGTGTGTCAGGAACCTGTTTTATACATACAATGATTTTCATACACCGCCCTTCCTTTTGTAGATTAAAATTTAGACATAATCCCAAAATGCTGTAATAATATCGTTGTAGGGACAGACCGTTCGGCTGAGCTCACGACGAAGCCTTCAGGCCTGCCCGACCTGTCCTGCACGATTTAAAATCGTGCCTACAATCTCTCGAATAGATCTAAAAACAACAGGGTAGGTAATCTCACTTCGTAAAAACCATATGCAAGCCTATTAAAAGCAATGCAACTCCAAAGACCTTTCGCAGGATTTCATTTGACAGTCCAGTTGCTATTCTCGCACCAAATAAACCACCTATAAAGAATCCTATACATACAAAAATCGCTATAGTCAAATTGACATAACCTTGCCTATAGTACGTCCACGCGGCAAGTAAGCCAATTGGAGGCACTAACAGTGCCAATGTTGTCCCCTGAGCCTGGTGCTGTGAGAGACCAAACAAATAAATCAATGCTGGCACGATAATCACACCACCCCCTATACCGATTAAGCCACTTATAACCCCGGCTGTCAAACCAAGCAATATATAAATAATAATGTTAATCATCCCTTTTTCTCCCTTCTCTCAACCACTTTTCAAATTCCTCAAGTGGCAGAGCATTTATCACATCACTCTTCTCCACCCATCCCCTTCTTGCTATTCCAATACCAAACTTAATCTGTGAAAGTTTATCTTTATTATGTGCATCTGAACATATTGAAAATTTTACCCCATATTTCTTTGCTTCCCTTGAGTTTATATCTGAGAGGTCAAGTCTATCGGGATATCCATTTATCTCAAGTATTATATTACTTCTTGCAGCCTCCTTAAATATCGTTTTCAGGTCTATTTTGTATTCCTCTCTTCCTGATATCAATCTTCCTGTCGGGTGGGCAAATATATGAATATAAGGAAATGCAGAGATCACATCACTGGTAAAATCGTAATCTTTTTTTCTCTGATGGATTGCAAGTGTAACTATATCAAGTTCACGAAGTACTTCCTTTGAGTAGTCAAGTCCCTTAGGTATCAGTTCGAGTTCAATCCCTTTAAATATCCTCAAACCTACCTCCTTTTCAATCCTCTCGCACTCCTTATTCCTCTCAGCCAGTTTTGAGGAAGAAAGACCTCCGGCATATCTTGCCTTCTGTGAATGGTCAGTTATACATATGTATTCGTACCCGAGTTCCTTTGCCTTTTTTGCAATTTCATAGATTGAACTTATCCCATCCGAGTAATTTGAGTGTATATGCAAGTCACCTTTTATATCAGAATACCCTATGAGCTCTGGCAGGGCTCCTTCCAGAGCAGCTTCTATTTCACCTGAATCTTCTCTTATCTCCGGAGGAATCCAGGGAAGGCCAAGCACCTTATATACTCCTTCTTCTGTTTTCCCCGCAATCTTTTTTTCATCTCTAAATACACCATACTCGGAAATTTTCAGTCCCTTCTTCATGGCAAGTGTACGCAAATGTATATTGTGTGCCTTTGAACCTGTAAAATACTGGATGCAGGAACCATAACAATCCTCTGGAATGACCCTGATATCAACTTGCAGAGAACGCTCTCCGACCTGAATAAGAACTGATGCCTTTGTCTCTCCTGCTCCAAGTACCTCACTTACAGATTTCGTACTTATAAACGCATCTACTATCTTTTTCGCCTCTTTAGAACCTACTGTTATATCTATATCCCCAATTGTCTCCTTCATTCTGCGTAGTGAACCACAGGGTGTAATTTGGGCAGTCGGGAATCTTTCCTTAAGATAAGAGATTATTTCCTCTACAAGGGGAAACGCCTCACCTATGGATATCCTTTCATGTCCCCTCTCATATATCTCAAGTCCTTTCTTTATGTTTTGGACTTTCTTCTCTCCCATTCCTGGAAGGGATGCAAGACTACCATCTTCCAGTACTTTTACAAAATCATCTCTGGTTCTAACTCCAAGTTTATCGTATGCGATTCTGAGGGTCTTTGGACCAATTGATGAAACATCCATAAGGTAAAGCAAATCCTCAGGTACACCCTCCATTACCTCCTCATATTTTGTCATCCTTCCCGTAGTCAGGAACTCCTCAATCTTTTTTGCAATGCCCTCCCCTATACCAGGAATATTCTGAAGTCTTTCCTCTTTCCACATAATCTCAATATCTTCTGCCATATCGGAAAGCACTCTTGCTACCTTTCTGTATGCATTTATTTTGAATACATTCTCGCCTTTGAACTCGAGGGCATCTGCAATTCTCTCAAATATGGATGCAATTTCGCGATTTCTCATATACAAAAGTATTGTGTTTTAAAGTAACCACCAGATTGTCACAAGATTTTCACAAGATTATTCTTCTTTTCTCCAGTTTTTCCTTCCCGAAGTTCAGGAGTAATCCAACTCTATATTTTGTAGCTTTCAAGTAATGCATTAGTTGTATCTCATCTACTCTTGTTAAACCAGAGGTAGCTTTAACCTCCACAATAACTTTGTCATCTACTATTATATCAGTCCTATACTTTTTGGAAATCAAGTGGTCTTTATAATAGATATCTATCTCAACTTGTCTCTGGAAAGGAATCCCTCGCTGTTCTAATTCATAACATAAAGCTTCTTCATACACATTTTCTAAAAATCCATTTCCCAGCTCATTATGAACTTCCATAGCCGTGCCTATGATTTCATAAGTCAGGTCTTTATATAACCACTTTTCAACATCTGTGCTCATCTTGTGTTATCTCGTGGTTAAATGTTAAACCTTTTCAGGCGTTCTCGCATTTCTTCAGGAGTTTTTCGTGTTCTCTATCCATATCATCTTGAATCTCCTTGACATCCTCTTCTTTCAGATGCTTGAACCTTCCTTGAAGTTTAAGATATTCTGCTACAGGTGTTCCTTTTGACTTTTTTGTTATTCGCCATACTTCTCCATTTTCTACCTCGTACAACGGGAAGACATTAGTCTCAACAGCAAGTCTGGCAAGTTTTATTGTATCGTCAGGTCGGCTTCTCCACCCGGTAGGACAGGGTGCAATTATATGTAAAAACTTTGTACCCTTACTCGCTTTTGCCTTTTCAACCTTTTTTATCAAGTCCTCTGGATAACCTATTGATGCAGTAGCAGCATAAGGTATGCGGTGTGCTGCCATAATTGCAACCATATCCTTTTTAGGTCTATCTTTTGGATGTCTTACGGGCGT
>Ga0209986_10004648_pt1 | contig 11584 bp, 15 predicted proteins | sample BlataG_FD_183168 | JGI IMG/M metagenome (GOLD analysis project Ga0209986, IMG submission 183168) | Deep subsurface microbial communities from Black Sea to uncover new lineages of life (NeLLi) - Black_00105 metaG (SPAdes) (version 2) | ecosystem: Environmental > Aquatic > Marine > Oceanic >...
AAACAGATCACCCTTCTAGGATTTACCGTAACGTGCAGCGATGCCTTTGCAATCGGCAGCATCCTCTCCCTAAATCTGATTAGAGAATACTACGGAAGAGAAGAAAGCAAAAAAGCTATCAGTACTTGTTTTTTCTTTATGGCCTTTTTTGTGGTCATGTCACAGATGCACTTGCGCTTTACACCGAGCCCATACGATACAGCCCACCCTTTTTACGCAAACTTGCTCACTCCCGCTCCACGATTGCTTACCGCCTCATTGCTTGCCTTTTTTATCACACAGCAATTTGATGTCCGCTGCTTTGGGTGGATTTCCAAAGTTCTACCTAGATCCACTTTCCCATTGAGATCCACCATTTCTCTTGGGATTTCCCAACTGCTCGACACAGCCCTATTTGGCTTTATCGGACTCTTTGGCATGGTCGCTAGCCTCTTCGACATTATCGTGATAAGCTTCCTTTTAAAGTTCGTTATCATTCTGATGCTAGGCCCCCTCACAGCACTCTTCAAAAAGCTGGCACCCGATGTTTGAACTACTCCACCAGTCAAAAAAATCCCCCGCTAGAGTCGGACGGATCCATACCTCTCACGGAGTGATCGACACCCCCAACTTCGTAGCAGTAGGAACCAACGGAACCATCAAATCACTCGATAGCGATACTGTCTCCGAAATCGGCCTCCAGCTAATGTTCTGCAACACCTACCACCTCCTCCTCCAACCGGGAACTGACATTGTCAAAAAAGCAGGCGGCTTGCATAAATTCATCAACCGCAAACTCCCCATCATCACCGATTCTGGAGGATTTCAGGTCTTTAGCCTAGCCTATGGATCTGTTGCAAATGAACTAAAGGGAAGAGGCAACAAGCAAAGCGGCAACCTCGTTCTGAAAATTAATGAAGAAGGGGTTCTCTTTCGTTCCTATAGAGACGGCTCTAAAGTACTCCTTACGCCAGAAAGCTCCGTACAAGCCCAAAAAGATTTAGGTGCCGACATCATTATCCCCTTTGATGAACTCCCCCCCTACCACATCAAAGATAACGACCTTAAACACTCTCTAGCACGCACCCACAGATGGGAACAACGGTCCCTTGATACCCATTTGCAAAATCGCAATGACCAAGCCATGTACGCAGTAATCCATGGAGGAATTGATCTAGATCTTAGGCAGAAAAGTTGTGAAACACTCACCAAACTCGATTTTGATGGCTTTGCCATTGGCGGAAGCATGGGGAAAAACAAACAAGAGATGTACTCCATCCTAGAGCACACACTCCCCCTCCTACCTCGAGAAAAACCTAACCATCTACTTGGAATCGGGGACATAGCCTCCATCGACGTTGGAGTAGCCCTGGGCATAGACACCTTCGACAGCTCCTACCCCACTAGAGCCGCTCGCCACGGCGTTGCCCTCACCTGGCAGGGGCCACTTAAACTCACCAGCTCAGAGAGCGCAAACGCCTTCGAGCCCATCGACAAAAACTGCCTTTGTCCTACTTGCAAAAGCTTTTCTAGAGCCTATATCCATCACCTCTTCAAAGCAAAAGAACTCTCAGCCCTATCCATTGCCACCATTCACAACCTTCACTTCATGGTAGCGTACATGGCAGACATCCGTGAAAAAATAGCTTCTAACGCTATCTAACGGCCAATACAAGCTGCTCATGATAGCAGCTATAACATGTGGGGAAATAGCTCTCATCAGCACCAAGTTGAATCGCCGGCCCTTCCCTCGTTGCCACCCCATCAACATGCTTAAGATTCATAATAGATTTCCGATTGCAATAGTGACACGTGGCCTTAACCTCTTCAATCGAATCAGCAAGCTCTAAAAGCCTCTTGGACCCCTCAAACAAATTAGAGCGAAAATCCGTCCTAAGGCCATAACAAATCACAGGAATCTTCATCTCAACACTGATTTTTCGAAACTGTTCAATGATTTGAGCGGGCATAAATTGAACCTCATCAACCAAGATACAGTCCACCCCCTCTAAATCGAGCAGAAACAGGTCTGTATCGTCCTTAATGAGCAAATCAGCAGACATCTCTAGCCCAGCCCTCGATTTGATCTGCTCCCGTCCAAAACGGTCATCTAAGGCCGGCTTGAGCAGAAGAACCTCTTTGCCCTGTTGCCGATAATTGTGAGCCACGGCTAAGAGGTTAAGCGTCTTAGCACTACCCACAGTTCCATGTCTAAAATAAAGTTTTGCCATAAATTCCTCTCTCATTTTGACCCAATGTACAGCCAACTCTCATTTTTTTGCAAATAAATCATTTACTACTAGATACATAGTAAAATATATACAGCTAATTTACATAAATACGGAACTTGCTTAACATCTGACAATTAAAACCAAAAAAGGAGATAAAATATTATGACTACACCTATCCAACCAGATGCCTCCCAAGCCCAACAAGCAGCCCAGCAACCTGCCCAGTCTCAGCATACTCGGTCTTCAACTCAACCTTCTGCAGCTCAGAGAGCATTTGTGAATGCAATGAATAAGGGTCCCGAAGCTCCTGGCGCACCTACGAAAGTAGTTAAAAAATACTCAGTCCGATCAGGTAAAACTTACCATACAATTAGACCTTTAGGTGCCACTGCTAGCTTAACTGCAGCCATTGCAAATCTTCAACTCACATGAGGGCTTTTCCATAAGGAAAACCCCAATCCCTGTTGTAGATAATTACGAGCTACATCTAAGAGGTTAAGCGTCTTAGCGTTCCGTGTCTAAAATAAAGTTTTGCCATTAAAACCCCTCCTTTTTCTCCTAACTTTACATCTAGGACGTAAATATATGCAAATAAATCATTTATTAATAGATGTATATTAAAAATTACAATAATTACTTTACATTAATTGCTAATAAACATAAAATTAAACTAAACCTAAGAGGAGATCAAACAATGGCAGCAGTACCACCCATTTATACACCACCACATTCCTCAAGCCCTACCTCTTCCCGCAGTGCGGCATCCACAAGAGCAACTCCAAAGGATAGCCAACTGAAAGCGGCGGTGGTAGGTAAGAGAGTTTTCAGATCTCCTCCACAAGTTTCAAGAATCAACAAAGGAATGGCTCCAACACCAGCGGGGAAACGAATGCGCACGGATCTATTAGAAAGAAGGAGCATGGCTCCATTAGGAAATCGAATTGTTCATAGACCATCTTTTCCAGGAGAAAAGCTAACTGTTGAAACGCCCCTATCACCCCTTTGTATTCCCAATGCCCCCTTTTCTATCGGCACAATCTACAATGATGGCGAAACCCCTAGGAACATTATTCAACAAGCTAAAGGGACTAAGAGCTGCTGGGCATATTCTTTTGCCATGTTACTTACAGATGCCATTCGCTCAGGAAAAGACCTCTCCTTAGATGAAGGTTTTAGGACTTGGTTTGGAAAAGCCAGTTTACTAAATGCAGACCAAGTACAAGGTGAAGCCGAGAGACTAGGACTTCCTCTTACATTTACGAACATACCACAAAAGAATCCTCTAGATACGATCAAAAGACAACTTGAAACTTCTGGTTTTCCAGTCCTCGTAACTATTGAACACCCTATTTATAGCGGACATGCTATCGTCATTGATAAGATCTCAGATACACATACTACCGTTCGCGATCCTGCTGATGGAAAAGCGTTCGTTGTCCCAAATGACAAGATGCAAAGCTACTTCAAAGACCAAGAAGAAGGCGAAAGCGATGATGTAGAATCTCTAGAAGAGCAAAAATGCCTTTCAGTTACCCCTCCTACCCCTCATGGGGCAGCAGGTTTATAACATCTAGGATGTCGAGATCCATTGAGTCTCCTGTCCATTCTGCTATTGGTGTATCACCTCGATATCCAACAACAGTATAGGTCCTTCCTACGCCAGCATATATAACGTCCAAAACAATGGAAGCAGGGGCTTCTGATGTAAATTCTACAGATCCATCTGAGCTAGATATCCATGCCTTAATTGCATCCACAGCAACGCCCTCAGGCGGACGAATAATAAATCGTCTCCAATCAGATGGAGGTTCAAAGATGAAGTGTGCTGGCGGTGTAACTGACTGAAAAGTAGGCATTTGGTTTATCCTTTTTTTGAGTTGCAACACTCTACTAAAAATTTTCCTCAAACTCAAGGATTTTTTTACTCCACGCCAAATAAGCAACTTTGGACATAAATTATTGTTTTAATATATAATTAAACAAAAACTAGAGGATAATATGGCAGCAGTTACACATTGCACACCAAAACCAATTCTACAACCTCCACAAACAACCCCTTCTCCATTCGCTGATTTCCCCCTTGCTGAGCTGGAAAATCCTGCCCTAAGCGACCTGTACTATGTCCTCTGCAACGAACTTAACCAAGAAGAAGTTCTCTTAAATCTAACTACAGCCAGAGCAAACGGCGTCCACTTAGGATTCGCTTGTTGGATGAATTTTGATATTCTTGCAGAGCAGAACACACCCTATGCCCTACTCTGTGATGCCAACGACAATATGATCGCTCTTTTAAATGTAATCAAATCTTGTGTTCTTGCTTCTGATGCTCCTGGAGAATTTATGGAAAAGTTTTGGAAAAACCTTTCCTCTAACCAGGAGCTCGACTTTCAAAGTTTGCTTGGGATCGACCGCCATTATGATAAAGCTAGCTTTGCTCTTCTCATGGAACAAAAAGGTTGGCTTTCTACCCCAGAAAAATTTCATGCCATCAAAACTATGTACGCTGAAGAGAGAATCCTTCATCACCATCTTAATATCGTAGATGTAAATGCTTTCGCTGAATTAAAAGCCTGGGCACAGAGACATGATCTAGTTTTTTATACGATCTATACCTCTAATATTGCTAATTGGCTCCACCATTCTCGGGGCCAGGTTGAAGTGATGCTCTCCAATATAGAGACCCTATTAAATCCCAATACCTCTGTGGTGAGTGCGCAGAAATCAGATCCTCTCTCACAAGAGGCTCCCAAACAGGAATTAACGGTAGGATCGCATCCAAAGTTAAAATATACAACCACCTCAAAGGCTTCAACCAGACATCCCGGGGGCAGTGTAAGAGGCAATCTTTTTGGTTAAAACAACCGATGTATCAAGGGGATAGTCCCAGCCTCTCTCAAAATTTCTAAAGAGCCGCGCAGAACCCCCACGAGCCTGCCACCTTTCATCGCAGATATCTGAAACTCACAATCTGGATCCGCATTTTCCAGATCTAACTGGATAATCCCTTCGTCTTTGTAGGTCAGCGAAGATAGGTCTTGATCATCTTTGAAAAAGCAAACCCGTACCGCATCGAAAGGAATTCGTGATGTTAAAGTAGGGCCATTTGAAACTTGGATTTGTGGTGTCGGCTGCGCATTAAGAACCTGATCTACTGTCATTTACTACTCCTTTTTAGCAAAAGGAGCCCATTGTAGGAAAAATTTCCTTAAGATCAAGACAAATTCAGCCCTTGAGCTGAAATGAATCGAGAAAGGCCTGTGGCTGAGCTTTCTCTACAGCCGCTAACGGATATGTTACAAAAACCCGATAGAGCGTATTGCCAGAGACAATAAATCTTCCCTGAATCTCTTTACCCTCTTGCTTGAGTCGATAGACAAGGGCCGTTTCTCCGTCAATGGTTGTGATTTGTTGCTCTAGAATCTCTTCAACTCCTTTTTCATTCTCCACAAACTTCTCAAAGGCCTTTGTGAGCAAGGTTTTCTTCCCTAGCCATTTCCAGTGACCTGGAAAATCGATATAGCTGACTGCATAAACGGCATTTTGGGCCTCACAGCTGAGCTGATGATAATCAATTTTTTTATTGTCGACATCCATCTCTTCGGAAGATTCTTTAGGATCCTCTGGAAACTGAACATTAAATCTCTCATCTGCCGATGAGTAGGCATTCCAGTCCTTGTGGCTTTTCACACCTAACTTCTGATCTAAGTATAAGTAACTTAAGGTTCCACTAGCTGCAATGGCAACTCCAATGAAAATGGTAAGGATCTTTTTGCGCACAAACACCTCCGAAAAAACGCTTACGGAGTATTTTACTACACGAGACCTTAAAAACCAACAGCAACTAACTTTTTACTTGGAAACAATAAAGAGCAAACTATACCAGTAATAAAAATTATTGGAATACCACCCATTGCCCAGTACCATGTATATCCCCCAGACTCCCCAAAGAAACCGTAGGAACCGATGCCAACAACCCACCCAGCAACCATACTTACATACACTCCTACTCGCGAAGTACGCTTCCAGTAAAAGCCCCCCAGCAGAGCAAACGAGAGCGCTGCAATGGGGATGTTGGCTAAAATGATCTTATCGAGCACCTTATCGACCAAAACACCCGCTAGCACAAAGGAAACGAAAGCAAAGAGGATCGTGAGCCCCATTCCCAGCTTCACACTCCCCTTTGTTTGCATAAAGTCGCCAATGACAAGGGAGCACATCGCGCTCCACACACCAGACAAGGTTGTAGCAGAGGCTGCAAATAGAAGAGCAAACCCTAACCCTCTTAATCCACCTGGCATGCTGTGAAGAAGCACTGCCGGCAATGCTTGCTCAGGGTTTGCGAGCTCCACGCCAGATCTTCTCAAAAACCAAGTACTGAGTACACCAAGTCCATACAAAACAAAAACAAGAACAGCCGCAAACAATACAGACAGAAAAGCAACTCGCTTCGATTTTGCAGCAAAGATTTTCTGCCCATACCATGGAGCCAAAATATAGGTAAACATCGTGAGCACAATCAACGAGAGGACAAAACGAGTTGAGATCGGCTCAGGAGCTATAATTATCTGCGCTCCCCTCTTTGCAAAAAAAGCCATCAGAGGAAAAAACAACAAGACCACAACAAAACTAAACACGTCGGCCCGCATGATCGAGAAAAGTCCTCCTCGCAGCATTAAGACAAGGATACTTGCAACAAGTATGCCGCTTAAAATCCAAGGGTGGATCCCCGGGAAAAAGGGCTGGAACAAAAGAAGAAGCGATTTGACATATGCGCCGCTAAATACCGCCATTGCAACTAGCAGAGCAATGCTCGCTAGTACACCTACATCGCGCCCATACCGCTTCGAGAAATAGCTCGCAACAGAGATCCCATCGAAGCCCTTCCACTTCTTTGCCACGACAAGAGCGTAAAACAAAAGAGCAATCAAAAAAACCAATGGAAAGCACAGAGCTCGCGTTCCACCTAAATAGCCCAAAGAAGAAAAAGAGAGTAACGTTGCCGTATTGAATTCGGTCATCACCAGGGTAGCCGTAAGGGCAAAAACTCCCAGCTTACGGTCTGCCAGTAAGTAGGCCTCGCCTGATAGGACCTTTTTGCTGCGATAGAGCCCAAAGAAAGCGAGCCCAATCAGAAATAACACAGCTCCAATGAGATCAAGAATCAGACATACCTTCTAACTCAAAATATATATTAGGAGCTAATTCATGAACTCGTTCCATCAGCTCGGCAAGAATGGTAGGGTAATGACGCAGTGCATGCAGTCCTCGTGCTACTTCTTCTCGACTCTCATCAGTTAATCCTTCCTTCAACTTAGTGACACAAGAATCGAAAATTCGCTCTACCTTCTCTTCCAATATGAGTGCATTGAGCCCCCTGAGCTTTTCTATCGTCCACTGAGCTGTTTGAAGAGAAATTTCTTTGTCGACCATAGAGGCTATTTCATCTACTAAAAGCCCATCTGCTCGAGCTTGTACTTCCGGGTGAATAGGTCTTACAGCCATACCCCACCTCCAAGTTAGTTGGCTGGTATTTTACAAAGCGTGACTTTAAAAAGCCAGGCTCCGTATAATTACTCGCAAAACAAGGGGGTGGTTATGGTAGTAGCTTTTAATACCTTGGATCCAACAACTAGTAGAGTCCCTCTTCCGAGACCACAAGAACTTTTCAATGCAATTGATTATGGCAAACTCGAGGAAGTACAAAACATCATTGCCAGAGCTAGTGCAAGCTCTAATCCTGAAGCTATTCTAAATAGCCCCATGTCCCCGGAAGATGATAGCACGCCTCTTCACAGAGCGATTCAAAGTGGAGCCAAGATTGCAATCATCCAAGCACTGATTGATGCTCTAAAGGAAAACTCATGTAATCTACATGTTCTCAATTCAAGTTGTGGCACGCCACTGCATCTCGCAGCCTATCTGGACAATCTTGCCGCAGCTGTTGCTTTGATAATAGCAGGAGCGCGCAAGACTATCACAAACAGAGAGGGGCATACCGCTCGCGACTGGGCACATAGCCACAGAATGATCCAGCTCACTGAGACCGATGTAATAGAATAGCCAGCGCGCTTCTTCACCCCGCTGCCGCGTTCCCTAGCTCTCGGTTCATATCGGGAGCTAGCGAGCGAATCCACCTCTCCAGCTGAGCGCAGATTGTAGGATATGGCGCAAGCTGTTGTAAAACCTCTCTAACTCTCCCCTTTCGCTCTTCTGTTAATCCCTCATACAAAAATACGACGCAATCATCATAAGCCCTTTCAACCCTCTCCTGCAAAAGGCGCACATGATCACGATTGACACTGCGCACTATTCTCTTAGCATCTCTTGAGCATAATCCTATGGTCTTCAAGCAGAGAACTTCTTGTCTAAGACGCCAATTAGCCTCGGCTCGTATCTCTGGATGAATAGGACCTGTAGCCATCTCCCACCTCCAAGGTTAGAAGCAAAATATTTTATAAGGCTTGAGTATAAAAAACTAACTGAAGATCGCTCATTGAGGAGGTTGTAGGTGAACAACTCTACCTGGGTTCATTTCACTAAAAGGAATTGCTACTGAGCTCACCACCTGAGAACGCCCTCCAAAGAAACGTAAAGCCACAACTTCTAAATATTCATTCGGATTGCCATCTAGCAAAATAGGCTGACCAGCCGCAACGCTTACAGATCGTAAGATTTGTACGCCTTCTTCATTTCTCACAGTAATAGAGGCAATGATTTGACTAAAAGGTTGTGCACTTTGGAAGGTAACGCCGTTTGCAGTAATAGGTTCAGGTAAAGTTCTTACAGTCAGTGTCATTCGAATTTTCGCTCCAGTTTTTAATAAGAGAGTACACCTTAACGAAAAATTTTTATTAGCTGCAAGGAAAAAATTTCTTTGGGAACAGAGTACACGCTACATTTTTAGAGAAATTCTGATAAGACCATCCACGAAAAACCATGGATGGCAAGTGAGTTTCTGCAACCAGAAAGCCAACGAAAATAAAATCTACCGAAATTGCCTGATCGCTTCCTTTACTCTTCGCTAGAAGCATTGTGAACCGGTAAAATGGTGTCAGGCAAATGCCTTTCAATCCCTTTTTGATAGTCCTTAAATGGAACTAAGTTCTCAAGCCCATTTGGAAGTGTGACATAGGGAACCTTACCTGTAGAAGCCCCAAATAAACCAGTAAATGGGTTAGATGGTTGTTTCCTTGACGCCTCTTCTCTTTGTGCAGAAAAATCATCCACAAGAATCATGATTTGAAAGTTATTAAGGATTCGAATCGTATCCTGTTTATAATCCACTGAACTTTCACTCAAGGCTGTTCGTATTTCAGCCACTCTTTCAGAATGATCTTTAAGAAAAGATTCAATCATTCCCTTGAGGCGAACTTTTAATTCGGGATATCGATGTGGCAGCTCTTGAAAAACCGCATCTAATGTAAAAAGAAATGCTGCATAATGCTCGGAACTAAAAGGGACATCTCTTCCAGCCCCATCGTCTGAGTAAACCCCTCTCTCGAGATTCTCACAAACATCTTCAAAAAGTGCAGGGATATCATCGGTAAAAATATCGAGATCAAACTTGATCCCAAGATTCCATTTCCTGCACTCTTGAACGAATTCATGAACGTCTTCCCGGGCAAAAAGCACTGGAGGATTTACAGTGAGAACAACCTGCTCAACTAAAACCTCTTTGATCCAAGTTAGTAATGCTGGTTGCTCACCTTGCTCAAAGTCAAAGCCTTTTAGCTTTCTGGCCACTTCAAAAAATCTAGCCTCATCGCCAATTAAAAACTCGCACATCAGTCTCTGAGCACCCTCTAATACTGACTCATCCCCCGAAATCTTTTGAATAAGAGCATCGAGATTCAAGATGCATTTGGCCAGTTCGTCTTCTCCCATAGTTGGGCAATCCACAATATTCTGAAATCCCTTATAAAGACTTTCCATCGCGCTATCTCGACTCAACACTTCAACCTCAGTAGCAGTTCCATGCGCATTTTCCGCTGCGGCCGGATCTCCCATTTTTATTGCTTCATCAATAGCTGCCGAACTAGCTGGTGGCGGTGAACCTGGTAATCTCATTTCAACCTTCCCTTAATTTAAATTAAATATTAAGGAAATAATAACATTACTGGCAAATGAAATCAATTAATTGTAATTAAAAAATTAACATTATGATACGTAAATTCTTTATTTACTATAAGTTTCAGCTTCCTAGAAACAGATATAAACGATTCATCTTAGCGACGCATTATACTGTAGCTTAGTCACTTAAAACACTCTTCAACACACAGTCAGGGAGGAAAGAGGATGGGTTGAGGTAGTATTTATGGATAGTAATCTCAAATTGTTCTGGATGAAAATGGAAAATTTTGAGTAAAGTCTTGTTTTTTCATCAGATAAATGGAGTAGCCGAATTATACCCATTCCAATTCAAGAATTGGAATTTTGGCAAGGATGCTCTCAAGTTTTTTGAATGCGACGAATTCCAATGTTCATAGATACAGAATGAGGAGTAGGTGGAAAAATTGAGAAAAAGCGGACGCTGTCAAAACCCAATTCTTGAATTGGAATGGGTATAATCAGCCTCCTTACGAGATAATTATTTAGTAAAGACATGATCCAACCAGTATATACATCTACCAAAGTACAGCCAGACCAAAGGGATCTGATTCAAAATAAATGGCAACCCCCTAAGCTCAGCTCAACGATCCAATCCTTAAATCCACTTAATTGCTTCTCAGCTCTATTTAACCTATTGAAATGGCTTTTCTGCTGCTGCCCAAAGGAATATATTTCTTTGGATGATGCCCCAGAAATCGATCCGAGGAGCCTTTCTAAGAGCGATTCTTTTGTGAAGGAGCTCTTTTCCTTTGACGCTTCTGGGTGCTACTCGTATCGATCTAATGCGCAAAAGAAAGTAACCGAGCTATTTTCCGCACTTGGGAGTGGAAGCTACTGGTCTTGGATCCCCAAAGCCTTTTCTCTAACTAAGCTTGAAAATGAGATTGTGGATATCAAACCGCACCCACTAGCGTTTATGTATTTTGTTTTCTCAAACAAGCTGCATACATCTCATATTGTCCATTTCAAAAATGAGGCGATCCAAGGGGGATGGCTTTTACGTATTAAGACGGGCAGAGATCCTTGGGAAGAGTTTTTAGACCGCCAGGCGAGTAATCTTTCAAATCAATCTGATATCAGCCAAAAACTTCCCGGGTTTTGCAAAGCGCTTAGACTAGATAACAAAGAAATGACAAGCTTGGCTCATGACAAGAAGTGGAGAGAATTGATTACTTTTGTTTATGAATCTCGAAAGAAGCATTTCAACCTCTAACTGCTAATTACTTGCATTTAGATCTCATCTTTTATTCAATCAATTAAAAATA
>Ga0209986_10004649_pt1 | contig 11580 bp, 6 predicted proteins | sample BlataG_FD_183168 | JGI IMG/M metagenome (GOLD analysis project Ga0209986, IMG submission 183168) | Deep subsurface microbial communities from Black Sea to uncover new lineages of life (NeLLi) - Black_00105 metaG (SPAdes) (version 2) | ecosystem: Environmental > Aquatic > Marine > Oceanic >...
TCATTAAATTCCACCTCACGTGAACGCTATTGCAGACATTTGCTAATGGAGTCGATGGAGGGTTGGCACAAGCTCGTATTCCATAAGGACGCCAAAATCGATCTGGATTTATTATATTTTTTTCGATAATTGAATAAGCTTTACTTGCGTCAGGTATCCCTGCCCAGAGAGGTAGGAATAACGTTTGATTTAAATTATTATAACCAGCGATAAAAATTTGGACTTGATCATTGGGATTTATGTTTTGGATTTCTAGTTGTTCTAGGGAAGCATATAAACTCATGCCTGTCATTCTCCCAATTCCTAGATGCCATTTAAAATGCTTGGACAGTATCCGTTCAACACGGTGATTGCCTGATGTACTTGTCCCATGGATATATATAACAGGTTGACGAGAAGTTTCACCTTTGGATTTTATTAGAATATGCACACGGATAGGGCTTTCGAAATCTTTATTAATTATGATGATTCCTGGTCCTGTGCGCTTTCCAATCAATTCACCCTTTGAGCAGTAGTGAGTGTCTCGATCCCAGTCATGATAAATTGCATCATTGTCATCCCATGACATTTCGATCGCTTTGTGTAAATTGTCAAGGTGTGATTGAAATTCGGCTACTGGTTCATCCTGTTTGAGTAATTCCGCAATTTTAATTAACGCTTTGCATTCGCGAAAGAGAAGCGCACATAAGCCAGGATTTTCTGATGTATTGATATCAACACCCCTTGACCATTCATGCCAGGAGGAATAGATCGGATGGTCATCGAATCCTGTTTGAAAGGTATGTTTCCATTCTGGGATTCCATCAGAATCTTGGTCATAGCCCTCGGAGAACCACAATCTAATGAATTTCAGTAGATTGTCAAAATTGTCTTCTAGAAATGATTTATCTTCTGTATTCTTGTAGATTTGCCAGGTAAGAGTTGATAATATGGGAGTCGCGAGCAAACCGCTTTTCTGACCTGCTAAACCTGGTTTCCAATCAATGAAACCATTTTGCTCCTGAACAGATAAAAAGTTTTGGATAATACCCTTTGCCAGATTTGGGGCGGTTGGTAAAATTATGTTAATTAATTGGTAGGCATCCAATGGCGTTTGCCCATTCCAGAGATGATCGTAATCACTGCCATCACCTCGCAAAGAATAGCCCTGATCCGGGTTCCGGCTTGTAACAAACGTATGATGAGGAAGTTGCTTTGAGGAACCAAGAATAAGCCCGAAGGCTTGTTTTTGAGATAGCATCAACGCTGCATCCCAATCTGGATTGCCGGTGTGAATATTAATGAGACCGTTGTTGATCATTTCCAAACGGGTGAATTCGGCATCCCATCTCTTGTTGGCAATCTTGCGTACTAATGCGAATGAAGATTCTGGATTGGATAAGGCTGTATGGATCCATTTAAAATTTCGCGATTCTTCCGGTTGGATTTCCATCGTCAATAATAAGGATGGATATGATCCGCTTCCTGATTTTGAGCCTCCCGTGAGGAAAACAATTGGGGCGATTCCGTCCGTGATGCCAGAGAGGACAGGAGCAGCTTGCATTTGCATCGCTGTCATCCGTTCTCCATTTGTTGGAGTGAGTCGGGCAACCCATTCAATGCGAATATTCTGAGTGGAATTACTATTGTTTAGGACACTCATACATCCGGCTACGCCCTTGGATGTGGGAACCCAATACTTCGTTTCGACGTCTATATTTGGAAAGGGTGAGTACAATAGAGATATAAAATTTGGACACAAATTTTTGATTTGTGGAGGATGAAAAAAAGTGGCTGGATCAGTAAGAGTTGTTTCATTAAGCGTAAAGCGTGGGAAGAGACGGAAATTTCGCGCTCTCAAACCATACGTGGTTTGCAACGCCAAAGCTGGTGGATCGCCTCCCCCAATTTTTAGCTCCCATATCTGATCATCTGTATAATCAGGAGCCACAAGGCGTGCATCCGTTGCAATGGTTAACGAGAGCGGATCACCGGTTTTCAAATTCCATTCATACATATCTTTATTGTAATAGTAAGTTGACTATACAGTCAAAGGTATTTGATGTTTTTTATATGCTAAAATTGGAAAAATTTTCCAAGCAAAACCTATTAGAAAAGGATATTTGAAATGAGCCCTTTACCAGCAAAACCTCGTGGTATGTATTTCGAGGAGTTTGAAGCAGGACAAAAGATTATTACTGCCGGTCGCACAATTACGGAAGCAGATATCGTCAATTTTGCTGGGCTATCTGGTGATTATAACCAAATGCACACAGATTCGCAGTATAGCAAAGTTTCGCCCTTTAATCAGCGGGTTGCACATGGATTGCTGGGTGTGGCGATCGGTTCTGGTTTGGCTACACAGACGGGAGTGATGGAAGGCACGGTTATTGCATTCAGAGAGATTAAAAATTGGAAATTTATCAAGCCGATGTTTATTGGCGATACCATTCATGTCGAATTGGATGTGAAAGGGACCAAAGCAATGCCTCGTATAGGTGGTGGTTCGGTTGAAATCGACTTAAGTGTAAAAAACCAAGCATCTGATACAGTTATGAAAGGTACCTGGGTCGTCCTTATCGCTGCTCAACCAAATAAAATTTTCAAAAAAGCATAAGCATTTTTAGTTGACCTCGGATATTTTTTTAAAGTAATGACCGAAACTTCGCATCAAAAACAAGGCGAATCTCCTGGTGAGCGTTTTAGACGCCTGCTTTCTGAAAACGATCTCGAAGATGGTAAATCTTTGTCTGAAGAGGAGCTTAAAGGATTGGAGGTGCCTGAATCAACAGGTGTTTTGATCGAGGAAAATGCAGATTTTTCAGAGCTAGAGGGGGAGAGAAACGAGCAAAAAAGATCGACTTTAGATGACACAGCTCCTCTGCGTGTTGGCGAACATCCAAATTCGAACCAGCATGAGGGGAGTGAAGTTGTAAGAACGAAAGCAGAACCAACGGAGTCATTACAGACAACTAGTAAAACTCCAACGCAGGTAAGTATATCACCCCCAATTTATCCGTCGGTACTTAGCAAGAAACGTAAGAAACCAGAAAGGAAACTAAAAACAGGAAGGAGAGCTTTAGGTTGCTTCCTGCGTGTGTCATTTGTAAGTGTGTTCGTTTTGATACTGGTGATACTCTGTGCCGCATCAATAGGGCTCTATCAGTATTACCAGATAGCATCTACATTACCGGACATCAGTGATATACGACAGCATGCATCTCAATTTGAGACAACGCGTATTCTCGACCGTAATGGTAATGTTCTTTATGAAATATTGGATCCAAACGCCGGTAGACGCACCTATGTTCCCCTAGAGAAAATTTCACCTTTTCTCGTTGCCGCGACTGTAGCCACGGAAGATAAAGGATTTTACAGTCATCCTGGATTTGATACATCTGCAATTGTGCGGGCTTTTATGCAGAATTATCAAAGTGGAGAGACAGTTTCGGGAGCTTCGACAATCACCCAGCAGTTATCCAGAGCTTTGCTTTTTTCACCAGAGGAGCGCAGCGAACAATCCTACCAACGAAAAATACGTGAAGCCATTCTTGCAGCTGAAATCACACGCAGATATTCAAAGGATGAAATCCTAGAACTTTATTTGAATGAAATTTATTACGGGAACCTGGCTTATGGTGTTCAAGCCGCAGCAGAAACCTACTTTGGGACGACGGCAGATAAATTGACTCTGGGTCAGGCAGCGTTTTTAGCCGGATTGCCACAAGCACCCGCTGTGTATGACGTATATACGAACCGAGAGGTCACATTTTCTCGCCAAGAAGATGTGCTTGTTCTTATGTACCAAGATAGTCAGGAGCAGGGGTGTATTTATGTGAGCAATAATCCGCAACGGATTTGTCTGGACCCAGTTGATGTCACAAATGCTGCGGTTGAAATCAAGAATTTTGAGTTCAAGTCGCCTAACATAAAAATTCGATCTCCTCATTGGGTGAATTATGTGCGCTCTCTACTTGAGGATCAATATGATGCCCAAACAATTTATCGAGCGGGTTTCACTGTATATACAACCCTAGATCCTGGAATACAAAAGATGGCTGAGGAGATCGTTCAGGAGCATATTAAGTCTCTTTCAGATAAGAATGCAAATGATGGCGCATTGGTAGCAATAAGTCCGGCGACGGGAGAAATTCTTGCTATGGTAGGTTCGGCGGATTTTTTTAGTGAAGAGATATCTGGACAGGTGAATATGGCGATAAGTCCTCGCCAACCTGGTTCGGCAATTAAACCGATCACTTACCTGGCAGCGTTTGAAAATGGATGGACACCAGCAACATTAATTTGGGATGTGCCGTCGGAGTTTCCACCATCAGGTCGACCAGATGACAGTCGTCCTCCATATAAACCGGTCAATTTTGATGGACGATTTCACGGTCCTGTGACCGTGCGTTCAGCTTTGGCGAACTCATATAATGTGCCAGCAGTCAAAACCCTCGCATCTGTGGGGATATATGATGACCCAGCTAACGAATGGGACGATGGATTTATCTCTCTTGCGAAGAGATTGGGTATCACAACCCTAAATCAAGATGATTATGGTCTTTCATTAACCTTAGGTGGTGGAGAAGTTAATTTGCTTGAATTAACCAACGTTTATGCAACGCTTGCCAACAATGGAAGACTAATACCACCGGTCGCAATTACACGTATCCTGGATCACGAAGGGAATCTAGTATATGAATATAATCAGCCACCGGGTGACCAGGTGCTTAAACCGGAAAATGCCTATCTGATCACGTCGATACTTTCTGATAACCATGCCAGAACACCTGCATTTGGACCAAATTCGGTCCTCAATTTACCGTTCCCATCTGCTTCAAAAACAGGCACGACCAATGATTTTCGTGACAGTTTGACATTTGGATATAATCCAGATATAGCAGTTGGGGTTTGGGTGGGGAATGCTGATTACACTCCTATGCAGAATGTCAGTGGACTTAATGGTGCGGCACCAATCTGGGCAGAATTCACTGCATCTGCGGTACAACAACTTACCGGCGGTAATCCAACCCAATTTACAAGACCTGGTGGGATTGTGGAGCAGGTTATCTGCGCGATTTCAGGCACATTACCGTCGAAATGGTGTCCAAAACAAACGAGCGAGTTGTTTGCGGCTGACCAACCTCCTTTACCAAAAGAAGAAGACCTTTGGCAGAAAATATTGTTGGATACATGGACCGGGCTGCGGGCATCTTCTGCCTGTTCAGATTTTGTCGAAAATGAATTCGCTCTGAATGTAACTGATCCTTGGGCGAAGAAATGGATAAAAAAGAATCCTGAAGGACAGACCTGGGCAGAAGAAATGGGTTTCCAAGATCCAGTCATATTTGCACCAAATCGTGATTGTCAAGCGGATGATCCGCGACCAATATTGGCCTTCACATCTCCAGAAGATTATGAGACGATCACATCCAGTCCGTTAGGCATCTATGGGATGGCAGATGCGACAGAGGGGTTTGATTCCGTACAGTTGGAATACGGGAAGGGGGAAGACCCAGTTGAATGGAAGACTTTGGCAAAAGGTAAAGAACGAATTAATCGTCCTGAACTGCTCTATAGTTGGGATTTGGAGGACATTCCAGAGGGTGTTATCACTTTGAAACTTACTGTATATAGCACTGAAGATACTTATGCTGAGACTTTGCTGCATTTGAATCTTCAGGTTCCGACTCCCACTCCAACGCCCACTAATACTCCGACGCAAACCCCAACTTTCACTCCTACTCCAACGATGACTCCTACAAAAACCCCAAAACCTAGTATGACACCAACCCAGACGAATACATCCACACCCATCGTCGAACATACATTTACACCAACCGTCGAAGAATCTCCTACACCAACCGGAGGATCAGTACTCGCCCCATCTGGGAGATAATTTTATAAAGTCCTTTCTTATTAATATAGTCCGATCGGATATTTCTAAACCTTTGTTATATACCACCAAGATTATTAATATTGACTAAATAAAAGTCATCTGGGGATCAGTGTTTGCCAATGGGTCGAGGGCAAGATAACGTTGAAGATTATCCCGAGTGAGAAGATTGTTTTCAGAGAGCCTGCGCAAATTTCGAAATTTCAGAAATTGCCATCTAAATTCAACAGCATTTCTTAAATGAGCATCTTGTTGGAGTTTGTAACCTAATAAACCTGCTCTACCACCAGGGAGGACAATAATTCTTTGTAAGTGTAGTCCATCAATATTCAATCCACCAATACAAAAATCATTAATCTGAAAGATTATATTACTTATTATTGCAGTTGAAATCACAAAAAATTCAAATTTTATTTCACCGCCAGTATCCTGCCAAGTCAAGGATGGCAGAATGGAAATCGATAGAGGCATCCCCAGTTTTAATTGTTCGGCTTCAAATCGTGATACTTCATACTTCAAATCAATTCCAATTTGCTCAAGGTGATACTTCATCTCGGTTATGTCTTCATTCCGCCCTTCAGTTGTATCCTGGGTGCGTAAAATCCAACAGTCGCTTTTATGTGGTTCTAGTTTCCCATATGATTTCATAGATTGAAGGACCAGGTCTCGTTCAGGTGTTAGAAGACCAGGGAAAGCTTGACAAGCAAATTTATCTATTTCGGAAGATGAACATCCAGGATGCTCCTGCAAGTAATTGGCAACTCTGATTTCCACCTGGTCGGATAATGTGACGAACTTGCCGCTCTTATATAGTTTTTCACTATCTTCGTCTGACAGCCAGTAATTGGCGGTGTCCAGAGAGTGTTCGCTTCCACCATACCTAGTATATCCATTCTTTTCAAAGAGCAATTCTTGGAAATTGTTGTTTATTCGAGCAAGTATATTCGAAGGTGTATCAATTTTTGGTGGTATCACCGTCGTGTGCGATTCCGCTAAGGAAAATAGGACAGAACTATCTAATCTAAGATAGCTGACAGGTTCGCAACAAAAACGCAGATAGTTATCGGCTGCCTGATGGAAAAAGGTTAATAATTCTGTATCGGATTCCTGCATTGTTTTATTTTTAATAATATCTTGATCTATACTCCGTATCCAAAAAAGCTGGGCTTGTCCAATCTCTTCACGCAATGAAACATTTATAAGTTTGAATCCAGCCATCCAAGCTGCAATGATGGCAGCAGATAGAAAACCTGCTTCGGCTTCACCAATAATGCCCATGATTGGGATGCCAGGTCCCAATATTTGAATCAATCCGCTAAATGCTTTTTGTAAGGCAGTACAGTGCCAAGCCCAATCGTATCTGCGACGCCGAAGGACGCCTTTAATTTTTGCGGCTTCATCACGCCCCCACAACCAACCCGCCCATAACGCCGACAACGACCAATAAGCCTGATTAGGACGAGGAAGGGCTCCCGAAACAGCTTTTATCTCAAATGGGAGGGGATCTTTAAGGATTTGAATAACCAGGTCGTTGAGACGACCATCAAATAAGCAAATACCGCCGCTGTTAGGTGGAAGTTCCGGCCAAGAAGTTATTGGAATTGGATAAAACTCCAGTTCCTTTGCTGAAGTATTTTGTGACCAGAGTGAAACTGTATTCTCCAGTTCAAGCCATATATTATTTTCCCGAAATTGGGACGGCACATTCAATTTACGGGGGCGAGTCCGTTCCGTGGGGTATTGCCACAAAGTGTTCGCTTTATCGAATACAGTAAGCAATAAAGCTGCGAGCGCCCGGTGACGGTTTGGCGGTAGATTATCCAGTTTATTTATGATTGTGAATAGGGCATATACAGCTCGTGGCAAATAAGTCGATAAGGCTTCTTCTACGTGAACCCTGTCTGGGTCGTCTAAAGCAGCAACCCTTTCAAGTGCTCTCGCATGGTGGAGACTACTTTTACCGAAATGAGCGGCACGCTTAGCATCCGATTCTGAAATTGGAAACTCACCTGATTCCATGCAATTTGGACAGTTATAGATTCGGCTCGTGGGAACTGAGTCGCCGCGTTTCCAAATGAACGCCTCGGCTGATACAGATTTTCCACATTGGAGGCACTCTGTGAGGTAAAGTGAACGAATGTGTGGTTCAAGACGTTCCTCTCCCTTAGGAGAAATCGCCAAATCGGCTAATGCGGCTCGAAGTTCTGACTCTGTCGGTGGATCAGCCGCTAATTCCAACAAGAAACGTGCAATTGGATTGTAAGCTGCGACAAGTACCCGATAACCGGCACGAGCAGCTTCTGTTGCTAATTGGGGTGAGGCTCCAAAGGGATCGAGAATCCAAGCACCTTGCGAAACTCGTTCCTTGAGCCAGCTCTCAACTATACCTCCAGGAATCGGGGGTAAATAGCGGCTCAGAGGGACTTGTTGAGCTTCATAACTACCTGGAATGAAGGGATATGAACCGAACACTTCTTACTCTCAGCCATTAAAAAAACGAGTTGAGGATACCTACAACTTCCAAGTTCATGTGGAAATCTTAATTCGTAATACGAGCTATAACATTACTTGCAATTTAGATAATTGTAATCGAGTCCTTGATTAATTAAGTTTAGAGATAGTGCAGATCATTCGCCTGTTTCAGTAATTCTTCTCGGAATTGTGGGTGAGCAATATTGATTAATGATCTTGAACGCTGTCGGATGGTTTTTCCGAATTAATCGGCTATTCCGTACTCAGTGACTACAAACCAGACATGATTGCGCGTAGTCACAACCTATCAATTTTATCCTGGCGTGTAGAACCAAAATGGATTAATCCAGCAATAGTTGCTCCAGGTTGAAGCCAATCAATTTCTTCTAACAAGGGTCTTGCAACTTTTAATAGAAGATCGGCGCGTCCGAAAACTTCGTGAGAGGAGTAAGCGATTATTGCACCTGCTTGCTGGTATTCCTGATCGCAAAATCCAGCTCCTAAACCGGCTTCATGTTCCACATAGCATTGATGACCATTTTTTGTCAACATTTTTAAGCTTGAGGGTCTAAGACCGACGCGGTACTCAAATGGTCGTCTTTCTTTCATATGCAGACGTTCATTCTTCACCTCATATTCCCGCTTCGCATACTTTATTTTTATTAGAATTTAGTATGTCTAAATTTTACTCCTCAAAAAAACCTCGTCCGGGTTTATCAGTTGGGCGAGAGTGCTCGTTGTGGTTCTTTTTTGCATGAATTAGTTACTCATCCGGATCAAGTAGAGGATTGAAAAAACGATCAGACAGAATTCTTGTGGTTATTCCATTTTTTCTCAAACTTCCTGATCTGGCGCTGAATATGCCAAGCATATGGGTCAGCAACTTCTCTTTTACTACTGACTAATCGCATGGAATCGTCGGCTGAATATCCCTTAGCAATTAGTATAGTTGAAGCCATTGCCACACTGCGGTGTCGACCTTGGCGACAATATATGAGCACACTTTCACCATTCTGGATAGCTGGTAAGGCAGTCTCTACCCCTTTTTCCAGCTTATGAATTGGAATTGGAATAAAAATAAAATCGAAGGTACGCAGAGTGAGCATGCGGAAAGGTGGTTCCTGATAAACTTTCGCTGGCGTTAAGAATTTCATATTTATCACTAAGCGCACATTTAGATTGGATAATGCGCCTGCATACTCAGCGTTTGGTGAAGCGGCAACGTAAAGATATTCCGTAATTTGAGAAATATCCAGCTTGCTTAAAGACCGTGGCTTGTTGTGATTATTGGTGTTGGTAGGCATTTATTCTCTATCCAAGAATTTTTCTGCTGCTAGTATTTGCATAATATCACCCGCTTCTCGGTTCTGGCGCAGCAAAGCTGCCATAATTCGCATAGGACGATCGATATGGTTGAAGAAGGTCTTATAACCCTCGCAGAGATAATTCAAGCCGTGTTCACCATCTGGTGTTTCGATAAACCGGTTTTTAGGACAACCACCGTTACAGGCAAAACAGACAGCACATTCCAGACAATAATTGGGCAATAAATCTTGCTTATCCTGACCAAATTTGCGCTGTTTTTCAGAACCGACGAGATTTATCATTGGTTCTTCTCTGATATTACCAAGAAAATATCTTGGTTCGACGAAATGGTCACACGAGTACATATCGCCGTTATGTTCCATCGCCATAGAGTTACCGCAGGTGGGGGAGAAGATGCATAAGCTTGGTGGTCTACCCAGCCATGCACCTAATGAAACATCATGTATCTGGACGAATACATCTCCAACATCGTGGTATACCCATTCGTCAAATATTGCGTTAAGAAAGTTGCCATATTGTTTGGCTTTTACTGTCCTATCAGTGACAGTATTACCTTCCTGGTATCCGGTTTCATTTTCTCTTTCAACGATTGGAATAAATTGAAAGAATTTAGCGCCAATTTCGTCGCGGAAGAAGCGATATAATTCGAGTGGATAATCACCATTAGCAGCGTGGACAGTTGTCAGTATGTTAAAGTCCACATTGTGCTTCTGTAGGTAATGCAGCCCACGCATCACACGATCAAATGAGCCCTTGCCTCCTTTATCCACCCGGTAGGCATCATGCAGTTCTTTCGGACCATCGATGCTGATACCTATCAAGAAATTATTCTCTTTAAAAAATTGGCACCATTCATCATCCAGAAGCACCCCATTTGTTTGCATTGTGTTCTGAAAGGTCATATGGGGTTTCTTGTATATCTGTTGGTATTCGATCGACTTTTTAAAGAAATCAACCCCCATCAATGTGGGTTCACCGCCTTGCCAGGCAATTGTTACCTCTGGGATTTGTTGAGCATCTATGTATTGGCGGATATATTCCTCTAATAATTCATCCGTCATTCGGAAGCGGCTGCCGGGATAAAGTTTCTCCTTAGTCAAGAAAAAACAGTACGTACAATTAAGGTTGCAAACCGCACCGGTAGGTTTTGCCAATAAGTGAAATGATGGAGGTACATTTATCGGGGTCATAAAATAATTCCTTTTGAGTAAGTGTTTAGTGTTGGTGATAAGTACACATTTATTGAATTGGTTTCACTTGGTGCGATCATCCCACACTCACTCCATTGTGAGCACTTCACGGATTCTTAAAAGCGCCCAATCAATCGTCTCCCGGTCAATTATTAATGGAGGGGCGAAACGAATTACATTTTCATGAGTTTCTTTTGCTAGAATAAATTTGGCCTGTAATTCTTCACAAAATCGACGTGCCCCTCCGGCTTTTGTTTTCAATTCAACGCCAATCAATAATCCTTTGCCGCGGACTTCCTTAACATGCCGGCTTGGAATCTCGGCTAATTGTTCGTTAAAGTATTCTCCCATCTCGGCAGCGTTTTGCACCAGATTTTCATCTTGGATCACTCGTAAGGCAGCACGTGCGATTGCTGCCCCTAAAGGATTACCCCCGAATGTAGAACCGTGTTCACCAGGATTAAAAAGACCTAATAAATTACGATCGGCTAATACCGCAGATACGGGATAGAAACCCCCAGAAAACGCTTTTCCAATTATTAATACATCGGGACGTATATTCTCATGATCGCACGCGAACATTTTTCCTGTCCGCCCTAATCCGGTTTGGATTTCGTCTGCGATGAGAAGGATATTATTTTCATCGGAGATTTCTCGCAGCCTTTGCAGATAACCATTGGGAGGCACTATAACCCCAGCCTCTCCTTGAATTGGTTC
>Ga0209986_10004650_pt1 | contig 11578 bp, 9 predicted proteins | sample BlataG_FD_183168 | JGI IMG/M metagenome (GOLD analysis project Ga0209986, IMG submission 183168) | Deep subsurface microbial communities from Black Sea to uncover new lineages of life (NeLLi) - Black_00105 metaG (SPAdes) (version 2) | ecosystem: Environmental > Aquatic > Marine > Oceanic >...
GGCGGGTTCAACTCGGCGTAGTGCGTAACCATTTCAAGACTTCCCACGAATACGGCGATCGGCTGCGATAGCGCTCGTTTTTTCACCCGGTAGACTTTCTCGACCACTTCAGCTTTGTCCGCCCGTCCCAGCAGACCGTAGCGGGTTTCAGTCGGCGCCACCACCAAGCCATCGGCTCTTAGAACATCAACCGCGCGATTGATCGTTTCGAGATCGGGCGTGTCAACATCCACGGCAATGACACTCTGGTCAGTCATTGGCTCCGGAATCTTCCTCATACTTAACACTATCCTCCAACGCCGGCGGTGTGCTCTCAGGATAAAGGGGGGCCGGTTTCGTCACCCCCACATTAACCATCACCACCCAGGCCTCCGGATACCCGGCCGCTTTAGCCTTCTGCTGGTAATCCTCGGCATCCTCCCGATCGGAGAAACTGCCAACACGCACTTTGAAGTACGGCACCTCGTAGTCAAGAAAAACCGACCGATCAAATATCTCCTGCGCCACCCTCAGCGCTTGACGAGCCTCTCCGTACAACTTGCTGGTGAAGAGCTGAACTCGGTAGGCTTGATGGTTCAGCGTGTCGATGGCATCGGGAAAGCCTACAATATGGCTCTTGGCCGTATCATCGGTGGGAACTTCAAATTCAACGGCATCGAGCTGCCCGCCTATTTCACCGCTTTGGGGGTACTTTTGCGGCACAATCTCCAGGTCCTGGCTCAAATCAAGCGGGTCGAAGCGGTAGTCTCGATCTCCGGAATCGGCCTCTTGCGTTTCATCGCTTGGTTTTTGTGGGCGGGAGCAGCCGCTGAACAGGACAAAGCCAAAGCTGAGAGTTAGAAGGCTACAAATGCTGACGAGTCTTTTCATTTTCTTCCAGCTTGTCCAGTATCTTTTTGATCTCCGCCGCTTTGGTGCGGTGCGCCACCATCGTGATATTGTCGGTTCTTACAATAACAAGGTCCGACACCCCCAGCGTCGTGATGATGCCCTCACTGTTGTTGTAGACCGTGGTTTCATACGTCTCTACCATCACGGCATCGCCAATAACGACATTGTGATCTCTGTCCATCTCCTTATACCGCTCCAACGCGCGCCAGCCTCCTATGTCGTCCCAGATAATGTCTCCCTTGATTGTCAGGACGTTCTCGGCATTCTCCAGAACGGCAAAGTCGATCGAGATGGAGACTGTTTTCTGATACAACTCATTTCGAGATGCGGTCTCCGTTTCCGTTCCGATGTCTTGAGAATAGACGGAGAGCAACTGGCTCATCTCCGGCTGACAGGTGCCGATCGCCTTGAGGATCGATTCTGCCGACCAGACAAACATGCCGCTGTTCCAGAGGTAGTTGTGGCTGTAATAGTACTCATGAGCCACCTGCGCATTTGGTTTTTCGGTGAAGCCGGAGACGTTGTAGACAATGCAGTCCCCTTCGTGCTTGTACATATCACCCAGCTTGATGTACCCGTAGTCGGTTTCCGGGCGGGTCGGAGTGATGCCGATCGTTATCAAGCGATCCTCAGCAGAGGCAATGGCCGTGCCGGCCTTAAGTATTTCAAGCAGCTTCTCCGCCGGACGGATTAAATGGTCGGCCGATAAGACCACCATAACGGCATCGGGGTCCTCTTTGAGTAAATGGGCCGCGGCCAGTCCGATCGCCGCACAGGTGTTGCGGCCAACCGGCTCGCACAGGATGTTTTCCTCCTTGACGTTGCCCCTTGAATCGAGGATGAACTGGCGCATCTCGCTGCTCGTGACAATGCGAATGTTCTCAATGGGGATCAGGGGAAGGACTCTGTCAATCGTTTCTTGCAGCATCGTCTTGTCGGAGGTAAGTTTCAAAAACTGCTTGGGTCGATCAGCCCGTGACAGCGGCCAGAACCTCTCACCTTTTCCGCCGGCCAGTATGACACCGTAAACCACTCAATCTTCCTTTCCTAAAACACTATAATCCTTTGATAATAATAGGCTTAAAACCCCCAGTCAAGATAAAGATAGGCGACTTACGCGGTTACAGCTAAGCTGTTGGAAAATCCTTGCAAGGATCATAGCGAGGAGCGATGTTGGCGACCGAGTAGTCCCTCTCGACAAAGATTTTCCAGAAAACTGCTTGCGTGACCGCCGGACAAGGCGTAATTTATAGTGTAGAAATAGTTCCGTTGGGGGTGGCGTAAAAAGAACCGCCTGAGAACAAACCCCCATGACCTGATCCGGGTAATACCGGCGTAGGGAAACGGAGATGTTAACTGCATCCCCCGTGCCTCGATTTCGAGGCGACCTATCGATTCAGGACGGGACCTTGCAAAATCAGTGAACCTGTAACGCGAGGTTGTGTCATGAAGCGTGTAACCGTTTTTCTTGCCCTCTTGCTGTTTTGCTCACAGGCCACCGGAGCCCTGGAGCTGACAGGAAGAGTGGTCAATCCCGAGGGACAGCCGTTGGCTGGTGTATCGGTCGTCACCGATGTCACCGGCGTCGGCGCCGTCACCAATGATAAGGGACTGTTTGTTCTACCCTATGTTGATGAGGTGACGCGGGTTACCTTTTCGTCGGTAGGGTACCAATCGCGGCAGTTCAATCTGATTGACCTGCCGGACACCATTGTTTTGGACCCGATGTACTATCCACAAGAGAAAATAGTCGTCACTGCGGACCGGGCGGAGATGGGTGTTACCCCCATTGCCTTCGACAATTTCTCTCAGGACGAGATTGAGCGAGATTACACAGTGGGTGAGTTTCCGTTGCTGTTGGAGACAACGCCAAACCTATATGCATACTCCGACGGCGGTTCGGCGTTAGGCTATAGTTATATCAAAATTCGCGGCTTTGACGACAAGCGGATCGTAACCTACATCAACGGTGTTCCCCTCAACGACCCCGAGGACCATGCCACGTATTTTGTTGATCTGCCGGATTTCGCGGCCAATATCACCGACATTCAGATTCAACGTGGGGTGGGTAATTCGCTTTATGGTGATGCTTCTTTTGGCGGCTCGGTCAACATTGTCACCAACAGCTTCAGCCGCCCACGTAAGACCACACTCTCCTCCGGTTACGGCGTGTACACCTCCGGCGGCAAGTCCGTCAGCGACATATACAAACAGAGCGTTGAGTATTCATCGGGCTTGATTGACGGGCGCTGGCTGTTTGCGGGTCGGTTCTCGAAGCAGAAGACCGGCGGCTACCGCTACAACAGTTGGTACGAAGGCTGGTCGTACTACTACTCCATAGCTCGGCTGGACCCGCGTATGACTACGGAGCTACACATCTATGGCGGCCCGATGCGGATGCACCTGGCCTATTACGGCGTTGGGCGCGATGACCTCAGGGAAGATCGACGGGCGAATCCTTTAACCTATGACAATGCCACCGACAACTTCAACCAGCCGCATTACCAGCTTCACAACACATACAAGATCAATGATCGGATGACTCTCTCCAACACTCTGTATTACATCCGCGGCAAAGGCTACTACGAGCAGTTCAAGGATGATCGGGATTATTTTGAGTACAATCTTACCTCCTTCTCTGATAGCAGCAGCGGCCACCTGGTGCGCCAGAAGTGGGTTACCAAAAACCAGGTTGGTTGGAATCCCCGACTCAACGTTGAACATGAAAAAGGCAGCCACTCCCTTGGCGGCTCTTTCTACTACTTCGACTCTGACCATTGGGGACAGGTTGTTTCGGCGCAGTTCCTCGACGGAGCGATAGACCCGACGCATCGGTATTACAACTACGCCGGCAAGAAACAGGTCGGTTCCATATACGGTCAGGAACACTACCGGTTCAGCGACAAGCTCAGCGCTCAGGCAACAGGCCAGTTGCGCTATGTTCGATATGATTTTGACCAGGTCAAGATGGGCGCCTTCAAGGGGTACGACTACGTCGTTGATTGGTTGTTTATCTCACCGCGCATCGGCCTGAACTATAAGGTAACCGACCAGACAAATATTTTTGCCAATTTTGCCGTGGCATCCCGTACTCCAACGGACGAAGCCATCTACGAGGCGGATGATCCGTGGCTGATGCCCTCCCTTGAAATAGACACATTCACTCTTTCAGCATCAGGGGATACTCTCTATCAATTTGGCGACCCTACTGCCAAATCTGAACGGCTGTATGATTTCGAAGTGGGAGGTCAATATCGAACAGGTGAGTATGCCTTTGGCGTCAATTTCTTTTGGATGGATTTCCACGACGAGATTATTCCCTACGGTGGCGTAAACGAGAGCGGTGTTCCGATTACGGTAAACGCTGACCGTTCACTTCATACCGGCATTGAGCTTACAGGTTCGGTGAAACCGCAGGAGAGGGTCAGCTTGTGTGGGAACTTTGCATACAACTACAACCGGGTCAAAGAGTTTGTAACCGATGTGGATGGCTTTGAAATCGATTTCAAAGACAAAAAGACAGTCGGCTTCCCCGATTACCTGGGCAGCATCGTAGCGGACTATAGTCAAGAGATCTTCAGGGTAACTGGTAGGATCCGCTTTGCAGGGCGTCAGTACATGGAGCTGTACAACATCGACTCGCTTTCCATCGAACCGTACATTGTCTCTTCAGTCTCGGCTTCATATACCATTAGGGACGCCTTCAACACGGGCGATTTGACCTTGTCGGTGAGAGTGGACAATCTTTTTGACAAGAAATACGAATCCGCAGGCTATGGAGGTAACTTTGCATACATGGATGGTGCAAACCTTATCGTAGGGGGCTGGGCGGAGTATTTCGCTGCGGCTGAACGCTCGTTTTTTGCCCAGTTGAAGCTGGAGCTGTTTTAGTGTCATATTCTATGAATGACTTGCATCTTCTGTGGCGGGGTGATCTTCAGATCGCCCCGCGTGACAATAGATTTCCCATCGGGTGCGAAGAGGTTGTCTCATAAGGCCCATGCATGGGGATCTCAGCGGAATGTTGTGGAGAGTGAAATACAATATCTACTGTTTAACTCCGCGTAGGTGGCGGCCTTGTGTCGCCACATACATCCTGACTGGGCGGAGACAAGCCCCGCCTCTACGCGAGGATGGCGCTTTTGGGACAGCCTCTGAAGACCCCCCGGGCATAGAACTATGCGCATATATTTCTCGGACACAACACCAGCGAGCCTGAATGCATGTTGCCGATTATACCCTGATCGGTCTTTACCTGGCCATCCTGCTCTATCTGGGTCTGGTCAGGAGGTTGAGGAAGGACAGCTCCACCACTGAGTTGATCGTAGGCGGGCGGGTGCTGACCCTGCCCGCTTTCGTTGCCAGCCTGGTATCGACCTGGTATGGCGGCATCTTAGGGGTGGGCGAGTACAGCTTCAGGTACGGGCTGTCGAACTGGCTGGTCTTTGGCGTACCGTACTATCTGGCCGCCTTTTTGTTTGCCGTCTTTCTTGCCAAAAAGGCCAGGGAATCTGAGGTCCTCACTATCCCCGACCGGCTGGCGCAGGCCTACGATACAAAAACCGCAATCGCCGGCTCAATCATTATTTATCTCATGACCGTCCCGGCGGCGTACATTTTGATGTTAGGTGTCTTGTGCGAGTATCTGTTTGGCTGGCCCTTCTGGCTGGGGATTCTGTTCGGGACGTTTTTCTCAATCATTTATGTTTACCTGGGCGGCTTTGCCTCCGTGGTGCGTACGGACTTGTTTCAGTTTGCGCTGATGTTTTTGGGCTTTGTTGTTCTACTAATGACTGTGTACTTTACTTACGGCGGCCTCGATTTTCTCAAGGCAGCAACGCCCCCGTCTCATTTCACCTGGCATGGAGGAAGGACGAGCTGGTATATCGCTACCTGGTACTTTATTGCCTTAGCAACGCTCATTGAACCGGCTTTCTATCAGCGCTGCTACGCCGCCAAGAACGCCACAGTTGCACGCCGTGGGATACTGATCTCCATCGCCTGCTGGGCCTTTTTTGACTTTCTGACTACCACCAGCGGCTTGTACGCCCGGGCAATCCTTCCCTCACTGTCCAACCCGATCGCTTCTTATCCGGCTTTAGCCATGCAAGTCCTGCCGGTCGGACTTCTGGGTCTGTTTGCCTTAGCCCTGTTGTCAACGGTGATGTCAACGGTTGATTCCTATTCGTTTCTGGCGGCGTCTACCTTCGGCAACGACATTATGGGGCGGCTTTTGAAACTCAGGGAGAGGGGGATTCTTTTCTACACGCGCCTGGGGCTGGTCATATCAACCCTGCTGGCGGTCATTCTGGCGTTGTTCTTTCGCTCGGTCGTTGACATCTGGTATGTCTTTGGTTCGATCGGGACGCCGGCGCTGCTGGTGCCGGTCTTCTTTTCATTTGTCGGCAAACGTCGGTTTCCAGCGCGGTATGCGCTGCTGTCAATTGTGTTGAGCGGCGGTCTGTCACTTGTTTGGTTTGTATCCCAGTACGTGACCGACAGTGGACAGTTCTGGCTTGGGATTCAGCCGATCTTTCCCGGCCTGACCTGTTCACTAGTCCTGTATCTACTGTTTGCGGAAAAGAGAGCCGATGGCTCCTTGCCAGAGGCACGAAGATAGATTATGCTTCTCTCCGTATGAGCGAACCGATCTATCTGTCGAAAGAAGGCCGTCTCAAACTGGAGACGGAGTTAAAGCGGTTAAAATTCGAAGAGCGCCCGAAGATTGTCGCTGAGATCAAGCGAGCCCGCGAGATGGGCGACCTCACCGAAAACGCCGAGTACCACGCCGCCAAGGAAGCCCAGACGCATCTTGAGCGGCAGATTGCTGACCTTCAATACAAGCTGTCACGCGTGCGCACCGTCGACGCCGACCGAATTCCGGATGACAAGGTGTATCTCTTTGCGAAAGTGCTTGTCAAAGATCAAAGCACCGGTGAAGAGATTCTCTATACCGTTGCCCCTCCCGATGAAACCGACGTTGATAACGATATCATTTCGGTGAAATCACCCATTGGCGCTGCTATGCTTGGCAAAGCAGTCGGCGAGGTGGTCGAGATCACTGTCCCGGCGGGATTGCTCAAGTACGAGATTCTGAAAATATCGCGAGAGTAGTGAGCAGAACGTATTATACCATTTCGCTTTCATAAATAAAGAATTTCTGTGGTCGGCGTACGTCCTCGTGCGCCGATTTCTCTCTGGGACGCGGCGAGTGGCACCTCCACCGCGCACGAATAGTAAGGCAGGTCTCTCCGAGACCTTCCCTACGATTTGTTTCATTACAATTAGAAAATAATATTACACTAAAAAAAATAATAAAGAGGGACGCTCTGGCTCAGTAGTTCTTGCGCTTAAAGATAATGACCGCGAGAGTCACCAACGCGACTGAGAAAATGAGAGAACTATACAGCGGCATCCAGCTTTCGACCGGTTTGCCATAGGCACAAGCATTCGCAATCGTGGAAACTTCGCCCGCCTTTGGGAAGATGTAATAAAGTCCATCGACAACATAGCCGATCGGCTTTGACCCCGGAAACCCCTTGATCTGCTCGTGCCAATAAAGAATGACCTGCGCCACCCAGACTAAAAACGCGCTCATGATACTCATCACGGTGGAACCAGAAGCAACGCCGGCCGTCGTCGTGATGCTCAGCCAGATAAACAGGCTTACAAGACCCAAAGCAAACACGTAGAGAATCTTCAAGTCAAAAAAGCCGTGCGCCAAAACCAGCGCCGCATACGTAAGAATTCCGCACAGCACGATCGTCCCCCCGTACACCAGCCAGATACCGAACAGCTTGTTCAGAAGCAGCGAAGTTCTCGATATGGGCTTGGACAGGTAAAAATCGGCCCTGCCCTTGGCAAGCATATTCGGCACCAACCCTGCGCTGGCCATCACCGCCAGAAAGACCATGAACTTCAGGTAGGTGCTTAGCGCCTTTGTAAGGGGGTTAGTCAGAAAGTCGCCCACCGATCCCATATCAACGTCGCCGGTGGCATAGAATTCCATCTCCATCTTTGGTGAGAGAAGGGCGATCACCACCGCGATAAGAGTCACGGCCGCAAACAGGTAAATAGTCTTGCGGTCAAACATCTCGACCACGCAGTCTCTGGTTATGCCTCTCATGGCGTCGCCTCTTTGGAAGCGGTGATGGTTTCAATGAACGACTGCTCCAGGGAAACTTTCATCGGTTTGACCGACCTGATACTAATCCGCTTCATGCGCAGTTGATCTATGATCTGGTTTATGTTTTCCTCTTTGGCAAGCTCGACAATAAGCCCCTTGGAGGAAATGGAGATAATCTTGCCCACTTCCGGCGGGATCGTGATAACGGTGCTGCCGATATCCGCCTCCACCTCGAACTGGCTGGCCCGGCTGGTCAATTCCTCGACAGTGCTGATACGGATCAGTTTGCCCCGCGACAGAATAGCCACGCGATCGGCAACGGCCTCCACCTCGAACAGCAAATGCGAATTCAGTACGATCGACTTCCCTTCCTCCCGTACTTTCTTAAGCACCTGACGAATCTCAATCTTGCCAACCGGATCCACCCCATCCGTTGGCTCATCCAACAGGAGAATTTCCGGGTCACACATCAACACCTGAGCCAATCCGATCCGCTGGGACATCCCTTTGGAATACTTTTTGATCTTCATGTTAGCCCACCGGTCCATCCCAACCAGCTCCATCAGATAATCGGTGCGCGTATCAATTTCGGACTGCATCATGCCGTAGAGCCGCCCGGTAAGCTCCAAAAACCCCAGCCCGGTCAGATGTCCGGGAAAGCGATGGTTCTCCGGGAGGTAGCCGACCTTTTGCCGCGACCGTGGATCTGAAGGATTAAAACCGGCTATGCCGGCGCTTCCCGATGTTATCTGTGTGATCCCCAGCAGGACCTTGAGGAACGTCGTCTTGCCCGCGCCGTTTGGCCCCAGCAGGCCGAAGACTTCCCCCTGCTCAACGGCGAGCGTGACGCAGTCCAGCGCGACCACGCCGCCTTTTCTCACCCCGCCGGGGTAAATCTTTGTCAACTCATGGACATCTACAACGTTCATTTCACCTTACACTCCAAATCTGTACGTAACCTATATCGGAAACTACGGGCGTGTAAAGTAGAAGTTTTGTCAATTGTATCGGGTGTGGGGCGTCTGCCGTCTGAGCTGCTAATCTTCTTTGGTCAGTTGGCCTGAGTAGGTCAGGACCCTTGCGGTCCTGACATTTTCTGCAACTTCATAGTCAGGAGCACGAGGCTCCTGACCTACTGATCTTTATTCCACCAAGGCGTAGACAGCCTCGGCAAATCTCTCCAAGCCTTTTCTCAGATGCTTGCTCTCCCCACCAAAACTGATCCTGAGATGCCCTGGCTCTCCGAAGAAGCAGCCAGGAATCACGTAGACTCGATACTTCTCGGCAAGTCTTTTAGTCGGGTAGGGCAGGAGTCCCCGACTCCTGCCTATTTTTCGGCAGGTCTCAGAGAGACCTGCCCTACTGATGGCAGCCGGGCCAGGAGCACGGGGCTCCTGACCTGCTGGTCTTTATTCCACCAAAGCGTAGACAGCCTCGGTAAATCTCTCCAAGCCTTTTCTCAGATGCTTGCTCTCCCCACCAAAACTGATTCTGAGATGCCCCGGCTCTCCAAAGAAGCAGCCAGGAACCACATAGACTTGATACTTCTCGGCAAGTCTTTTAGTAAACGTCTGAGTATCTTTTACGCCGTTGACCCTGGGGAAGTACATGCAACCATATTCAGGAACCCCTCCTGACAAGACGCCATCACGTATAAGGGGCTTAAGATATTGGAATAACAGCTGCCGGTTGTGAGACACAAGTCTGGCTGAGCGATCCAAATACTCATCCGAGTGCCTAATAATAAACGACGCAATTCCTTCCAGTAACTTCGCTCCAGAACCTTCAACCAACAGCTGCAGGCATCTAACTTTGTCGATTATTGCGGGAGCCGCCAGAATCCATCCGCAATGCACACAGCCAAGTCCGTATACTTTGGTAAGACTGTTCAAAGAGATAAAACAGTCATCCAAAGTCGCTGCCGGTATCTGGCTGCCAAAAACGAAATCGTGATATACCTCATCGACAACAATCTTTATGTTCGGGCTGATAAGCTGAGCCTCCCGGGCAAGTTCCCTCAGAGAATCATCACGCAGCAGTTCCCCGCTGGGATTGTGAAGGTTGCTTATGAATAACAGTGTCGTGTCTGACCTCACGGCACGTTTGAGATCATCGAGATCGATCGGGTAATTAGGAGGCCTCCTTTTCAAGCAGGCTATCTTTGAGCCGACAATATCGGCCCCACTTAAGAGCGGTTCGTAGGTGGGCGACTCAACTACCACATGAGCATTCGCCGAAAGAAGCGCACGGCACAGAAGGTAAATCGCATTTGACACGCCATTTGTTGTCAATACCTTTTGTGCATCAATGCTATACCTATTGGCAATACTCTCTATAAGGGCAGGGTGTCCCCACGCGTTCGATACATCAAGATTGGCTCTTAATTCAGTTTTGTGAAACCTACGCAGATGCTCGGCCAAAATATCGGTAGGTTCACATACGGCACTGGAAAGAAAAAGATGGGTGTCTGCGCGGCCTTGCAGCTTGACTTCCAGATCGTTATACCATGGCAGGTAATTGGCTATCATGGTAGCAAATTAAACGATTGTTATGTCCAAAGGAAACGATTATTGCCACCCGGTCAATACACAGCCACATTTAGGAAGGGCTATAAAGCTTCAATACGTAGTTTGAAGTTCCCCTGATTTAGTGGACACAGCCTGAGTAGGTCAGGACCCTTGCGGTCCTGACATCTTCTGCAACTCCATAGTCAGGAGCTCAAAGCTCCTGACCTACCGATCTGGCCTTTCTTTTTGCCTTGGCCGATACTATATTAAACCGGAAGCCCATACACCGAAATGGCCGGGTCAATAATCGCCGGGGTGCTTATGTTCAACAGGGACGAAAACGGAACCGACGACGTTCTTCTCATATCTCGTCGCATGCGCATGGTTGACGAACAACTGGTCACACGCGGCATTCGTGACGCTGCCGTCCTTTCGGCCATGCGCACGGTTGCGCGCCACCATTTCGTGCCCGAACAATACCGCGCCCAGGCCTACCACGACGGTCCTCTGTCGATAGGCCACGGCCAAACCATTTCTCAACCGTACGTGGTGGCGTCGATGACCGAACATTTGGAGCTTAAACCGGGAAACAAGGTCCTTGAGATCGGAACCGGCTGCGGTTATCAGGCGGCCGTGCTGGCCGAGATCACCGACAAGGTTTTCTCCATTGAGATGATTCCTGAACTGTTGGAGAAAGCCAATAAGTTGCTGCATCAACTGGGATACGACAAAGTTATGACCATGGTCAATGACGGTTCTCTCGGTTGGCCGGAGGAAGCGCCGTTTGATGCCATTATCGTGACCGCCGCCGCACCCAAAATACCCGAAGCTTTGGTTGAACAACTCGTGGAGGGGGGCCGGTTGGTCATGCCGCTGGTGGCCGGCATGTTCGGTCGACAGGATTTGGTCAAAATCCGCAAGACGAAAGAGGGGCTTGAAAAGCAGGTCCTTTACGAGGTCCGCTTCGTCCCCATGCGAGGCAAGGTGGAACGGTAGTCGGAAACCCTTCGGCACTGTGTGTGTACAATCTCTGATTGCATAAACTACTTTTCTG
>Ga0209986_10004651_pt1 | contig 11578 bp, 9 predicted proteins | sample BlataG_FD_183168 | JGI IMG/M metagenome (GOLD analysis project Ga0209986, IMG submission 183168) | Deep subsurface microbial communities from Black Sea to uncover new lineages of life (NeLLi) - Black_00105 metaG (SPAdes) (version 2) | ecosystem: Environmental > Aquatic > Marine > Oceanic >...
TTTAACAAATCTTGATTTGATATTGTTAACTAAGCAGAGATACCCGAACATTCCTATCGCTGCGTATCAGGTGAGCGGCGAGTACGTGATGATAAAGGCTCCAAGTGAAAAGGGTTATTTGGATGAGAATGCTTTGCTAATGGAGTCTTTGAATTCTATTAAGAGGGCTGGCGCTGACATGATCTTAACTTATCATGGGCTTAAAGCTGCGAAACTTTTGAAGAAAGAATTGTAAGTCCGAATTCTTCGAGATTTAGGTTGAGTTGTATCTGTAATTCATATGTGTTATAAGCGAGCAACATCGGGAAAACAACTGTGGATGCCAGTGGAATGAGTAAGAAAATCATTGTTTTTGCTCCTCATCCAGATGATGAAACTTTGGGTTGCGGAGGGACAATAGCTAAGAGAATAAGTGAAGGATACGAAGTTTTAGTAGTTGTTATGACTGATGGCAGGTATGCCTTCATGAACGTTTTGGATATAGACTCTGATCCCACGCCTGAGGAGTTGAAGGAAATTAGGAAAGAAGAGGTGAAAAGGGCGACAGGAATCTTGGGGGTGCTGACGGGGAATTTAATCTTTTTGGATTTTGTGGATGGGACTCTTGAGACTAACGAGGAAAAAGTTGAGGAAAAAGTTGCTGAAATATTGAGTAAAAACCGTCCAGTTGAGGTTTATTTTCCTTATAAACATGATGGCCACCCAGACCATCGGGCAGCATATCAGATAGTGAAAAATTCTATTAGAAAATCGGGCATCTCCACGCTGATGTATCAATACTCAATTACGCATAAGTACTCGCGTATTGGCCCGATGGTAAACGTTTTCTTTAATTTCTTTAATCAAAGTATGGTTCGCGTTGATGTTTCGAAGTTTTTGCTTATTAAAAAAGCGGCACTCGAAGAATTCAAGTCCGAGTTAACTGCTGTTGCAAGTAGACAGCATAAGCGCATTATAAATGGTGTCAAAAAATTTCTGAATGATGAAGAGACATTTTACACTGAGAAGTAAAAGAAGGCAATGGATAAAACGTAAATTTCTTAATCAAGCAATACATGAATAATGGAAGCTAAATTTTTCAGATGCAAGATTATTGATGCTATTGATAAACGTTTAAACATGTGATGGATAGTCCTTATGTGATTCAGATATTATTATTCCTGTTTTTGCTGTTTCTGTTGATTTTCTCTGGGACATACTTAGTGTACTTTGCTTACGTCCGGAAATACGCGAAGAAACCGTGGAAGCTTAAAATCGACAGAAATTTTCAACCTAAAATATCAATTCTGGTTCCTGTACATAATGAAGAGCGTTCAATAGAATCGAAGTTGAGAAACATAATGGATGTTTCTTACCCAAAAGAAAAGATTGAAGTGATAGTGGCTGACGACGCCTCTAAAGACAAAACATTGGTGAAAGTGCAAGGTTTCATGGAAAACAACACTGAACTTACTGTAAAAGTGGTTAGACAAAAGTCGCGTGCTGGGAAATCAACTGCCTTAAATAAAGCTTTAGCTGTTTCCGCACATGAAATAGTTATAGTTTCAGACGCAGACACATATTGGCCTTCAGATGTGCTTCAGAAAGCGTTGCCTTATTTGTCAAATCCCAGGGTTGGCGCGGTCACTGGCAGGGGGGTAAACCGAAATCTGGATCAATCTTGGGTGACGAAAGCTGAAAACACTTACTTGCACTTTGCTTATTTGTTGAGGCTTGGCGAGTCGAAGGTGCATTCGACCATAAGGTTTGAGGGGGGGTTTTGTGCCTACAAAAAGGATGCGTTTGACCGGTTTGACTGTGAATCTGGTGCTGATGATTCGGGTACAGCCCTAGAAGTTGTTCAGCGTAATTATAGGGCAATTATGGTGCCTGAGGCTATATTTTATACAACGTTTCCAACGCGCTTAATTGGCAAGTTAAGGATAAAGGCGCGTCGCGCTAACCAGTTGATAGGTTTATGGGTGAAATGTTTTAAGCTTCTGCTTAAAAGGCGTCTCCTCCTACCGAAAAGGATAGCTGTTCCAGAAATAATGTTGTTCATTTTTAATCCGATAATTCTTCTCGCTTCAATAATTACGGGAGTAACTGTTGTTATTCTTTTTCCATTCTCTCTATTCTCAGTAGCAATTCTACTGTTTATTGCGGGGTTGCTGCTTTTTGCTAGAAGAATATTCTTTGAGGTACTAATCGACAATTTGATTCTTCTTTACGCGTTGATATATTTCATGTTTGGACGACGCTATATTGCTTGGGAAAAAACGTGATTTTAGACGAGTTTGATATTGGAAGCGGAGTTAAAGAATAATGATCGCTGTGAAGCCTGCTGTTACGGTCGGAGTTTGTGTAAGAAATAGCGCCTCCACAATTCGTGAAGCGATCGAGAGTATAATCAATCAGGATTTTCCACATGAACTTATGGAAATAATATTTGTGGATGACGGAAGCGAAGATAACACCTTACCTATTATTCAAGGATATGTTTCTAGGATGGATATTTCCGCTAAGGTTTTTCACACTTCGTGGCAGGGACTGGGAGCTGCACGGAATTTTGTTGTTGAAAACACTGGAGGAAAGTATATCGTTTGGGTTGACGGTGATATGGTGTTGCCTGAAGATCATGTTAGGAAACAGGTTGAGTTTATGGAGAAGAACCCTAAAGTTGGAATAGCCAAGGCGAGGTATGGGGTTTCTACAGAAGAAAATTTGTTTGGTTTTTTGGAAAATGTTGCGTATGTTGCAGTTGATTTTATGCATGGTGGAAAATCCACTTCTAGAACTTTGGGGACGGGAGGTTCGATTTATCGTGTTGAAGCTGTTCGTCAGATTGGAGGTTTCGATGCTTGTCTTAGTGGTGTGGGTGAAGATATGGATCTGGAGACTAGGGTTAGGAAGGCTGGTTGGCTGCTTTACTTAGGAAGTCCTGCGGTTTTTTTTGAACGACGTAGAAAATCTTTGAGATCTGTTTGGCGTGAGGGCTTTTGGCATGGTTTCGGTGGATACTCCGTTTTTCGGAAGAATAATGAAGTCCTTGCTCTTTATAAAATGACTCCTTTAGCAGGTTTGGTAGCGGGTATTTTGTATTCCATCCCAGCCTATAAAGTAACGCATCAAAGAAAAGTTTTTTTATTGCCTTTTCAACACGCTTTCAAGAGAACGGCATGGTTTTGTGGCTTTCTCAAAGCTCAAATAGACCATGTGAGATGTAAGGGCTAAAATCACTTAGTAAGAAAGGAGTATCTGAAGAACGTGTTTGGCGAATACGATGTTTCGGATCTTTCCCACTGTAATTGCATCTGCTAAGGCTTGTTTTAACTTTCTGTCGTAAAGGTCAAAACCTTGCTGGTTGTTGTGCCTCCAGAACCTTCACTTTGGACGCGGAAGTAATACTTTGTATCAGGCGATAAGTCTGTTAGTGTTATACTGTGGTTCGTAACAGTTGCGTTGTTTTGCACTAGACTGCCAGGGACATGGTCTATGTCCCAGTAATGAAAATCGCCATGCCACAATTCGAAAGACGCATTGAACAAAGGAGACGTGCTATACTCAACTTTGCTAGTGGCTGGCAATTCGGTAATCCACGTAATAGCCGTTTGCGTGTCATTAGGATAAACTTGAATATTTCTCAGCGAAAAAACATCAGGCATGTCTATGATTGAAAGATAGTCTGTTATGTCAGGTGTAAGAGAACAACCCGGTCCGCCATATCGCCAGATTATCCAGCCATCACATCCCAAGCTTCTACATTTATCCACGATAGCCTTGAATGCGGATGGTTCAATCGGACTGCTTACACCTGTTGTGATGAATGGTATAAACGAGATTTTACCTTCTTCTCCACCTGTAAAATATTTTCTGCTGGTTTGAATATAATCTTCCAAGTTGCTAACTGTTGATGTATACATCATAGGGGCAACCACATCTAAGTAGTCTTTGTTAATCCAATCTGCTGTATCTTGACCTATGAACTTACGCCAGTAAATAGGGCTATCTTGAAAAAGCGTCCAAGCCGCTACCGAAAACTCCAAGTCTGGTTTAATTGCCAACATCCAGCTACGCATATCCCTCACAAGCTCCGTGATAGGTGTAACTCGCCACTCCAGAAATTCATTGTAGCGCGAACCGCCTGAAACAAAATCACCACCATTTGGAGGCCAGTTGCTTGCATCAATACTTTCTCCCAAGTATCCCTCAAACTTTGCTTTACACTCTGAACAGTAACAAATGTTGGCCACATCGTATCTTATGTAGTCGAACATGAAACCGTCTATGTCATAATTGGTTACGAGTTCTTCTACTAAGTTTCGAGTCCATGTTCTTTGTTTGATTGGGCAAGTCCAAGGATATGGATTTCCATTGGAATCCACAGACTTTAGTTCTGTCTGCGAACTTGTTGGAGTGTAAATAACATCCATGGAAACGTGAACTTCAATATCTCTGGAATGACAAGCGTCTAGAGCTTGAGCCAGTTGGTTTCCATAGATGTCAGCCAAGTCAGAGTATTCGCTGTCGTAGTATCCGCCATGAATGCTTAGGAACTCACCATATATGGCATCAATCTTATAATCCTTACAAGTTTGTGCTATCAAATCCCAATCGGGAAGAAAACTCCATGTAGCGCAGTGTACGAATACACCTCGTATTTCACTCTTATAAGCTAGCGGTGCTGTCGGTACTGTTAAAATGTTACCGGTGCTTTTTATGATAACATCGTTCATTGACGATGAAATCACAGAAGAGATACCAAAAATTCCTGCAAGCATCACTAAAACTAGGAGCATTGCATAAAACTTTGTACTTTGCATTTCCTTTACAACCAGTTTAATCACTGGTGTTCTATTGGTAAAAGGATTTCGGATGCCTTTCATAGTGTTCCACACGCCATTCATATATACCTCTGCAGAACAATATAATAAATCTTCTGTCTTACGATAAACTACACATATGGGGAAATACCTTAAATATGGAAGATTGGAGTGTTCGGTAGATGAATTCAATGCATGTTAAGTTGAGATCAAAGGGTTTTCTGGTGATCATACTATTTTTGCAGTTTATAGTTGGTGCAATGGTGTTTTTCGATGTTCCGGTTGCCAGACAGGTTATTGGATTTATCTATTTTTCCTTTGTTCCGGGGTTCATTATTGTCAAACTGCTGAAATTGGCCAAGCTTGACAGGCTGGTAACAATTCTTTTCTCGATAGGACTAAGTATAGCATTTCTGATGCTCACTGGGTTCTTAACAAATGAATTCTGTTTCTTATTCGGTATTTCCAAGCCGCTTTCGCTAATCCCCTTAATGATGGTCTTGAACAGCCTTATACTTGTGGGTGGAACTCTGGCATGTCTAAGAGACAAAAACGCCAAATTTTGGGCGGCTAAAACTTTTGAAATATCTCCTTTATCATTGCTCCTGATTTGTCTGCCTATTTTGAGTATTGTTGGCGCATTTTGGGTTAATGCTATTGATGGCAGGTCAATTTTACTTTTTATGATTTTCACAACTGCCGTAATCTTTTCTTTAACAATTCTTTGTAACAAACTTACACCGTCAAAACTTTATGCGTTAACCATTTTATCGATAGCAGTTGCTCTGCTCTTTCATTCATCACTCATATCCAATTACATTTACGGAAGCGACATACACACTGAGTATTATGCCTTCAAACTTACCCAAGAGAACGGCTATTGGAATTCAACTGCCTACTTTGTTGACCCACGCTTCGGTAGATTCAACACAATGCTCAGCATCACGCTGCTTCCCACAATTTATTCAAACATATTAAACTTAGATGGAACATGGGTATTGAAGATTGTATTTCCACTAATCTTCTCATTTGTGCCTCTAGGTTTATACAAAGTGTGGCGAACAAACTTGAGCAAAAAAATGGCCTTCATTTCGGCTTTACTCGTAATGAGCCAAATGACCTTCTACGGCGAAATGTTGGGGTTAACCCGACAGATAATTGCAGAATTATTCTTCGTTTTGTTATTCTTGGTGCTCATGAATAAAAAATTGGACCCTGCAGGGAAGAAAGTCCTCTTCACAATCTTCAGTATTGCACTAGTAGTATCACATTATGGTATAGCGCTTATTTTTCTATTTTTCATTGCAGTCGCTTGGCTTTACTCGTTCTTAATCAAAAGAAAATGTAAAACCTTGACCTTGAGCCTAGTTGCGCTTTTTTTTGTCATAATGTTTTCTTGGTATATCTACACGTCTGCATCAGCTTCTTTTGAGAGCATTGTATCCTTTGGAGACTACCTGTATCATAGGCTCACCGACTTCTTTGATCCAACATCGAGAGGAACAGACGTCATGCGCGGGTTGGGAATGGAAACTGTGGAATCTTATTGGCAAGTACTGAGTAGAATTTTCGCTTACGCCACCCAATTTTTTATCGTTGTTGGCTTCGTTGCGTTGATGACTAGGCGAAAAAAAAAGGATTTCGATTTGGAATACGTCATGTTTTCATCGCTGGGCATGGTATTATTGGCAATGACCATATTATTGCCAGGTTTCGCCTTAACCTTGAATATGACAAGGTTTTACCACATAATACTGTTTTTCTTAGCACCTTTCTTCGTTTTGGGTTGCGAAGCTCTAATCCGATTTTTGGGGAAGCGTAGAAAGCAACTTTATGTCCAAATCCTAATTTTGATAGTGCTCATACCTTACTTTCTGTTTCAAACAGGCTTTGTCTATGAAATAACGGGGAATAGCGTGTGGTCCGTGCCTTTAAGCAAGTATCGGATGGACAAATTGCAGCTTTATAGTTATGGATATGTTGATGAATCAAGTGCATTCGGCGCTCAATGGATATCAAAAAACATAGACATCAAGCACACACAAATATATGCTGACTCAACTTCTCGATACAAGGTACTATCAAGCTATGGGATGATATACGAAGGTGACATCAACGTACTGTCAAATACTACTACATTAACAAGTCATAGTACGGTTTATCTGAGTAAATTGAACGTCTTCTATGGAAAGATCGTTGGAACAAATCATATTTGGAACACCAGTGAATTTTCTTCTTTTTTTAACGATATAAACAAGATATATTCCAACGGTGGAAGTGATATCTACACAAACGTTTCTGACAACCAATAGTAACACCTCTAAATCTGTGCTTCCATCGATATTTTTAATCCGAGGTAATCTGAGTGATGAGATCCAAATCAAAATATATTAGGATAGAAGAGCCTAGAATTTTAAAAAATAGGCTCTTATTGTCGAAGATATCTTGCTCGGGAAGCATTGAAAAGTACTTTCAACAAGAACTTTTTTATGTAGAATATGGCAGCGATATTCAAAGCGTAAGTACAAGCATTTTGCAGATTCCTGTCTTTTCTAACATAATAACGGTTGCATGGGCAGTGGGCGCAGATGTATACGTTCAAGAACTTGATAGGTCTTACTTAGAATCCTTAAACAAAATTAAATTAGTGCTGAAAAAATGGTATCCCCGATTTCCTTTTTCCACCCACATCTATGTTGAAAAAATTGTTTCAAACAAATTCTCTAATCAAAAATATGGGTTGCTATTCAGTGGTGGAGTTGATTCAACCACTTCCTACATCAGACAGAAAAAAAAAACCGAATTTAATGATGGTTTGGGGAGCAGATATTCCTCTTGCGGAGAAGGAATTTTGGAGAAAAGTCAAGAACAGATATAAAGACTTTGCAAAACAGGAGAATGTGGAGATAGACTTTATCAAAACAAATTTGCATGAGTTCATAGACGAAGGACCATTAAACGTAGATTTTGGCAGATACTTAACGGGTTCTTGGTGGGGGAGTATTCATCATGGAATAGGGATACTGGGTTTGTGTGCCCCGGTAACTGTTATAAAACACATAGGAACTCTGTTGATTGCTTCATCGACTAATATATATCCTAAAATATACCCGTGGGGTTCACATTGGGTTATTGATAATAAACTGTCTTGGGCAGATGCAAAGATTGTCCATGATGGTTACAAGCTAAATCGGCAAGGAAAAATTAGACGCGTGCTAAAGAACCATATAAAAAACACTCGGCGTTATCCCCTTTTAAGGGTTTGCTATTCTCAATTCCGTGATTTTAATTGCAGTAAATGCGAGAAATGCTGCAGAACGATTACCGGTTTGATATTGGAAAACATTGACCCTAATAAATGCGGCTTTCGCATAAAGAGTAACTTTTTTGATTTTCTTAAAGCAAATCTTCTCAAGGGTGAGTTCATCGAATATCCTGGCTTGCCGTGGTATATTATTCAGAGACATGCCTCTGAGGCAGTGAATCAGAATTTATATAATTCTAAGGAATTCTTCAAGTGGTTCAGACATTTTGATATTCCGAACAACACAAGTAACAGAAAAATCAATATTACATGGTGTTTATTTTACATTTATTATAAACTTCCGAAGAATATCCGAAAGTTGATAGCAAAATTGAAGCCAATAGCTGGTTTTCTTATTTGTTCTCAAATTTAACACAAGCACTGTGAGAAAGCAACTTCTACTTCAATGGTATGAATAAGGTTGTCCACACATACTTGGGGAGGACGCATCTATATAAATACTAATTGTGAGGGATGAACTTGGATGAATTCGAAGAAATATTGCTCCAACATCAACAGCATAAGTTCCTAGTTGTGGATCCGCTTGGAGGTAAGGGTGACCAGTTAATATACTTAGGTATGGAGAGAAAGCTTAAGGAGCTAGACATTAACTACACGGTGCTGCGATATAAAACTGCGCACGCGCGTTTTTACAAAATCAAGAAAATGTTGTCGTCATTACACTTCCTCGAATCGTCAACAAAGACATTTGAACAGATCACTGACGCCACATGCGATCTGATATACAAAAAGCTTAGTAAGTTAAGAGCTGGCTTTGCGGATGTTGTTTTGCTTCGTGGCGGTGCTTACTTGAATGATGTATGGAAGGAATACAAGATTCTGGAGAACGCAATCAGGGATAATCCCAACTGCAATATCATAGTTGCACCACAATCTTTCTTTTTTAACACCACTTATTTTCCAGAATTTTTTGAGAATACTATGCAGGAGATTGATCTTTTCTGCCGTGAAAGGTACAGTTACAATTTGTTGTGTTCAATGAATTTCCCGGAAAATGTTCATATCCACCTGTCTCATGACACTGCCTTATATTTGTCAAAAGACGATTTTAATCCTCAAAATGGTTCTTACGATCTGATTTGCCCCAGAGGCGACAGGGAGTCTGTGGTAGATTGGAGAATACAGGATCTTAGCAAACAGAAAAATATGGAATTAATAAATTCAGAGCAGCCCGTAAATAAAGCTATTGTGGGGGATATAGATCTTGTTACTGACTTCCAAGCATTTGCGAATCTAATTGAAAATTCAAAAAGAGTCTATACCGACCGTCTCCACGTTGCAATTTTGTCTGCAATCCTCGGCAAAGATACTTTGTTATATCCAAACATTTATCACAAAAACAGGGGAGTCTACGAGTTTAGTTTGCATAAGTTCCCTAACGTGAGATTTGTAGATTCTCTTACATTCTTGGGACAGAAAGTTCCAGTTTGAATTTGTCCAAAGAAGAAGAAAAGCAAATGTTAATTACATCAGAATTCGAGGGTGATTTGATGCAAGATTATCCACTTGTTTCGGTTATTGTGCTCAACTACAATGGTCTCAAATATTTAGGAGAAGGCTTAAAGGAATGCTTGGATTCGGTGCTTAGGACTGATTATCCAAATTTTGAGGTAATTTTTGTTGATAACGGATCTGAAGACGCAAGTGTAGCTTTTGTTCGAGAGAATTTCAAAGAGGATAGGATAAGAGTCCTTGAAAATAAATCTAATCTCGGGTTTTCTGAAGGTTTTAACAGAGGTATCAAAACCTCTAAAGGAAGATACCTTGCTTTACTAAGCAATGACATGACGGTAGATCCAAACTGGCTTAAACCAGTTATTAAACTTATGGAAAAAAAACCGAAAATAGGTCTTGTTGGCTTTAAACGTCTCATCTACGGGACAAAAAATCGTATCGACGGAGTGGGCGGCGACCTCTTTCTCTGCGGTCGAGCTAGACCAGTTGGAATGTATGAAATCGATAGAGGACAATACGACACCGTCAGAGAAGATATTGACTACATAGGCGGAGCAATGGTCCTCAGAAGGAAGATACTGCAAGAAGTTGGGCTGTTCGATCCTGCCTACATCATATTCTATGAAGACGTGGATTTATGCTATAGAATACGCAAACGCGGTTACAAGACAATCTATGTCCCAGATGCTATAATTTACCACAGAGGTCAAGCAACACTCAAAGGAATGGATCCAAAAGGTCAACATATAGAGTATATGGCACATCGGTCGAGAATCAGATTCGTCCTCATCCATTTCACTCTTATGAGACTACTTTCCACCTTTGCGATCGACCTTGCTTCGCTTTTTCTTGTGGCAAATCTCACAACTAAAAAACTGCTCTTGAAAGCCTACTTATCCAACCTCAAAAATTTAGGGCCAACTTTAAAAAGGCGCGGGCGCTACGGGCCTTCTCCACCCTTTGACTGCAAATTTCCCATCATCGCACGCAGACTAATTTTTCTAACAGAAACTCCACGAAAAGTTTTCAATCAATCTGAAGAAAACCACTGAAACCTCAAAGACAAAGAAAATGAACGCGTTGCTCGTGCGAATTTCTCGAAAAGATTATGAGTTATATCATACAATGTCTAGTTCATATTTAGGAAGTACTAACATGAGTCTAGTTAGCCTCCTCGAAGTTCGAAAGCCGAATCATCAAATAAGTCAAACTATTCTAAATTCTCTAAATTTGATTCACTATCACCTCCCAAACGACATAAAGAACGCTGTTATAAAACCTAACATGTGTTACTATTGGGACTATTCTACAGGCCAAACAACCGATCCAAAATTTGTTGCTGCAGTAATTGAAATACTTCGCGAAAAAACATCACCTGATGTGAACATTTCAATAGTGGAATCTGATGCTTCAGCGATGAAATGCAAATATGCATTCAAATTCTTAGGATACGAAAAAATCGCAAAGCAGTATCATGTGAACCTAGTTAACCTTTCAGAGGCAGAAGCTGAACCAGTTAAAGTAACAGTGGGAAATCAAAGCTTCAACTTTATGGTTCCGCAAATCATCAAAAATGCTGATCTCCGAATAAATATTCCGAAAATGAAGTACATGGGATTAACCAAGATTTCATGTGCGCTGAAAAACATATACGGTTGTAACCCTTATCCAAAAAAATTCAAATATCACTCCAGACTCAACGAAACAATAGTTGCCTTAAACAAGGTTATGCGGTTCAACCTATGTATTCTTGATGGATTAATTGTTTCAGGAGGTTCTCAAACCTCAAGGTTAGGGCTTGTAATGGTTAGCCGAGATCCGGTAGCAATGGACTCAGCAGCCGCCACAATTATGGGAGTAAACCATAAATCAGTAGAATATATAATGCTCGCTGAAAAAGAGGGCATAGGGACACCTTCTTTTATAGCTAAAGGAATGAACCTAAACTACTTTAAAGACAGATGTCCCCGAAAAAGCTTTACAGATAAAACAATAA
>Ga0209986_10004652_pt1 | contig 11577 bp, 12 predicted proteins | sample BlataG_FD_183168 | JGI IMG/M metagenome (GOLD analysis project Ga0209986, IMG submission 183168) | Deep subsurface microbial communities from Black Sea to uncover new lineages of life (NeLLi) - Black_00105 metaG (SPAdes) (version 2) | ecosystem: Environmental > Aquatic > Marine > Oceanic >...
TCCACCAGGGTCACTTCATGCGCGCTAGCACCTCTAACGCATACGGCGATAGGAAGAATCAGTGCGGTCTGCCGCTGCCATGAGCTCCGAACCTTTGCTCGGCTTGGCCTTTTCCACCCCAGTGGCGCCTCTTCGGCGACCACAAACGTGGCGCCAATGAAACACTCCCGTCCATCCAGACCCCGCGCTCCTTCAGGTCCTGTGGCAAAGTGCCTAAGATGACTTCCATCACACCTACTCGCACCCAGCTCAGGAAGCCGCGGTGGCAACCCTGGTATGGTGGGTATCGCTCTGCTAAATCCGACCAGCGCACACCGGCTCTGAGAATCCCAAGAGCCCCGTTCAGCACGTCGTGCGGGTCTCGCCAAGGGCGGCCACGCCTGCCACTGGGACGTCGTTACTTTCCCGGAGTCAGCGGCTCGAGTAATGCCCTTTTTTCATCTGTCAGGTCTATCGGTCCCCTCGAGTGCCAAGGGTGAGCGCTATTCTACACTGTGCTGCGTTTCGTGAGATCGCTTGTAGTGAATCCCCGTTCTCAAAGGAAATCATACAAGCGATGGAATCCTTCGTCGAACCGGATCGCCAGACCGATTCATGCCTGGCAAAGATAGGCTGGTCTTTAGGCTTTCTCGGCTGCGAAGGTCCCCGCAAGACCCTGTGGATGGAGAAACAAGAGGATAAGCATGAAGAAGAAGGTGCCGACCGGCGCTAGACTGGTGCCGAGAATGACCGAAAACGCCGTTTCGACCAGACCGAGGAGCAACGCAGCAAACAGAGCGCCGTTAAGACTGCCGAGCCCGCCGATGACACAGACCATAAAGCCCTTTACAGTATACAGTCCGCCAATCTGAGGCGAAAGGATAGTGCGGATTCCGACGAACACGCCCGCAACTCCAGCAAGCGCGCCCGCCGCAAAGAAGGTCACCATAACAACCAAGTTGACGTTGATCCCCATGAGGCTTGTGGTGCGCGCATCCATCGACAGCGCACGAATGGCAATGCCGAGACGGGTCTTCTGCAATACCAGTACCAAAATGCCTATCACGACGGTCGAAACCACCAGCATCATAAAGTTGGACATGTCAAAACTGACACTGCCAACGGTGACAAATCGCTGCTTAAAGAAGTTCGGATAAGAGTAGAAAATCCCGCTGAACCTGAGTGCAATCAGATTCTGCAAAAGCATGCCCATCGTAATCGAGGAAACAAAGAAGAGAAGCACTTGCTTTGAGGACTGGCGAAGACGATGAAAGCTGATGAGTTCCACGAATATGTTGATTATTCCGCCGCACAGCGCAGCGAAGATCAGGATCAGCCAAAGATTTGCGCCAACAACTCTGGTCGCCAGCATACCCAGGTAGGCAGCACATACCATGGTTCCGCCATGTGCAAAGTTTGAGAATTTCAGGATGCTGAATATCAATGCCCAGCCCACCCCAATGACTGCGTACATTGCGCCATTGGAAATACCACCTATCAGCAGCTGCAAGTAGTAGCTGACGTTCAAAGAGGTCCCCTCCTGTCAGCGCCCAAGCGAAAGAGCGCTGTAATTACTTGCCCCCGCCCTATTCATAGGGCGGGGGCAAGTAATTTGCTGCTTATGACACAAACCGTGCTTACTTCAGATAGTCGGGAACAAACCAACCCGTGTTGGTGTACTCGCCGTTCTCGATGTTGTAGATGCACATCTCAAGACCCAACGGCATGTGCGTCTCGGGATCCATCCGGAAGTTGTGGGTGATCAAGCAGTCCACACCCGAGATGGTCTCCAGCGCGTCGCGAATTGCCGCACGGTCGTCACTGCCCGCCTTCTCGATGGCCGCGGCTATGATCAGCACGTTGTCATAGGCAATCCAGGACTTGGGGGTCGGCTCTTCGTTGAACGCTGCAATGTAGTCAGCTTCAACCGCGTCCAGGCTGGGATCCTCCATGTCGAGGTTAACCGGGAAGTAGATATTGCTCGCCGCTGCGGGATCGGATACCAGCGTCGCAAAGGGGGTGCTAAAGTCAAGACTCCCGCACTGAACGATATCCATACCCATCTGGTACATCTGATTCGTCGCTATCACCAGAAGCTGCGTGTTGCAGGCGTTGTACAGGACTTCGGCGCCGCTGTTCTTGATCGCTGTCAGCTGAACCGTCAAGTCGGTGTCGGCGATCTTGCATTTCTGCACTTTAAGAATGTCAATCCCCACATCCTCGGCATACTCCATAAACGCGTTGGCTTGCGTACAGCAGTAGCTGTGGTCCTCGGCGATGAGAACGGCAGCGTTCGTGAAGCCCAGCTCCTCAAACGGATACGCGCCCCCGATGATCCCGCTCTGAATCGCGGACGGCTGAACCAGAAACATGTAGGGGTGTAAAGAATCAAGGTTCTCACCCAGCATACAGCGCGGGTCGCCAAATTGGCCGAAGAACACAAGACCCTTCTCGTCTGCCACCGGCGCAACAGCCAGACCCACATTCGAGAACGGAGGCCCGACAACGATGGACGCACCATCGACATCGGCGAGACGGGTAAACAGGGTAATCGCTTCGTGCGGATCGCTCCTGCAGTCGTAGGTGATGAGCTTGAGTGGGCGGCCGTTCACTCCGCCTGCAGCGTTGATGTCAGCAACAGCAAGCTGCCAACCTTTATTGACCGCGTTGCCCAGAACTGAACCGTTGCCCGAAAGGTCGGTAATGCCGCCGATGATGATCGGCTCCGCTTCGACCTCTTGCGTCGGCTCCGCAGTCGGTGCGGCCGCCACTGGTGTGGCCGTCGGCTCTGGTGTCTGGGCGCAACCTGCAACCAGCGACGTCACCAGCGCAAGAGCGAACAGAACGACAACTACTCTCTTCATTGACTTGATCCTCCCTAACAGATTTTTGGTCGCACAACGTGTGATTGTCCTTGCTTATTACCGCGAGCAATCACTATTCCGCGATCCCAGGTAGTGAAATTGCTCACAACGCCATTATATATCAGACTTGAGGATTTGTCAAATCAACGAATTGCCTCACGATAAATCTAACTTTGCGGGAATCGTTGCCTCATGGTAGATTCTGACCGATCACCTGGACAACAGGCAATCGGAGGAAGTGAGGCATGATGAGTTTCAAAGGCAAACGAGAACTGGTGGACACTGTCCGCCCTCGCTATTACAAGGCGAGGCGGCCTGAGAAGAAGCGCATCCTGGATGAGTTGGTAGCCAATACGGGCTACAATCGCAAGTATGCCATTCATTTGCTCAATCACCCCTCGCAGGCCTGCAGACGTCGCAAACGGCGGGGCAAGCGTCGTTACACTTTGCCCGTCAAGGCGGCTTTGATCACGGTATGGCGAGCTGCCAACTGCATTTGCAGCAAACGCCTGGTCCCCTGCATGGAAGAGTTTGTGACCGCCCTTGAGCGACACGACGAGATCCAACTAAGTCCTGAAACACGCGACCTGCTGCTGGCAATGAGTCGGGCAACTGCAGATCGTTTGTTGCACAGCGAGCGCCCACACTACAAACGGCGTGGCTTGGGCACCACCAAGCCAGGTACCTTGCTCAAGCAGGCCATCCCTATTCGTACCTTTGCTGATTGGGACGACCTGCGGCCAGGCTTCGTTGAGGCCGATTTGGTGGCCCATTGCAATGACTCCACTGGCGGCGAGTACCTGCACACCCTGGTGCTCACAGATGTGGCTACGGCATGGACCGAATGCGTGGCCCTGCCCAACCGAGGCCAGAAGGCAGTGAGTGCTGCCATTCATCTCACCCGGCAACGCTTCCCTTTCCCTATGCTCGGCCTTGACTCTGACAACGGCTCGGAGTTCATCAATGCCAACCTGCTGCGCTATTGCCAGCAAGAACACATCACCTTCACCCGCTCCCGCCCCTACAAGAAGAACGATCAGGCCTATGTGGAACAGAAGAACTGGACAGTGGTACGCCAGACCGTAGGCTACGATCGCTACGAAGGACCTGAGGCCTTGGCCCAAATGGAGGCCCTCTACAAGGTTCTGCGTCTCTACGTGAACTTCTTCCAGCCGGTGATGAAGCTGGCGTCCAAACAGCGAGTTGGCAGTAAAGTCAGAAAGAAGTATGATCTCGCCAAGACACCCTTTCGACGCGTCCTGGATGTACCCGAGGCCAGTCACCAGAGCAAAGTACGGCTGCTGCACCAGTACCCATCACTCAACCCAGCAGGCCTGCTGCGTCAGATCAATGCTCTCCAAGAGCAACTCTGGCGTCTGGCCAACAGTTAGATTTCATATTGAGGCAACGATACGCCTTCGGTTAGGTTTTACGATGAGGCAACGCGATCAAGACTCGAGGGTGCTGAAAAAGACCGTGACATTCTCTAGTTGTCCCAAGCTGGATGAGCCATGCAGGTCACGGCCAGAAAGCAGTAGTGACAGTTCCAGGCAACCCCTACACCTTTCAACACCTTCAAACGACGGAGAGTCTATGCACATCTACGACACTGCTGACCACGTAACCGCAAAATTGACAGCGTGAATACACGTATATACCCAACCAGAATCAAATCAACGGATATTTATTGACATATGCCACAAGACCCAAATTGACATTTGGTTCTCAGACCAAAAGAGTGTATGATTGTGACAGCGCCTGAAATCTCTTGCACCACTTGTCAGGAAAGGTGCTCTACCGGGCGCCGAGAGCCACAAGATGATCAACGCAGGACGTCGCGTCCTGCAAAAAGTCGTCATATGTGGTTGCCTCAACAGCCAGCAATCCTTTGTAGCCTGAAGCCTTGAGTGTTTCGATGTAGGGCAAGTAATCGTAGCCGTCATCTTTCTTGGGGAAGCGGCGCTCGGTGCCCCGCGGATAGTCGATATGGGCGTGGATGATAGAGTCCTTGTAGATAACGATATCCTCAAGGCTCTCGTCTAACTTGTGCATGTGGCGTAGGTCGCACATGACCTTGCAGTTCAGCTTTCCAAGACTGTTGGCGAATTGGACGGCTTCGCCTATGAAGTTGAGATAGTTTGAATTGGCGGGGCCGAGCGGCTCAATGGCAAGTCTTATGCCGTAGGGCTCTATCCTTTCGCAGATGCCGCATACAAATTCTGCAACTTTCGCCTTTGCGCCTTCAATATCGGTGCAGTCTTCGGGAATACTGCGGCATTTCCCTGCTCCGAAGGGCCAGAGCCGAGCGCCTAGCTGTGCAGTTCTGTCTGCGGCAGCCTCAGCGTGGTCAAACCATCTCTGCATATCGAAATCGTCACGGTGGATTCGCTCTGTGAGCGGCATGAATCCCGAGAATGCCTCAAAGCCGAGACCTGAATCGGCCGCCATGACCCTCAGCTCGGCAAATCGCTGCTTGGTGAGGCCGACTATTTCCATGATGTCAAGTTCGGCGCTGTCGAATCCTGCCCTTTCTATCAGCGGAATCTGCTGCGCAAATCCAAAACAACCCAGTCTCATGTCGTGTGTTCCTTTCACTTTTGCAGCAATACTACCACATATCATCGAGGAGGACAACCCGTGAAGAGAATGCACGGAGTCATTACTGCCATGACGACGCCTTTCACTGTCGACGGAGAGGTGGACTTTGCCGCGCTGGACAGCGAAACAGAATTCCTGATCAATGCCGGAGTACACTGTTTGTATCCCTGCGGCACCACAGGTGAGATGCTTTTTATGACCAACGAGCAACGCGAGGCGGTAGCTGAAGCAGTTGTAGAGAAAGCGGCGGGACGCCTCATCGTCTTTATACATGTCGGGGCGGTAAGGGTTGAAGACACCATACAGCTTGCGAAACACGCTTACAGAATCGGCGCCGACGGCGTTGGAGTCGTGACGCCTCTCTTTTTTGGACTGAATGACCGCGAAATGGAGAACTTTTACGCAACCGTCTCAAGCAGCTTGCCCGAGGACTTTGCGATTTACATGTACAATATCCCCCAGTGTTCAACCAACGACATCAAGCCGGAAGTCTGTGCACGTGTCGCCGCAAGGTGCAGAAACGTCATAGGCATAAAACACAGCTATTGTGACATGCACCGGATCCTTGATTATCTACAGGTACGCGACGACTTCTCAGTGCTGGTCGGGTTTGACAGGCTGTTGCTGCCTGCGCTTGTAATCGGTTGCGACGGCACTGTCTCAGGGGCATCGAGCGTATTTCCCGAACCTTTTGTTGAAGTTTATGAAAAGTATACGGCAGGTGACATGGCCGGTGCGGAGGCTGCCATGTGGCGCGCTAACGATATCGTCAAAAAGTTGAAGGCCGGCACCAGCCTTGGAACTTTGAAGGCGGCGCAACGGGTGCGCGGTTTTGCGGGCGGATACGTCCACGCACCGCTCATGGAGATCACCGAGCAGGAAAGGGAGTCGCTGAAGGAGGACCTCGAGATGTATCTGTAGTAGAGTTGTATCTTCCAGCAGAGAACTAGTGGTGAAAAGCGGCCAAAGCCGGAGAGGATCGAAGAAGAGCAGACTATACTTGCTAAGGAGGCATGTATGAACACCCGTCATCTCATTGAACAGCATAAGGTTGTCGTTATCTGCAGGAAGATCTACGGTGAGGATCTAAAGAAGCTCGCTTCGGCGCTGTTCACAGGTGGCATCAGGCTGATTGAAGTGACTTTCGATCAGCAGGATCCGGACTGTGTGTCCAAGACATGCGCCGCCATTCTCATGCTCAACGAACTCTACGGCGATGCCATGCTCGTGGGCGCGGGCACTGTGCTCAGCGTGAAGCAGGTTGACGCTGCTTTCAAGGCGGGCGCGAAGTATATCGTTTCACCCGACTTTAACCCTGCGGTGGTCAAGCGCACAAAGGAGCTCGGGCTTGTCTCCATGCCAGGTGCCATGACCCCAACAGAGATTCTTGCGGCACATGACTGCGGAGCCGATTTTGTCAAGTTGTTTCCGGCGACTACGCTCGGATTCAAGTACATCAAGGACATCCTGGGGCCTATTACTCATGTCAAACTGGTTGCCACGGCGGGTGTAAGCGAGGAGAACTTTGGTCAATATCTGGATTTGGGATTTGCCGGCGCGGGCGTAAGCAGTCGGCTCACAGACAAGAAACTCATCCAGAGCGGCGACTTTGAGGAATTGACACGCCGCGCTGAGGTCTTTTGCAAGATTGCCGGGGGGGAAGGGCAGTGACCAAGAAACGCTTTGTGGGCCTCGGAGAGCTGCTGGTTCGGCTGGCGCCCGATGGGTATCTAAGATTTCCGCAAGCGGACAGGTTCAACGTTAACTACACTGGATCAGAGGGCAACATGGCAGTCACGCTCTGCTACATGGGCATGAATGCTTCCATGGTCACAAAGCTGCCTGACAACGAGATGGGACGATGCGCGTTGCGCAAGCTAGCTATGTACGGGGTGGATACCTCACACATCACTTTCGGCGGTGAGCGAATCGGCCTCTACTATCTTGAACGAGGTGCGTCACAACGCCCGTCACGGATTATTTACGACCGAAAGCATTCGGCATTCTCCGAGGCGTCTGTCAACGAGTTCTGTTGGGACGAGATCTTGAAGGATGCCGATTGGTTTCACTTTACCGGCATCACGGCAGCACTGTCAGAAAACTGTGCAAAGATGTGCGAGCGGGCGTGTGTCACCGCAAAGTCATTGGATGTTCCGGTGAGCTGTGACCTCAACTATCGCAAGAACCTTTGGACGCCCGAAGAAGCGCAAATAACGATGCGCCCGCTTATGCAGTATGTCGATATGCTGTTCGGGAACGAGGAGGACAGCGAAAAGGTACTTGGCATCAAGGCGGATGATAGCGACGTTACGGCCGGAAAACTCAGTGTCGAAGGGTATGCGGCGCTCGCACGTAAGCTTAGCGATACCTTCGGCTTTGAACGGGTCGCCATTTCATTGCGCGAATCCATCTCTGCCTCGATCAACAATTGGTCGGGGCTGCTCTATGCCGGCGGGGAAACCTATGTTTCAAAAAAATACACTATGCAAATTGTTGACCGCGTCGGGGGCGGCGATTCCTTTGCGTCGGGCATGATTTACGCACTCTTGCATGACATGGACAACCGTACCGCAGTGGAATTTGCGACAGCGGCATCCTGCTTGAAGCACTCCATTGAGTTTGACTTTAACCTTTCAACGCCCGATGAGGTCGAAGCACTCATGTCGGGTTACGGCTCGGGACGGGTCCGTCGCTAAGCTGCCGTAGTCACCAGATGGGAAAGGCCTCTCGTGTGCTGTCCCCTACGTTTCACTGATCGATCCGTTGTAGTCAACATCACCTGTATCGGGTCACCGTCATAGCTCAGCACAGTTGATGAGTGCGGGCGACTGGTATTGTGCGTCGCTTTGCCAGTGCCTGCGGAAGCGATTCAGGCTGCGTTGATGAAGATTCGCCCTGACAGCGTGGGGCGCTTTCAGCTGCTGCTCCAACCGGCGTCTCCAGAGCACAATTGGCGTCGCACCGTGGAGCTGCTGCGTGACCTGGAGTACGCTATCAAGCTGCTGCCTGGATCGCAACTGGTGCCAGCCTACTCAGCCTACCGTCAGCAATCTCCGTCCGACGCCGTTCACCCGATGGTTCTGGATAAGGTCCAAGGCTCACAACGACAAGACATTCTGCCTCGTGGCGGTCCAGTTGCGGTGGTCGGCATCCAGGAGGAACTACCAGCCTACGTGGCAGCCAGATCCATGCGCCGCACGTTCCGCGGGGCCGGCAAGCCCGCGCCGCCGACCAGCAGCATGTCCATGTGCCCTGTGCCGGCAGAAAAAGCCGGACATATCCTTGTTGAGCACGCCGCTCTCCTTCAATTAGCGCATCTCCTGATGAGCAGTGCGCCTGAGGCGTCAGTGATGCTGTAGCGATCACTGTGGAGAGTGGATCGCTGCTCCGCTCTCAAAGAGCGTTTGCACTTCCTTCGCCGTAGGCAGCGACGTCTGCGCCCCGAATTTGGTGACAGCAAGTGCTCCAGCGCACGTTGCGTAGCGCACCGCCTCGGCGCGGGGAACACCATTTACCAGGGCGACTGCCAGGCCACCAATGAAAGCGTCGCCAGCAGCAGTTGTATCCACCGCCCGAACCTTGTGCGCTGGTATGTGGATGAGTTCCGCAGCGGTTGCCAGCAACGCCCCCTGCTCGCCCAACGTGATGATTACCTCAGGGATACCAAGACCCAGGAGCGCGCGCAGCCTGCTCTGCCGATCCCCTGTCGATCACTTCGACACCAGTCAGACTGCTCGCCTCTGTCTCATTGGGAACGATATAGCTGACCCGGCCGAGGAAACCAGGTGAAACCGGGGCAGCAGGCGCTGGATTCAGGATCACGCTCACTGGGTACCGCGCCGCCTTCTCAATTGCATAATCCACGACCTCAATGGGAATCTCAAACTGAAGGATCAGAAACTTTGCATCGCGAAACAGCGCCTCGGCCGCATCAATGTCGCCTCTGTCTACACGACCATTCGCTCCAGCTGAGATGATGATGCGATTTTCACCGCTGTCCTCAACCGTGATCACGGCCACACCGGTCGATGCCTCCTGATCGATCACCACGTGCCTGGTGTCCACGCCCTGCTCAACCATATTCTGCAGCAAGACGGGACCAAAGGCATCTCCACCGACCCGGCCCACCATTGCCACGCGGCCACCCAGCCTGGCAGCAGCCGCGGCCTGATTTGCCCCCTTCCCACCCGGAACCATCTGGAATTCATAGCCTCGCACGGTCTCCACAACCTGCTGTGGTATCTCACCTGGAGACATACTACCCATAGTAGGAGCGGGCGACGGGACTCGAACCCGTGACAACCTGCTTGGAAGGCAGGAGCTCTGCCAACTGAGCTACACCCGCAAACACAGGCTGCGGTCACAAATGCTCGACCGCTATTGCTGTCGGGGTGAGAGGACTTGAACCTCCGACTTCAGCGTCCCAAACGCTGCGCGCTACCAGGCTGCGCCACACCCCGCTAAAGATAGTATAGCCTATTTGCCACGTTTCGTCAATCTTCGTTGGACGTTTACGCTTTGCGGTCAAAATAGATATTCTTGCCAGTCACGGACAGGGGAATGCCCATCACGTAATCGGCGTCAATGAGGCCCATCTCACGTGCCACTACACCGGCGCGGTACATGATGCGATTATCCACATTCAGCAGCCCCGCCGTCTTGACCGCCGACCCCAGGGCAATGCCCATGTCCAGCAGCCGGAAAGCGCACTGTGGGCCCAGGAATTCTCCCTCAAAAGTGTTGGGCTTGATGCACGTCTCCGAACCACAGGCGCTGCAATTGAGGCCCAGAGATCTGGCATCCTTGATCCCAATCAGCACCACGACGGGAGAATTCTTCACATTGTTCCCATCCCGATCAAAGTTGCGCTTACCTGTTCGCTCCCCAAAGCGAATCATCGCCTCCCCAAGCTCTTGGCAGGCCTCTCCCTCGATGATCCTGGCCACTACAAAGTCCTGGCCCGCCGACTTGGGCGCGGTCCGCGCCGCGATGCACATCAGTTCCGCCACTGTGCGTAACTCGCCAACCATAGTCGCTTTTGCTCCTCCACCAGAAATGACACAGGCGAGGACGCGCACGTCCTCGCCTGAGACGTGTCTCCTATCAAGTCACAGAACCGTTCAGGCTGCTGGCTCCGGGCTTGGTATCTCACTAAGACGGCATACTTGACCCAACAGGTGGGCGTTGACGAGGCTGGCCCAGAATTGTGTAAAGATCACTCCAATGAGACACAAGATCACACCGAAACCAGCAATGAATTGGGCAACCCAGCCAAGCAGAACAGCGATGATATAGTTCCCCAGATTGGATGTGATGTACTTGAATATCTGGCCGAAGCGGAAGACGGCCCCAAACTCGTTGCTGATAGCATAGTTGGCAAAGGCCGCAGGCAGCACTATGGCCAGGAACAAGCCATAAAGCCCCGACAGACAGTTCAGCCCCCAAAGGCAGACATCAAGCAGACCGCCGTATTCAGCGCTCGTGTCGTATAGTGCAAAGCTGAGCATCATGCTCAGGCCGCTCACGACAATTATGGGGAGGGCCCAGAGCAGGGCTCCTAGGAAGCCTATGAGCCCCTTCACAAAGAAATCCCCGAAATCACTCCACGCGGGTAGGGGGCGTTCCACACCATCTGCAACGTTCTTCAGCACCTTGAGCACATAGCCAATGACGGCCAGGTTGACAATAGGGATAAAGGCCACAATGCCCCCAATAAGCAGCTTGGTGACCCACTCCTCGTCATCAAAAAGGTAAGTAAATGCTTTCCCAAAGTCCATTGTGTATCCCTCCTCAGGAATTAATTCGCGTATCTGGCCAAAGATGAGTACTCCTGGATCAAATGCTAGAGTCCCTGCATCCCCCCTTCCCGTGGGTCCAAGACCAACGATTGCTTTTTGCGTTTCTCAATGCTATTATAACACAGATTCACACTATTAGCAACTCCAGGTCAGCGGCAGTCTCCCCAATTGCGTTGAATTGAAAGCCGGTTCACTTTCACCGCAGAGACCGCCGCCCCGTCGAAGAGATGCCGGCCGTTCGTGCTCTGCATGCCCTGCGGGCGACCGCTTGACGGGGGACGCTTCGCAGCCTCGCCAGAAAGAGGGCGAGACGCTTCGCAGAGAACGCTGAGAGGGTG
>Ga0209986_10004653_pt1 | contig 11572 bp, 10 predicted proteins | sample BlataG_FD_183168 | JGI IMG/M metagenome (GOLD analysis project Ga0209986, IMG submission 183168) | Deep subsurface microbial communities from Black Sea to uncover new lineages of life (NeLLi) - Black_00105 metaG (SPAdes) (version 2) | ecosystem: Environmental > Aquatic > Marine > Oceanic >...
TGAAAGTAATTCCCAAAGAACTGATCGATAAAAGCCAGATGTGGTTTTGGACTAAAGAACATCAAAAAGCCGAAGAAGAAGCAGAGTTAGAACTTCGACAGGGGAAAGGCAAAGAAGTTAAAAATGTTAAGGAATTAATAGATGAGCTCAATAAATAAATTTGTCTGGTTACCGAGGTTTAGGAGGGACTATAAAAAATTAACTCCTCAATCTCAAAAAAGAATTAATCAAGCCCTCTTACAAATGGAAAGAGATTTGAAACATCCTTCTCTGGAGACAAAAAAACTCAAAGGAACAAATTCTATTTGGGAGGCGAGGGCTTCTAAAAGCTTAAGAATCACTTTTAACTTAAAAGGTAAATTAATTATTCTTAGAACTGTGGGGGAACATAAAATATTAAATCGACCTCAGTAAATATTTTGTCATACAAACCTTTGTGTAAACGACAAGTAAAAATGCACCTTGCGCGGAAAACAATTTTGCACCTCCTAGAAAGAATAAATGGCTTAATCCTCTGGCAGCCCAAGCTCATCTGGGACCAGCTGACCTCGAAGAAATTAAGATTATAAGCCCTAAAAAATTAAAAGAGGTCCAAAAGGGAGCTTTGCTGGCTGCCATGCGACGTCTTTATAAGGAAAGAAGTTCTCCATACTGTACCATACTTATGGGGCAAAGATTGAGAGATAGAGAATGTGAGTTTGCTTCTAATTTTAAGCATGGTACTGCCGGAAGAAGATTATGTGAACGTTGCAAAAAATTAAATAGAGAAGGAAAATAACATAGTACAGGGTTAATGTGACAGGGGAGTTGTGCTATCTCAATAATCCGGTAATTTTTTCAAGCCTTTCATAAGAGTTCTGGTAAGTTCAGGTTCCCGATATCTTCTCAAATGATTAGAATATGGCAGGAGACAGGCTTTTATTGCGATTTATCATATTTAGGAAATTATGGTATGTCAGCCTATTTAGACCAGACCCCTTTAGTACTTACAGAAATGGTAAGTTAAAATGCATCTGGTGCATCGTGCCACTTCAGGAATTCCCTAAAAGCCCACGGAGAGTATTTTTAAATGCACCTCAATTTCCGAAATATCGGGTACGACGACTTTTTTAGCTTTTTATAGCTTCCCCGAAACTCTGCAATCCTTATAAATAAACACTTTCAGATTCTGATGGAGGGGTAAAAATAGGATAAAAACACCCATTCTCCTAGGGTAAATTGTATAAGTCGGGGGCAAATTTCGCCCCTATAATCAAAAATACGCAACCTACTTTTAAAAGCATTATTCTACAAGGCTTTTCTGCTTACTGTTTTCTCATAGATTTTACACATTTAACCTATTCATAGGTAAACACTGTTAGTAATGGGCGTATGCAATACTTCCTATGTCCTATTAGTATTAAGATGTAGAAAAATTGGAAAAGACTAAATTTTTTTATTATTGGTGTCGATTTAATAAGGTAAATATAAACTTCTTGAATTGAGGGGAGACTTATGATCCCGATGAAATGAAAGAGATCAAGTAAAAGACCAGAACAGGCCGACCCCTTGTAACGGATAATTTTATAGAAAGACTTGAGGGGTAGCTTAAGAGACTTTTTAAGTTAAAGCCGAAAGGAAAGCCCAAGAAGAAAGTTAATAAATAAGTGCTTCTCCCTATTTGTCTTATAAACTTTAAATCATTAAAAAACAATCTAGTTTTGATTTTTAAATGACAATATTCTAAAAATATTCTGAAAATATATTGACAAAAGAAATAAAGCTATGATAATATAATGTTGAACATAATAGATGTACGATATTGTACAACAATAAATATGTATAAATTTAAAAAGAGTAAAGAGGTCATTCAAATTTTAGATGAAAAATTAGCTAGAATAAACATTAAAAATTCCTTCCGGTAAGAAAAGAACTTAACGCAGAGAATAAAATAATGTATCCTTTATTTATCGGAATTCATAGTTATCCCTTTCTTATAAATGGTAATTCATATAACAAATTTGGTTAAATCTGTTGCAGGAGAACTATTAGAAAATGGTATAGTTCAACCCTTACATAGCAGTAGACAAAGAGGTATTATCGTTAGTTATTGCTATTCATATGTAGATTTTACTAAAATTTTTGACTGGGTGATTATAAAAGAGCAATTATGATTTAATTAATTAACTTACTTTTTATAGTTAATTTGTATTGAAGGAGGTGATACTATAAACAAAATGGAAGTAAAATATTTTAATTTAAAGGAGGTGAAAGAGCGAAATATTTTTTTATTTTGCTGTAATTTAATTTAAATATAGTATTATTTAAATTAAGTTCATTAAAAAAATGAAATGAATAATATATAAGGAGAAAAAAATGAAAAAGTTAATACTTGTTATAGTTACAATATTTTTAGTATTAGGATTGTTCATGGCTTCTGGTATAAATTCAATTGCTGCAAGTAAAGACAATATAAAGGTTGCAGTAGCTGCGCCTCCATCGACAATGAATCCCCATGGAACCGATTCTGATTCTAATCTCTCTGTAATGGGCAATATATTTGAAGGTCTTCTCTATAGGAATGCTGCAGGGGAACTTTTATCCGGATTAGCTACTTCTTGGGAAAGAATAGATACTTTAACTTGGCGATTTACCTTAAGAAAGGGAGTAAAGTTTCATAATGGTAATGACTTCACTTGGGAGGATGTTAAATATAGTTTCGAGAGACTTAAAGAACCTCATCCGGTATCAGTGTTTATAGGCTTTGGCGGATTAATTAAATCTGTAGAGATAGTTGATAATGATTTATGGACTATAGATGTAAAGACAACAATATCTGTTCCCTACTTTGCGCAAAACCTACATCAAATCTTTATTATGGATAAGGAATCTACTGAGTCCCGTTCTATTGGAGAGATAGGACAAAATCCAATTGGAACCGGCCCTTATAGATTTGTTGAATGGGTAAAGGGTTCTTACCTTAAATTAACTGTAAATGAAAATTACTGGGGAGAAGTGCCTTCGATTAAGAATGTCGAAATTATTCCGATTACGGAACCATCTACCCGTTTAGCTGCTATTACAACCGGTCAAGTAGATATTCTACAAGACATACCTGTCGAACTTTTTGAAACCATTGCGAATAACATCAATATAGAAGTAATTACTCGTCCAGCAAGAAGGTGTATATACTTAGGGCTTAGAAATTCACCAGGCTTTCCAGCCAGTGATATTAGAGTAAGAAGAGCAATGTACATGGCAATTAATGAAGAGGAGATAATTGAAAAGGTAATGTTTGGACATGCATTTTCAGCTTCTCAGATACCAGATCCTCCAACCGTAGGTTATGATTCTACGATTAAGCGGTTCCCCTACGATCCTGAAAGATCCAAGATATTGCTTGCGGAAGCGGGATATCCCGATGGTTTTGAGATAAAACTTACTGGACCCAATGATAGATATGTTCGTGATGCGCAAATTTGTGAGGCTATAGCTAAGCAACTTGCGAAAGTTGGAATTAAAGTTGAGCTGGATACGAAGCCGAAAGCACTTTTCTGGCCTGACGTAAGTGCACATACATTGGAATTCTTCTTGATAGGATGGTTTGATGGATGTTATGATTCTGGTCGTTCAGCCGGCCCATTGCTACATTCTGTTGATGTAGAAAAAGGTTACGGTGGGTCGAATGGTGCTGATTATAGTGACTCAACACTGGATAAGCTTATTGAAGAATCAGCTGAGATAGTCGATCCTGAAGTAAGAGCGGATAAGCTAAAACTATTCACTAGAATGGCAATGGAAGAAAAGATAGTGATTATTCCTCTTCACTATCAAGAAGATTCATATGCTGTTTATAAAGAGAGAGGTATAGAATTTACACCACGGGCAGACACATGGATACTTTTCAGAGAGATTTCACTTAAGTAATAGAAAGGAAAACAATGGTTGAGGCTGATAAATCTAAATAAGTTTAGTTAATTTTGGCCTTGACCATTGTTTATTTTATTATGGCTAAATGTATTATTACAAGATTAACACAAGGGATTATAGTCCTTCTTGTTGTTTCATTTGTTTGTTTTACTATTTTCCAATATTTTGGAGACCCGGTACTTGCCTTGGCTGGTAGGTATGCAACACAGGCACAACAAGAAGAGGTTAGGAGTAAAATGGGTTTAGATAAACCTTTTTATATCCAGTATTCTATTTTCTTGAAAAATACCCTTCATGGTGATTTTGGATTATCTTATCTTGCTCAAATTCCTGTCCTTGGTCTTATCTTGGAAAGATTGCCGGCGAGTATTGAATTGGCTATTAGTGCTATGCTCATTTCTCTTATATTAGGAATTGGCCTTGGAGTGATAGTATCATTAAATCCTAGATATTTTATAAACAGGTTTATTATGGCTGGATCGCTTTTTGGTATTTCAATTCCTACCTTTCTAATTGGAATATTATTTATCATGATTTTTTCAGTTACATTAAAAGTCTTACCTACTTTTGGACGAGGTGAAGTAATAAAAGTAATAGGAAATTGGAGGACAGGTTTTTTTACAATAGACGGACTTCGACATTTAATTCTCCCAGCCTTTACCTTAGGCGTGTATCAACTTGCTGTACTTCTTCGATTAACCAGAGGAGGAATGTTAGAAGTACTAAGGGAAGATTATATAAGAACAGCTTGGGCGAAAGGTTTATCACCAAGAATTGTAATTTTTAAACATGCATTAAGAAATGCACTTATACCGGTAGTAACGATGGCAGGTCTGCAATTTGGGGAATTGATAGCATTTTCAATAGTTACAGAAAGTATATTTCAATGGCCCGGGGCAGGGAATTTATTACTAACAGCAATGTATGAAACAGATCATCCGGTTATAGTAGCCTATGTAATGATTACTTCTATTCTTATTCTCTGTATAAATCTTTTTGTAGATATTTTGTATAGGTTCATTAATCCTAAAATAAGATATGAATAGGATATAAAATATGATTAGTATTTTCAAATCAAAAGAATTCCGTCATTATATTAAAGATTTATCGGCAGTAACAGGTTCTTTAATTCTTGTAATTATGTTAATTGCAGCCGTTTTTGCTCCTACAATTGCTCCGCAGAATCCTTATGATATGAAAGGTCTCTATTTGGAAAATTCTCTAAAACCACCCATCTGGATGGAAGGCGGGGAAGCTCCTTTTATTTTGGGTACCGATGATCAGGGAAGAGATATATTAAGCACTATACTTTATGGGTGCCGAACATCATTTACCGTTGGTTTTAGCGTGATTATTATTGCTGGAATAATAGGTGTGTCTATTGGTCTTTTAGCAGGATTTAATGGAGGATGGTTAGATATTTTAACAATGAGGTTAGCGGATGTCATATTTTCATTTTCTACTACATTAATAGCTATGTTATTTTTGGCAATTTTGAATAATCATGGTGTGGGTACAATAATTCTGGCTATAGTTATTGTCGGTTGGGTAAAATATGCAAGGACTATGAGAGGATCCGTTCTTAGTGTAAAAGAAGAAGATTATATTAGCGCTGCAAAGGCTGTAGGAGCTGATGATTTTCGAATTATGTTAAAACATATTCTTCCTAATGCAATATCACCTATATTGATAGTTGCGGCAGTTGATTTTGGAGCAGTGGTTATGTTGGAGGCTACATTGAGTTTTCTTGGCGTAGGGGTTCCAATAAACGAGCCTTCGCTTGGAATGATGATATCCACAGGGAAAAATTATATCTACGCTGGAAAGTGGTGGCTGGTTGTTTTTCCTGGCGCAGCATTGATACTAATAGTATTTGGTATTAATTTGTTAGCAGATTGGTTAAGGGAAGAAATTAATCCAAGAATTGTGAAGGAAAAAGTTAGCTAATTAAAGATATGTTTATCGTAAATGAAAAAATAATATTAATGATTAAATAAATTATAAGCATACTCAAAAAGAAATAGAGTATTATTAGCAGGTATTGAGAATCTAGGAATATCTTAGGACTAGTTAAGTGATACATTGAGCAATACAAAGATTTTTACAATAGAATTTTAGGGGGAATAAAGGTGGACGTTAAAAAATCTGTGAAAGTTATTCATACTGAAATAAAAAAATGGAGGCATGAATTACATAAAATACCTGAGATTGGGTTTGAATTATTTAAAACTTCTCAATATATTAAAGAGAGATTAGGTGAAATGGGCATAGAGTATAGGGATGTAGCGAAAACAGGAATAGTAGCAATTATAAATGGCGAAAAACCTGGACCTACTATTGCGTTAAGAGCAGAGATGGATGCACTTCCAATAAAGGAAGAAACAGGATTACCGTATGCATCAACTAATGGATATATGCATGCCTGTGGGCATGATGCTCATACTGCAATGCTTTTAGGCACTGCAAAAATATTATCACAAAATAAAGAAATTCTTAAGGGAAAAGTAAAGCTATTTTTTCAACCTGCAGAAGAAACTACAGGGGGAGCAAAGCCAATGATAGAAGAGGGATGCATGGAAAATCCCAAAGTTGATGCTGTTTTAGGTTTACACATTAATCAGATATTAGGGAATGGACAAATAGGAATATATTATGGAGCAATGATGGCTGCTGCAGATACATTTGTTATAAAGGTTATAGGAAAGGGAGGACATGGTGCTAAGCCCCATTTTTGTGTTGATCCCATAACAACTGCAGCTGAGATGATAACTACATTACAGCGTGTTATAAGTAGAGAAATAAATCCTACTCATCCTACTGTTATAACAGTAGGTAAAATAGAAGGGGGAACAACAACTAACGTAATTCCAGAAAAGGTGGAATTTAAAGGGACTGTAAGGACATTAGATCCTGATGATCGAATATATATTAAAAAAAGAATTAGAGAAATGTGTGAATCAATTGCAAAAGCAAATAGAGCGGAAATAGAAATACACTACAGTCATTTCTACCCTGCAACTATTAATGATAGAGGATTCACAAGAAAATTTGTAAAATCTGCTGAAAAAATTGTTGGAAAAGAAAATATTATTGAAATAAAAGAGCCAAGTATGGGTGCTGACGATATGGCATATTTTCTTCAGGAGGTACCTGGAACATTTTTTTACTTAGGTTCCCATAACCCAAAGACGACAAGATTAACATATCCAATCCATCACCCTAAATTTGATATTGATGAGGATATAATGTGGATAGGATCTGCTGTCTTTGTACAGACAGTTTTAGATTTTTTTAATGAATATTAAAGGATTTAAACACATACAGAAGAGATCAAAAGAAACTTGCACTAACTTGTTCCAACTTAATTATATATTCCATTCTATATAATTTATAAAACTATTAAAAGGAAAGGTGTGAAATGTAATGAAGGTATTAGTTTTAGGCTGTGGTTTGCAAGGAAAAGCAGCAGTTTATGATTTATCAAAGAGCAAGGACGTTAGTGAAATTGTTTGCGTAGACATTAATATAAACAATATTTATGAATACTCAAGATTTTTAGATATGAAAAAAATTGAACTTCAAAAATTAAATATTATGAAGCGTATGAAACTCATTGGTCTTATGAAGAATGTTGATATTGTTATTGATTTGTTACCTTCAAAATTTCTGGATTACATTGCAGATGCTGCAATAGAAGCAGGAGTTAATTCCGTGAATACTATGTATGGGTACCAAATATCATCGCATCTTCATAAAAAGGCAATAAAAAAAGGTGTTACAATAATGCCAGAAGCAGGGCTAGATCCTGGTATTGATTTGATACTATGTGGGCATGGCGTAAGACAGTTTGATGAAGTTTATGAGTTAAATTCGTTTTGTGGAGGCTTTCCGGAAGAAGATGCAATCGATAATCCACTAAAATATAAAATAGCATGGAATTGGGATGGAGTTTTAAAGTCTTACAAAAGGCCGGCAAGAATCCTATGTAATAAGAAAATAATTGATATACCTGCCTGTGAACAATTTAATGTGCAGAATATTGAAATAGTTGATTTTCCTGGAGTAGGAAGGCTGGAAGCTTTCCCAAACGGTGATGCAATTACATTTGCTAAACATTTGGGAATTCTACCTACATTAATAAACACTTCTCGCAGGGCTATGCGTTGGAGTGGACACAGTGAATTTTGGAAAAAATTAATTCAACTTGGTTTTTTAGATGATGAATATGTTAAGGGATTAGATTATAAATTAACACCTCATGAATTTATGTCAAAGTTTCTAGAACCAAAGCTTCAATATAAGCACAATGAACGCGATATGGTAGTTATGAGAAATACAATTAGTGGAATCAAAGATGGAAAAAAGAAAACTATTATTTATGAAATGGTTGATTATAGAGATTTAGAAACTGGATTTTTCGCAATGAATCGCACTGTAGGATTTACAGTAAGTATCATAGCGCAAATGATTGCCAAAAGAACCATTGATAATAAGGGACTATTAACAGCAATCAAAAATGTTCCATATAAAGAGGTTATATATGAATTGAAAAAGAGAGGAATAAAGATAACAAAAAGTATTATTGAAGAATAATATAAAATATACCTTATTAAGCTGTATAATTCACACATATCCCAAGATAATCTTTGCGCCAATAATTGTTTATATTAAGAAGCAATTTTATAAATACTAAAAATTAATAAGGTAGGTACATTTAAGATAGTTGATGAGAAAAAATTACATAGTAAAAATTTCACTATATACATAAAATACAATTAAGTGGGGATAAAAAAATGAAAGTAGCTGTTTTAGGATCTGGCAATGGGGGATGTGCACTATCTGCGGATTGGTCTCTTGCAGGATATGATGTTTTTATGTTTGACTTTGAAGCTTTTCCATCAAATATAGAAGCTATTGCAAAAAATAATGGGGTATATGTCGAGGGAGATATCTGTGGATTTGCTAATATAAAATATGCTGGACATGATATAGAGAAAGTAGTAAATCGAGCGGAGCTGATATTTGTAGTAGGACCAGCGTATAGTACAAGACTATTTGGGGAAATATGTAAGCCATATCTTAAACCTGGTCAAATAGTTATTATTTGTCCTGGTTCATGTTGTGGAAGTATAGTGTTTAAGAACACTGTTGGATTAGGTATTGAGGATGACAGTATCATTATTTCCGAAACATCAACATTACCTTATGCGTGTAGGATTACTGAGCCTGGAAAAGTAAGGGTTTTCTTAAAACTTAGAGGGGGACTATATCTCGCAGCTCAACCAAGTAAATGTACTAATAAGGTTTACGAAATATTTAAAATGGTATATCCAGAATCACTTCCAGCAAAAAACATTCTACAAACAACATTGCAAAATGGTAACCCTGTTATTCATCCCGCAGTTACGCTCTTAAATGCTGGAGCTATCGAAAGAACAAATGGAGGTTTTTATTTCTACGAAGATGGTGTTACTCCGGCAGTAGCAAGATTGATAGAAGCTGTAGATAAGGAAAGGGTGGCAATTGGTAATAAATTAGGATTTGATATTATACCAGATCCCGAATTAGGAGTAATGCAAGGATACATGCAAAAAGCAAATTATGAAAATGGCTACAGAACCGCAAGTGGATTTAAAGGAATTAAAGCGCAAAATCAATTAGACCACAGATATCTAAATGAAGATGTTGGGTATGGCTTGGTATTTTTATCTGAGCTTGGTAAACAAATAGAAGTTAATACACCTATTATGGATTCAGTTATAAGCATTGCTTCCATTGTTACGAAGAGGAACTATAAAGAAGAGAAGGCTAGGACTATGCAAAGTTTAGGGTTAGGACAATATTCTATGGAAGAACTAAATCAAATATTATAAAGTTAAAAGTTCTGTTAGAGTAATTCTTTCTGTTAGTGAAAAGGTCGTTTCTCTTTAACGAGAAACAGCATGTTATATTAGATTATCAGATTACCGGATTTTTTATTTACCTAATGACGTTTAGGTAACATTTATTATATTAATGATCGAGTGAAAAAACTAATTCTACTACCAAAGAACTGCACTTAAGGATTAAAAAAATATAAAAATCTTGACATAACTTATGACATTTATATAAAATTAAGTAGGTAAGTAGGTGAGATGATTGTTAAGATTATAAGGAGGCATTGTTAAATGGAGAATATCAAAAGAAAATCTATGGAACAAATTATATATGAAGATTTAAAAAATGCAATTCTGAATAGAGAAATAGCTCCTGGGACTCAATTAATTGAAAATATTATTGCAGAGAAATTAAAGATTAGTAGAACCCCTATTCGTGGAGCGTTAAAAAGGCTCGCATCTGAAGGCTTCGTTAATATTATTACAAATAAAGGTGCTTTTGTTATACAACCATCTATTGAAAAGATTATTCAAGTGTATGAAGTAAGGAGAGAATTAGAAATCATTGCAATGAAATTTGGCATTGATAAAATTAATAAACAAGATATCGATAGACTAAGAGAGTTGGTTAAAGAAGAATTAAGGTCATATGTAGAAAAAGATATTGAAAGATACCTTTGTGTAAATAAAGAATTTCACATGATGTTAGCAAATAAAACTAATAATCAATTTTTAATAGAATTTATGGAAAAGATTATAGACCAATCAAATGCTTATTTAATTTTTTATGATGTACTCTTTTATGGACATATGAAAGAAACCCGTGGCTTAAACGAACATAAAGAAATCATCAACTTAATTGAACAAAAAAATATAAAGATGTTAGAGGAAGCTTTTAAAAAACATATTAAAGGAACTATGGAATCGTTAAAAGTAAATAAAAGAACTTACAAATCTTTATCAGAAATATTTTAATCCTCATAGGGAAGGTGTACCAAGTCAATAATTCGGTAACTTTTAGCGGAAGACCTATGGGGTCTGAGGATTTTCTTAACCGGATGGTTGCGGCTTTAGATATTAATACATACATAGCCGTCCTAAAGGAAGATCTCGTAAAATAGAAAGCCAAACCATAGAAAAAATAGGATGTGCCTATCTTCCATCAAAAAATAAATAACAGAAAGGAGGAGAATTGAGGTGAAATGGTATTGGGTTGGAATTGTAATTGCAGTTTTAGCAGGAATATCTACACTGATTCCTGCTTCTGCCAGTAAAATATGTTTTTTAGGCTATTATGCCCATTGCTCATATACACCTATAAGCACTATAATATGTTGGGGATTTGCTTTAGGAATTTACTGGCTTAAGTTAAAGAAGAAATGATATTATTTTTACTTTAGTTTAGTGGGAAATCTCCTAACTATAAATGGGAATAATAGATGGGGTCAGATTTTACAATATAACAAAGGATTTACTGTATTAGCAACATGACCAGATCATTATGGAAAGAATTTGAATAAATAGAGAAGATATACTAGCTCAATAATTCGGTAACTTTTAGCGGACGAGCGCCAAGAAGTTTTATATGTCTTGCAGGGTGAAAGTCCCTGTTGGGTAAGGTCTAGCCAACCACCCATACTGAGTGTTGCATCAAAATGGGTAACCATTAGATGAAGCGTAGACAGGGAATCAGATAGGCCATAAGGAAGACCGTACTTCCTGAAGTGAATTATACAGCCTCGTAAATAAAGATTAATGCAGATGGCGACGTCGTTTCCGTAACGGAA
>Ga0209986_10004654_pt1 | contig 11570 bp, 15 predicted proteins | sample BlataG_FD_183168 | JGI IMG/M metagenome (GOLD analysis project Ga0209986, IMG submission 183168) | Deep subsurface microbial communities from Black Sea to uncover new lineages of life (NeLLi) - Black_00105 metaG (SPAdes) (version 2) | ecosystem: Environmental > Aquatic > Marine > Oceanic >...
ACAAGCGCGATTATGAGGAAGTCAATCGATGTATTTATAAACGCTCCGTAGTAGATGGCAGCGGCTCCTGCCGCCCGCGCTGCGGTGGCGGACTCGTACACCTGTCCGGAGAGGTTGATGTACAGGCTGGCGAAGTCCACGTCCCCCACAAGCTTTCCGATAATCGGCATGATCAAGTCATTCACGAGTGATTTAACGAGGGCACCGAACGCTACGCCCATGATGAAGGCGACAGCAAGATCTACCAGGTTTCCCTTGGCGACAAATTTACGAAACTCTTTCCACATAGTCCCACCTCCTGCGAGTATGGTAGTACTACTAAAAGGCCATCATAGCGCTTAGGACTATATATCGACAAGGTTGTCGTGAAAAAAGTATTCTCAAGGAGAAAATGGAGTATGCCATGGATCCGAACCGCGGAAATAAGTGTACGTGGCTTGACATCACCTCTTATCAAGGAAAGGATACACCAATTCCAGACTGAGAACGTCAAACTCGGTCCACTGAGCTTGACAAAAGGGACCACGCATCGTTTTCTCAAAAAAACCGAAATAGGTTAGTATACAAACGAAAGGGGGTGGCACAATGCCGTCTTTAAACCAGATGGTCGTTCTCCTCGTCGCCGTTCTGATCTTGATCGTGGGGCTTACCAATCCGGGCGGCATTTCGGACCACGGTGCAAAGGAGAAACTACTCCAACAGGGAATGGTGCGATCGGAAAAGGAGCGCGTAACCACACCGGACGTTAATGAAGCCGAATTGGCCGAGCTTGTCGCTTCAACCAGCGCGTTTGCGTTCGATCTCTACCAGGCCATTCGAGAGTCGGACAGCAACTTGTTCTACTCTCCCTACAGCATCTCGTTAGCGCTGGCGATGACCTATGCTGGCGCCCGCGAGGTGACACAACAGCAGATGGCAGACACCCTCCACTTTGCTCTTCCCCAAGCTCGCCTTCACCCCGCCTTCAATGCGCTGGATCTCGAACTTGCCAGCCGCAGTGAAGGCCCTGAACACCAGGGAGAGGAAGGCTTCAAGTTAAACATCGCCAATTCCATCTGGGGCCAAAGCGGGTATTCCTTCCTCGCAGACTTCCTCGACATCCTCGCTGAAAACTACGGCGCCGGCCTGAGGATCCTAGATTTTTCAAATGCACCGGAAGACTCCCGCATCGCCATCAACGACTGGGTCAGCGACGAGACCAAGGGTAAGATCGAGGATCTTCTATTTCCAGGCTCCATTACATCCGACACACGCCTTGTGCTCACCAACGCGATCTACTTCAACGCCGCGTGGCTTTCCCCTTTTGAGATTAAGCTCACACACGATGGGACGTTCTACCCCCTTAATGGTGGGCAGGTGACTGTACCGATGATGGAGCAGGAAGATCACCTCCGCTACGAAAAGGGCGAAGGATACCAAGCTGTTGAACTTCCCTACAGCGGTAGAGAGCTAGCGATGATCGTGCTCCTTCCTGACGCTGGCTCGTTTACGGAATTTGAAGGATCACTCGATGCGGACCGGTTCGCCTCACTGGCAGCCAATCTAGCACCGGAAACCGTACACCTGACAATGCCCAAGTTTGTGACCGAATCCACCCTCTCGTTAAAGGAAACCCTCTCTGAGATGGGCATGCAAGATGCCTTTCTACTTGAGGTTGCAAACTTCTCTGGTATGGTCGGCAGTCGGCTCCTGTTCATCGGCGACGTTATTCATAGGGCCTTTGTATCCGTAGACGAGGCCGGCACAGAAGCGGCGGCTGCCACCGCGATTACCATGGTAGGAACAGCCTTAGAGGAGCCTCCGCCACCTGCCGAGATGAGGATCGACCGTCCGTTCATCTTTGCCATTCGCGACATCAAAACAGGGTCTATCTTGTTCGTAGGCCGGGTGTTAAACCCAGGCGCTGGCTGAGCGCGGCAGCGTTTGCAAAAGAGCCAACGAACACCTTAAAAGGGAGTACAAAGAGGCCTAAGTTTGCATCCCATCGGGCAACGGGTTAGGTCACTGATTGCGTGGCGAGATCCTTACCAGGACGCAATTCCTTCTCGTAGTTGTGGGACAGCCGGTCGACGTGCATTCCAGCCTTCTCGTAGAGCCGTGTTGCACCGGTCAGGCTTTTCGCATCGACATGCAGTGATACTTTGCACACCTCTCGCCGATAGAACTCGCCAAAGGAGTGATGCAGTAACGCTAACGCTATCCCGCGGCGCCGCCAGGGACGCCGCACTCCTAGTGTATGCACATACCCCATATCTGGGTCCTCGTTTGTCTTGGGAGAGCAGAGCGACGCCCCTGTGATTTCATCGCCGTCCATCGCCAGGAACCAAAGCGATGGATCGAAGTCCTTATCGTTTTTCACCCAGTGCTGCCACCGTACAAGTTCCTCCTCAAACGGCGTCTCCACGTACCCCCAGTGATCCTTGAACATGTCACGCACCGCTGTGGCCAGGGCACGGTCCTCCTGTTCCGGGGAAAAAGTGCGTACAACAATCCCCTCTGGCCATACAGGAGTAGGCGGTGGTCCGTCCATCTTGATTACCATGCGCCAGAAATGCCGTATCAAGTTGAAACCTTCATGCGCGAGGAGAGCCTGGGCCGGTTTATCTTGATGGAGCGCACTGTGACGCAGTACCACGCGCGCCCCGGAAGGCGCCTTGGGAATCGCCTTGCGTGTCCGGTCTTCCGCCCATTGCAGCAGGTAAGTGCCGATCCCCTTTCCTCTATAGTCAGGGTGGACACGGCCCCAGCTCCAGATCTGGACGTGCGGTTCCTCTATGTCCCACACTTCTATGTATCCAACAATCTCCCCGGCAGGCGAGAGCACAACCTGAGTATCGGTCTTTAAATTAAATCCGGGAGTACCCCACTCGACCCTTGTTTCATCCACGTCGTGCTGCATTGCACCGATAAGCTCCATGGAGCAAGCGTTAAATAGCGCCACAGCCGCCTCCAGCTCCTCCATGGCCACCGGCCGCACGGTAAAGCCTTTGGGAAGCCCAGCAGTCATGATCTCTCCTTCTTTGTTGGCATGAGGCGGCAATTATAGCGGTGTGACTTGCTCCATGCGAGGCAAGAGTGGCCTACCCTTACCCGCGTTGCTGTCGGGGTAACACGTATGTAATCTCTGCAAGTCAAGACCTGCCTTACGTGTTACTAAGAGTTCACTCCCGGGTGCAAAAGGCTAGTTACAATCGCTTGCGCTTCAAACAGGTTGTCTGCCCGGTGAAAGTAAATATCCGATGGGAGCAGAGGGCGCATCCACTCTTTTGTAGCAACGAGGATGATCTCCTTGATCCCAGCGCGGTGGGCAGCAAGGAGATCCAAGTGGGCATCTCCAATTACAAGGGCCTCCTCAGGACTGACGTTTAACTGTTGCAACGCGGTAAGAAAGGGTTCTGGATCGGGCTTAAACGCGCCATCGTCTCGACTAATAACAAGGTCAAACGGGAGGTCATGACGCGCAAGGACCCCCTCCACACTGCGGCGCGAGTTGTTTGAGACCAAGGCACACTTAACCTGGGAATCTTGTAAGAAGCGAAGAAGCTCACACGTTCCAGGGATGAGCGTTCCATTTTTAACCCCGTGTGCCTCGTAGCGATGGAGTATCCGTACACCGCGGGCCCGCTCCTTCGGCGGAAGCTCTGCCAGGTGCTGGAGAATCGGCCGGCCGTCCCGGGGAAGACCGATAGCGCTACGGACTTCCAGCCAATCAACCGGTGAGTTCCATATCGTTCCATCCATGTCGAAGAGCGCCGCGTGAATCCTCATCTCGTACCGATAGTATCCAAAAAGTCAAGGGCGTGGTATCGAACGGGCTAATCGGCCGAGGCAGGACCTACATTTACAGACTCGTATGGTGCTCCAAAGTGAGGAGAGCTTGGAAATTCCCGCTAGGAAAGTGGGAAGAGGGACCACCACCCTCGTTGATGTTGTCGGCCCAGGCACCCCATATTACCATGATAATAGTTACAGAGATTAAAACCGGAGCCTGTAACTGCTTGGCAAAGGAGGATCGATGCGTCTGTATCTCATCCAGCATGCAAAGGCCAAGTCCAAGGAGGAGGACCCTGCGCGCCCGCTCTCGGAGAAAGGGAGGGAGGATATCAGGAAGGTCGCAGGGTTTCTCAAGGGCTACACACAGTCCCACATAAGGGAGATCAAGCACAGCGGAAAGACCAGGGCCGAACAGACCGCTCGGGTATTGGCCGAGGTGCTTTCACCATCTGAAGGCATAAGCCAAGCGAACGGGTTGGAGCCACTTGCCGACACTAAGATCTGGGTTAAACGCATCGCATCCATCGCGAAAAGCCAGGACATCATGCTGGTCGGGCACCTCCCACACCTGAGCAGACTTGCCAGCCGTCTGATCTGTGAAGACGAAGAGCAAAACGTGGTACGTTTCTGTCAGGGCGCCGTCGTCTGTCTCGAGAGGGATGAGGCAGAAAACTGGTCTTTAGGCTGGATGATCATTCCGGAGCTACTCTAGTCGAGGAGGTCCTTAAAGCTCAAAGTCGAGGTTATCCAGCTTGTGGTAGTAGTTTCCCCGCGTAGCGGTGAACCGCAAGACGGTATAGTCAGGATCGGTCACGCCAAGAGGGTAGTACTTCTCGTCGCCTTCCCGCCATAGGCGTTGTCTGGACCCAATATCCTGAAGAATCTCCACTGTGCCGACCAGCATCAACCCCTTCCATCGGTCAAAGTCGACGAAGTAGACACACGCCTTTGGGTCTCGCTTGAGTTGGGCCACCCTCCTGGACGACGTGTTCGTGCTGAACCAGACCGTTTCCAGCCCTTCGTGCTCGCATTTGATCATCGCCTTGATATTGGGATAGCCATCATCACCATTGGTTCCAAGCATCGCAATCAGCGATCGCTCTACCAGGGCCTGGCTTTCCCTAATCGCTTCTTCCCTTTCCATGACCACCTCCTTACAGGAAAGACTAGAGATGACTTTTCAATTCTCCTAAAGCACGGCGTCGGAGGCAAATCCTTCCAAAGAGCGAACGGAGAAGGGTTGCGACCAGCCAGGAAACTCTCTAGAGTAGGAACCAGGGCGGCGAGCCAAAGCGCTCAAAGGAGGTTTTAATGACCAAGTACTGTCATTCTTGCACGATGCCGTTAGATTCTCCCGAAGTCAAGGGACCCTCGGAGATCTACTGTAAGCACTGCACGGACGGGGCGGGTAACCTCAAGCCCCGCGATGAGATCAAACAGGGAATTGCTTGGTGGCTGAAGAGCTGGCAAGAGGGGATAACCGAAGAGCAGGCACAAAAACGAGCAGAACACTTCATGCAAGCGATGCCCGCTTGGGCAGAGGATTGAGACACCGACCCGCCGCCTCGCCGCATTGAGAGCATCATCCCTTATCACGCCAGAAACTAACGTTCAACAACCCAACACAAAAACTTGATTGAAGGCGTAGCGCTGTTCCCCGTGCCGAGAACCGCCGAGTTCAGAAGAAGCTAACTGCGGGTTGCTCGCTCCAAGTAGAGAAAACCCTATTTATCGCGACTCTGTATCGAGCAAGATCAGGGTGCAAGTAACGAACCATCCACATTCAAAGACCCGCGCCTTACAATCTCCTAATCGATGGTCTTCTCAACCTATGCTTCCTTCCGCTATACTGGCGCTATGAAGCGATACGTGGTTTTGCTGTCAGTTTGTCTCATTCTAGTTGCCATCATCGTCGAGGGCGGCCTTGCTTGCACGAGCTTTGCAGTGTATTCGTCAAAGACCCTCTACGGCATGAACTTCGACTACCCGCCGAACGAGATCCGCTTCTCCATCGAAGAGCATGAAGCCGGTGCTGTGTTCATTGGGAGCTTTTGGATGGGAGAACACTACGGACGAACGGTGGGGATGAACGAGCATGGTCTCTTCTCCTCAGACCAAATGGTCTTTCCGTTACGGGCCGACGCTGAGGAGCCCGCCGAAGACGAAGTCTACATCTGGGACGCGTTCTACTCCGGTCTTCAGGAGTGCACCGCAGTGGATGAGGTCGTTGACTGGATTGGAGACAGACGCCTAGTTCAGTATCCTACATTGCCCCTGCACAACCTTTATGCTGATCCCGGTGGGAACGCGATGGTCGTTGAGGCAGGCGCCTCCGCGAATGTGATCACCGAGATCAACGGAGCCTTCCTCATAATGACCAACTTCCACAACGGGGATTTCCAGGGAATGGAGCTCGGCGACATCCGTGGGGATGGCGCGGGACGCTACCGGACGGCCTACGCCTACATCGACGAGCACCTCGAGGATTTCAACATCGATCATGCGTTCGAGGTGCTCCGGCAGACGGCGCAGACATCGGGCGACTTCAAGACCCGTTACTCCCTCGTCTTCGATCCTGAAGCGCGGGAGGTCTACATCGCACTCGAACGCGACTACGATCACATCTGGAGGGCATCACTCGATACGCGAACGATCGAAACGTTCGCCGGGTTCACCCAGGGCAAGATCCTCCCGCTGGACGACGAAGGCATAGTTGCACCAATGCTGCAGGCCTTCGCCGCTGAGAAGACAGATCGAGGCTGGATCTTATCTCTGTTGATCCTCGCCGGTATCCTCGCGATTGCCGCCATCATGCTACTCCTCCGCGCACCTTGACCAGACAACGCGCAGCTACCGAGGCGGCAATCCACTGAGATACGCTTCAAAATCGCGTATTGGAGTCAGCATTCGCCCCATCGATGCTACCCCTGCTTTTCGTCACGAAGACGCTAGTATAGATCCTTAAGCTTCTACCTCGATCCATCCAGCGCGTTCGCCTTCGTGCACTCACGGCACGCGCGTGGAGAAGCTCGCGACCTTCGGCTGTACAAGACGTTCGTAATCGGCGTAGGCTAGACGGATGAGTTCCGAATGGGAGCCTGCGGAAAACGCGATCTCAACATCCTCGGCGAGCGCGTCGGAGACGTAGACGTCCATCTCGTAGAGGTTCCCGAACGGCGGCATCGCGCCGACATCACAGGCGGGGAAGTATCCCTTGAACTCTCCTTCGCTCGCGAGCTCGACGTGTTTTGCTCCCACCACATCGCGCAGGCGATCGAAATCCAACCGGTGTGACGCGGGAACGACGGCCATCGCCAGCTTTCCGTCAATCTTGACCATTACGGTCTTCGCCAGCTCCTTTCCCGGGATGTGTGTGTAAGCGGCGACTTCTTGTGCGGTGTAAGCGGCGGAGTGTTGGATCGTCACGTACTTGATCCCGTTCTTATCCAGGAAGGCCTTCAGTTTTTGGACCGGCATGGCAACCTCCTTGCTGTTGAACCCAAACCTCGGTCGCTCTTTTCCAGCGACCCCCTAATACTCAAGAGGAGTATAGGGATCGCAGCAAGCGGAAGAAAACACTGCAGGGCGAAGAAGTGATCGCTCGCAACAAACTAGCAGAAGGTAGATTCTGCTCCCGTACCCCTGCCACACCCCTGTTAGAAGAACAGTCGGCCCAACGAGGAAGCCACCCGCATCGGCAAAATCCGATGGTAGATCCGATTCCCCTTAGAAACTCATAGGTCAAGGAGGATACTCAGACGATCTTCAACCTGACACAGCGTTTCGGGGCTGACAGCACCCCAGCGATCCCTGAGGCGTTTCTTGGAAATGGATCGGATATCCTCGCACTTGATGTAGCTTGTCTGGGTAACCTCACCCTCCGATGGATGAACCGCTATATGGAAGGGAATCCCCTTGACCTTGCTGGTCAACGGAAGGACGACCACGAGCTCTGCAGGCCCGGCGTTGAACGCATCCACCGAGATCACGAGGGCCGGACGAGTACCGCCTTGCTCGCGTCCGAGAACGGGGCTTAAGTCTACACTCCAGATCTCTCCGCGTGCTGGCTGGATCATCATGCGTCCTTCAGGTCATCGCTCAAGGTGATATCCCATGCCTTCCGCTCGGCAAGTTCCTCAGCCCATCGGTCGGTGTCTTGCTTCAACAGGGCGTAGGCTTGGTTTGCCTGCTCCAGGAAGATACGGCGACGGTACGCCTCAATGGCGTTATCTAAGACCTCCTGGGTCTTTTGGCCTGTCTGGTTGGCAATGCGCTCCAGCATCTGTTTCGTCTCTCGTCTAATCCTCACCGTTGTACTTGCCATTCACTCTTCCCAACCAAGTGGATACAAATCAGTATACAAAAATGATACAAGAAAGTCTACAGCACTTCTCTCTTGCGGCTCTACATGTGTGGGGATGCCGGAGGGCAGCAATTCTTAAGCCCAGCGGCATCTCGGAAGATTTGCACACGTCGCCCCGGTTGTCTCACAACGCGTCCGTGCCTCATATTACTTCTGTCGCTAGGTCCTGTATACGCCATTCATCAAGAAAGGAGGTGGAAGAAAAGGGACGCGGAATAGATTCGATCGGCTTATCGAGGCTTGCCAAAAAAAGGAGGTATTGATGCTAGCTTCGCGAAGCGCAAGACGGAGAGCGCGGTGGCCGTGCAGGCAAGGAACACGAATATTGATTGGCCTTGGGATTATCCTGCTCTTTGGCCTATTTGTATTTGGGCAAGACGAGCAGGGCCTTGAGTTTGTCCACCTCATCATTGGGGAGCTCAGGGTGGAGTTTCACCAGCGGATGATCGACGAAGCGATCGTGGAGGAGGACTACATCGTCCGCCAGTATGACGGGTACACGGGAGAGCTCGTGAAAGAAATGAGCCATTGGCGAGCCGACTTGCCGCCGGAGCAAGCGGGATGAACCCGGACATCACCAGGTAACAGAGCCCGGAGAAGACCATCACCATGTCGAAGACAAACTCCCGCTCCCCGACCCACGTTGCTTCCTTGTGGTAGCGACGGGCAAGTCGGCCGTCGAGGATGTCCGTTGTCCATCCAAGGATGGTGAGGAGGATCACCGCTTCAAGTGCCCGTGGCCCGACAAGCCCGAGGGACGCGATCACCAAAACGATGCCCCCCCGCGATGCGGTGAGCAGATCAGGAACCCTTTTCATCCTCTCTTTCACTGCACTAATTGTAATATCGCCGCGCACGCAAGACAACTATGACGCTTGGCCCTAGGCCTCCCAGGGCCGGAGTGGGCCCTCTTCCAGGGCCAGCGGGGGACCGAGGATCTCCCCTAGCACAATAGCGGCCCGCGGGTCCTTTCGCAAGACCTCTCGAATCAGCTTCACCAGGGGCTTGGCGGGTGCCATCTACGCCCCTCCCGTGGTCTCGCCCGCAGGCGGAGTCTCCTCTTGGGCCAGCCCTTCTCGCATCTTGGTGTCGGCCTGGATGTTACGAAGGCGGTAATGATCCATGATCCCAAGCTGTCCCTTGCGGAAGGCCTCGGCAATGGCCCGCGGGATCTCCGCCTCGGCCTCGACAACCGCTGCCTGCCGTTCTTGCACCAGGGCACTCATCTCCTGCTCCCGAGCGATGGCCATGGCCCGCCGCTCCTCAGCCTTGGCTCGGGCTACCTTCAGATCGGCCTCTGCCTGGTCCGTCTGGAGCTGGGCCCCGATGTTCTTGCCCACGTCCACGTCGGCAATGTCGATAGATAAAAGCTCAAAGGCGGTCCCCGCGTCCAACCCCTTATCCAGCACCAGCTTGGAGATCCAGTCGGGATTCTCCAGCACCGCCTTGTGGGAGGCGGCCGATCCAATTGCCGAGACGATCCCCTCGCCCACCCGGGCGATGATCGTCTCCTCGGTCGCCCCGCCCACCAGCCGTTCGAGGTTAGCCCTCACAGTAACTCTGGCGACAGCGAACAGCTGGATCCCGTCCTTGGCCACCGCCCCGATCTTGGGGGTCTCGATGACGCGGGGGTTGACCGACATAGCCACCGCGTCGTACACGTCTCGACCCGCCAGGTCGATCGCCGCCGCCCGCTGGAAGTCAAGCGCGATGTTCGCCTTGTCGGCTGAGATCAGGGCCCGAACCACTCGACCGAGGTCTCCTCCAGCGAGTACATGGGCCTCGAGTTCCGAGACGGAGGGCCGAAGCCCTGCCTTCCAGGCGGCGATCATCGGTCCGATCACCTTGTGGGGGTTCACCTTGCGCAGGCGCATCCCGACGAGGGTCATCGGCCCCACCGGAACCCCCGCGGCCAGGGCCGAGATCCAAAGCCCCACCGGCACAAAGTAGAAGAAAAGCCAAAGAACCAGAATGACCAGGATCGGGATAATCCATATCGCTACGTTCATTCCTGCACCTCCTTTTCCTTACGGACCACCTTGCGGTAGCCCTCGTCCTTGATCACCACGATGGTCGTCCCCTGAGGGAGAAACCCCTCCTCGCAGATCACGTCCACTCGTTCGTCGGCAAACTCCCCTGCCCCCACTGGATGGAGGTCAGTCGCGGCCACCCCCCGGCGCCCCACCCAGGGGCCCACCGTACCTTCAGCTTGGCGCCGATCGAACGCTCGGCCGGTGATAGACGAGGATAGGATTACTCCGCCTAAGCGCAATCTGGACCTGGGGAGCTTGACGAGGAGTAGTATAACCCCTATCAAAGCCACCACAAGGGCGCCTGACACCACCAGTACCGCTTGCAGCGTCTCCCCCGGCTGGGTGAATGGCCCTACCATCGAGGTGTAGAAGCCCAGGCCAATCGCTACCAGCCCCACAAGCCCAGCCACCCCGAAGTCAACGGCAGTAAAAACGAACACCTCAAGAAAGATCGCCACAAGCCCCCCCAACAGGAAGATGATCGACTCCCACCCAGCCAGACCTACAAGGGTGTGAGACCACAAGAAGGCGCCTAGGGAGGCGAGCCCTAGGATGCCTGGCACTCCAAAGCCGGGAATGATCATCTCGGCGATGAGTCCCAGCACTCCCACGGTGATAAGGAGGGCCGCTACCCACGAACGGGTCAGGATCTCGACCACCGTGTCGACCCATCTGGGAGCAAAGTAGACTACCTCCCCCGCGGCAAGTTCCTCCAGTTGCAGAAGCTGATCAAGGCTAGCCACCTCTCCGTCGGAGTAGCCCCACTCTGCTGCCTCCTGAGTGGTGAGGGTGAGAAGCTTGCCTCGCTCGACAAGGCCCTCGATCTCCACGTCACGATCCACCATCGCCTCGGCGACCTCGGGCGGGCGGCCACGCGTCTCAGCCGTGGCCCGGAACAGCTTGCGCGTGGCGGAGATGACCTTCTCTGGTGCCTCCCGCATCATCCCCTTTTCAAAGTAGACAGGGGTAGCGGCTCCCATCACCCCAGCGGGGGCGAAGTAGATGTGCTCACAGGCGATGGCGAGGAGTGCTCCGGCTGAGTAGGCCTCCCGATCAACGTAGGCGATCGTGGGAAGGTCTGCGTCCAGGATGGCGTCACGGCCAGCCACCGCCGAATCCAGGTAGCCTCCGGGGGTGGAAAGCTGTATCACAACAGCCTGGGCCTCGGCAGCGGTCGCCTCCGCCAAGCCCTTACGTAGATAGGACACGGTACCGCGGCCGATCTCTGTGTCGATGGTGAGCACCCACACCGGCGGGGCCTCCTGTGACACTCCCAAGGAGGTAACAGCAAGCACCAGAGCCAAAAGCGTGATATATACTCTCATGGGTTCATCCTAGGTTGTCATGTCTGGCTCTGTCAAGTTCTCAAAGACAGCCGGTAATGGAGCTACTACTTGTGT
>Ga0209986_10004655_pt1 | contig 11567 bp, 3 predicted proteins | sample BlataG_FD_183168 | JGI IMG/M metagenome (GOLD analysis project Ga0209986, IMG submission 183168) | Deep subsurface microbial communities from Black Sea to uncover new lineages of life (NeLLi) - Black_00105 metaG (SPAdes) (version 2) | ecosystem: Environmental > Aquatic > Marine > Oceanic >...
AATGGTTACCCATTTTGATGCAACACTTGGTATGGGTGGTTGGCTAGACCTTACCCAACAAGGACTTTCACCCTGCAAGACATATAAAACTTCTTGGCGCTCTTCCGCTAAAAGTTACCGAATTATTGACTTGGCACCCCTTCCCTATTTATCTAGTTTAAAAGTAAAATATTAATTGTCTAAGAAAATGGGATGTCCCTATTTATTTCAATAACCACGCCTGTGTTAATTATTATGTTCATTTGAAATACTCTTCTAAGAAGCTAATAACCTTGCCTCTGTCCAGTTCAGCATGACAGAATTGATTTCGATAATTTCGCAGGCAACCGTAGCAACTTGTGTCCTCTTCTTCACCCCCACATTTACATCCTTTCATTCTTTGGTAGGCTGATTGTAGAACTTTTTTTATTGTGGCTTCATCCTGAGTGATTCTGTGTACATGCCCTGCTCCACCAGGCACGTCATCAAACAGTATCAACGCTGGCATTGTCAGGTCACCAGCGTGGGGATAAAGACATCCATCTAAATCCTGTCGTTCAATATCAAGTGCCACACTTACACCTTCGAGTAGAGCGTAAAGAATAGAAAACCAGAATCCATTATCAGGGTTGGTATACCCTTCAAAATGCAGTTGAAGGATATCGGTCATGTATTCGTGTCCAAGATAACGACGCTGGAACTTGCCTGAACAATCGGTTCCAAGAGGAGTATTGTGAGGAGTTACTTTTTCGTTACCTAAAATTGTATACCCGCATCTGCGACAGATTTTGAACCCTTGATAGCCAGCATGGTTTATGACGGCCATTTTTCCATGCGAAGCCGGTACTGCTCGAAGAGTAACATTATTCTTCAAATTAACTGTTAATCCATCTTTCCTATCCGACTCACCAGAATAATAAGTTCGAGTCGTGTAAGTCTTTTCAGGCTGTCCTACTCCAGGTTCTGCTGGTCGTTTAGTGCTGGCAATGAATCCAAACTCTGGTTTTAAGAAAATTCCTTGATTTCTACTACCTTCTAAAGGCTGACCACATCCTTTACAATTCTTGAGAGGCTCTTCAGAACCCTCAGGCCCTCTTTGGTAGAGTTGGCAATGTTTACAGACTGCATAACTGTATTTAGGCCACTCTCGTTGAGGTAATTTTTTTAAATAACGACTTGTCCATAGCTTTCCCCCTGCTACAATCTGACTGCTTGGTGCATATTCTGATAATGCAATCCTTAGGTCACGGTCCAATTCCAATCCTTTTGCTTCATCAGAATGATGTAGAATCTGCAACTCCACCACATCCACAGGAAATCCATACTTAGGTATAACATTGTGACTTGATAAAAAATTAATCAAGTATCTGTTTTTTATTGTGTTTATGACACGTAAAATATAATCCGAGGGTTCGTTTGCGTTTACAAGATGCCTACGCACCTCTTCCAATTCTTTAACATCGCTTTGTACCTCTTCTGTTGCTTTAAACAATACACCCTCATCTTCATCGAACAATCCTGAAACCCATCCCCATGTATCAAGTTCCAGGTCTTGATGTAGGGTTATTGGTACAATCCTTTTTAGAATTTTATAGAGGTCATCTGGCTTACTATCCAAATACTCCTTGAATAAATCGGAGCCCTTTTTATCTCCTTTAAAGAAGAATGATTCAACATTTCCAAACATCTCACGATTGTCTTTCCAAAATTGTGTAAGTGCGGTAGCATAAACATGCCTTTTCACGATCTTTTCATTCTCGATTTTAAAATGCGGCGGCTTAATCTCACCAGAGACCATTCGCATTGGATCATTGAAGTGAGCCAAATCATGAGAGCGACGTTGACAAAAAGTTAGAGCAAAGGCCGTAGAATCAATACGTCTGCCTGCCCTACCCGCCCTTTGTATATAATTGGCTGCAGAAGGTGGTACATTTCGCATAAATACGGATTCCAGTTCCCCCACATCCACCCCTAATTCAAAGGTGGTTGAACAACTTAAAACATTTACGTCTCCTTCTATAAATTGGGTCTGTAGATCAGCAGCAGCTTCACTTTTTAACTGCGCTGTATGCTCTTTAGCTTTCATTCTTAACGGTAAAACACATGAATAGAGATTCCGATAGTGATTGTCTGCAAAGATTTCATCAGGATTGCATTCTTTGAGTTCTCCATCGCATCGATACGTGGGGCAAACACCTCTTAGATTGAGTAGTGTTATATTATTACACTTATTACAGTGGTACCACTGGATATCTCTATCAATGATGCTTGGTTGGAGTTCCCAGAAATTGTATTTCATCCGATAGACCGCTCCTTCTCCCCGCAAATTAATGTAAGAGAAATAATGTTTCCAGCAACTTGAAGGGTCGTTAAGTCCCAGACTTTTTTGCCAAATATTCTTTAATATTTCTATACATTCCTTTCGCGATACACCTATACCCATTTGTTGAGATAGGCGTATAATGAAATCCAAACGAGCGTTTGTAGCACTTTCAGAAGAAGAATTCCAACTAAAGATGTGTTTATATCGTGACGACCTATTCTCTCGGAAATAGTATTCACGATTAGTGGGTTGAAAAAATGTATCTGTAGGGGAGACATTGTCTGGAAACCGAATAGTGCCATTTTTCCTGAAACTATCCAATAGCACTTGAAATAAAATCCAGACCTCATTTGCGGACATTTTCCAGGGAGGCCTCATTAATTGTTCTGGTTCCTTCCAATTTTTTGGTTTTACTAAAGAGAACCCCAGGCATCCCAGCCCTTCCAGACCAATTTTATTATCAATGCTCAAGAATTCATAAAGCACCCATTTCCAGACTTCATCCTCTTGTTTTTGTGGACTTCCACCAGGGAAAAGATTCAGTCGGCTTACTTGTTGTTTAAGGGGATGAATTAAATCCTGAACTCTCCATCTGTTTTTAAGAATCTTCTCTCTATTTTCATCTATTGTCTTGAGAATTAAATGTCTCCTGAGTATTTGAGAGTAGGTACGATTGAGATAAGGAGCAAAAAAGGCAGCATCTTGTCGGCTATCGGAAAAGATCAATAATTGCCGTCCATCACCTCTTCCTTCGGTCGAAACTTCATTAGATACATCTGCTTTCCCAGTTGAAGACCAATCACCAGAAATTATGCTGTTATCTTCTAAATAATCTTTGGAGTCACTTTTACGTGAGGGAATTTGTTGATAAAGAGAAGTTGCCAAAACACTGGCAATAGCATCTTTACCGAGAAGAAAACGCCACACCATAGAGCCCTGAGGATTTGTTCTTGTACAAGCAGGACACTTATGGACTTTTCCATCTTTAGATTTAACCTCGACTACTTCAAAGTAATTTTCTTCACCGCAATCGCAAAATGGATTTACTAAATTCACCTTATCAATCGTTCCGCATGCAGCGCAGATTTTATATCTTTCACCTTTTAAGTCTTCTTCTAAATTTACCAATTCATCTTCATTGTCAGGCAATAATTGAGTATAATCATCGAGAAGAAGATAATATTTCAGATTTTTAGTGCTTTCAAAGTATCGCTTCCCTGGCTGCTTAAAAACAGACTTATCTTCGTCTTTCTGCGTTTCACCCACTAGATAGACAGCACCACACTGGCGACAGGTTGCTATCTCGAATACAGGATATTCTTTCCCACCATATTTAACCTTTTCGTAGCGCTCCAAATAGATTTTCTTTTCTGGAAGCAGACTCAGATAGGCGCCTTCAATGGCTCGTACAAATAAATGGTATCTTGCAGGGATAAGTGATTGGTCGTCTTTTCCCGGCTTGGACTGAACAGCAAGATCGACTAATGCTACAAGGGTATTTTGAGGATTTGCTACATTAGGGAAAATCTCTTCTGCAACCTCGTTCAGAAGTTGTGGTTTTTGTTTAAGAAGTTGCCTGAGTGAAATTAACCGCTCATCCCCTATCATTACATAATATAAAAACCTCTTGTATTCATTCTCAGCTTGTAGTTCGGAATCTTTAAGTATTGTGAGTGGTACACCATTTTTAACCCCTGTTTCTATTAAAGCAGAAACTGTACTATCAGGTGGAGTTTCATTGATAATTTTTTGCCATTCTTTATACAAAGAATGATCTGGCTTTCCCCAGGAAGCACCTAACTCTGCCATTGGTTGATGAATAGCCGTGATAACATCTTGTGGCTCAAAAGATTCTCCAAATAGTTCTCGAGCAAATTTTGCAATTTCACTAAAGTCCTTTTCTCCACCTCCGAGAGTAGCACTGGTAGCAATACACTGAATTCTGCCTGGATAACTTTGAACAATACGGTCTTTAAGACGTCTGAGCAACATTGCCATTTCAATTCCCTTAGCTCCGTTATAGGTATGTGCTTCATCGATTACGATAAATCTCCAGTAATTTGCATACTCACCGTCGAAAAAGAAGTGGTCTTCAGGTCGAAGCATTAAATACTCAAGCATAGCATAATTGGTCAGCAGTATGTGGGGAGGTTTTTCTATCATCTGTTTTCTAGAAACAAGCTCATTTGGCAGAGGCTCTTTATTATACATTTTCCGGTATTTATCTCTTGCTTCTTTTTGGGTATTTTTGGTCTCACCCGTATAACGTCCAAAGGTTATATCAGGATAATCCTTAAGGAGAGCACGCATTCGTTTTAACTGGTCATTTACCAAGGCATTCATAGGGTACAGCAGGAGAGCCCGCACACCTGGTGTTAATTTGCCATTCTCCTTCTGTCGGAATAGATAATTAAGAACAGGTACTAAGAATGCTTCTGTCTTACCGCTGCCAGTACCAGTGGTTACAACAATGTTTCTGTTATCTCCCACTACTTTGCGAATAGCAGACTCCTGGTGCCTATAGAGAGGACGATTCAAGGGAAGTTCTTCAGATTTAAGGTTTTTAAACTGATCGGACAGGAGTCCTTCATTTTCCAATTCTTCCAAAGATTTTCCAGTTTCAAAGGGTGGCGTGGCTTCCAGGATAGGTCCTTTTACAAACTTTTCAGGTTGTAACTCCTTCATAAATTGGTTTTGAAGGTGAGAACTCTTTAACCGAAATGTAGTAGAAAGGTATGCCCTGTACTTATCTGTGATGGACTTGGTTGCTTTAATTGGGTCAAGTGCCATTATTAAACTCCTCACTCTTTAGAGTTTGTACTTTATTTTAAATTTAATGTTTCCCATCAAAAGATCTTTCTCGTGTCCTTTTCCCTTTTCTTTTTCATAATGTTTATTGCTCCAGAAAAGTTATTTACATAAAGGACAAAGATATACCCCATCTCCATCTTGATCTTCGATAGATTCGATACAATTATTTTGGGAATCATATTCAAACTTCACGGGGTTAACCCCGTCCATTTCAGTTTTTATCCTTAATTCTTCAGTCACTGAAATATTTCCTACATACCAGCCTTCGTTTATGGTGTATCGACACCTTGACGCCTCCAAATCCATGACACTTCAGCAATGACCTTATCTCCGGATCATAAATCATGAGAGCCCTCGCCAAAGCATGGGCTACTGCCTTTGCCTGTCGCATCGTGTGTGGACTGCTGCCCTCTACAGTAATGAGTACATCCACTTTCGACAGTATCTCATGAACCTGATTCAATTTTAGAAGTCGCAGCAGAAAACCCCTGGCTTTGTGCAGTGTCACTGCAAAATAGTCCCTTAGTGGCTGCCCATTGACTTTGATCTCCCCAATCCCCTCTTTCAACACGGCCTCCGCTATGGCTGCCTTCTTCCTCCCAAACCCGATCCAAGGTGGTGTTAGAACTTCTGTAGGAGCGATCTCAATCACGCTCGTATTCGGAGAATTTCGTGCGGGAGGAGAGACCGGTGTCGTTGACCACGGGTCCTCAATATCTATATGTAACCGATAGCTCCCTGGTGGAAGATTAACTTGTTCTTCGCTAATTTCTATCCTGTAAGCACCTTCAGGTACCTGCCTTGTGACAGGATCTGAATCTGGTTCCCAAATCCTCCATAATCTAACAACTCGTTGTGCTTCTGCTTTTCCATGCTCTTTCCTCCAAGATATTTGCAAATTAATCTTTCCCTCAGAAAAACTTTTGATGCATTTTATCTCCTCAACCTCCCAACGTGTCCGAACCTTAAACAACTCAACTTTCTCTATCGAGGTCTCTGAGCCAAAGACCGTTAATTGAAATGATTGCAAGGGTTGATCATCTGTTCTTAATGTATCACTGAAGCGTAGAAGATCAAATCTAGCTTTCCCTTCCGTTATTTTTGCTTCTAGCTTTTGCTCCAAATTGTGTAGACTCAATTGACCTTGACCATGAATAAAAGAGGGCATGCTCACAATAAGAGATAACGATTCATCGGCGTTCTTCCAATCTCCAAACCAAATTTCTTCTACTCTATTTGACTCTGAAGAATATTCATTATTCGGTAAGCCATCGAGTCGCCATGTCAATCTTGGGATTTTAACGGTTATTGGCATGGAAATTAAATGATCATTAAAAAGATATCTCAATATCCCGTGAATGGCATCTTCTAATGCGTTAGTTTCTATTCCATACGAACTGACTTTATGGTCAATAATTCTCGCCGGGCTTCGAGGTTCGAATTCCGTTTGTTCAAGCACGTCAAGTCTTAAATAGACCTGGGAAGGATCCTCCTCATAAGGTAAGTAGATATCTTTGTCAAACTCTACCTTTAAATGAGGCACAACACAAAAACTAAACCACTTGTCAATATGTCGGCTATCATTTTTTAATCGAACCCTAAACCTACCAACAGGGCTTTCTCCTATACATTTTTCATTAGATAGGGGTATTTTAAATACACCCTCATTCCTATCAATGTTCGATATTTCCTCCAAGTCGCTGAGCCTATAATACTTGGACTCAGCCAATGTGCTATCGTTATCTTTAGGTATAGAAATTACCCATACCCTTATTTCAGCATCACTTTCAATTCGAATTCGAATACTCGGAGGTTCCCCAACGTATATATCCTCTTCTACTGAATGACATCCCTTCAGAACCTGCCCGCCGCAAAGAATTGGTTCAAAAACCTTCTCTTGTGAAATTGGTATTGACTTTTTTTCACCTTGTTCATCCACCAAATCCAGTTGCCCAACATAGCTAAGGTCTAATTCAAAGTATTTATATTCCCTCCATTTTCCATATAAAGAGGCTTCCTCAATAATAACTTGAGTAGGTTCAAGAATGAATCTATTATGCAATACAACCCAAACCCTTTCTTGGGGCAATTCCGCTCCTTGAATCAACTTATTAGAATCATAGTCAAATGCTATAAACGGCTTTTCCCGGCTTATACCGAAAACATTCCAAAACTTGCTTATCTCGTTACCGATTCTTAAGCAGAATTCGTAGCAATCCGACGGGAAAGGTACATGAAAGTCAATCTCTCCGGTTTCAAAGACATCCTCGTTATATTTGTAATGTCTTATTCGTTCCTTATGTGAACTGCGTTTGTCTTTGTTCATTATTAAACATATTTCGGTAATGTCCTTAGTAATCGAGAAGCGTTGGGGCGGGAAGTGAACATTAATTTCACCTATCGCTGTATCTAACAATATCACAGGGCTTCTAAATCTCTCTTGTGACTTTTGAACGGGTCTTACATCGTCTATTTCCTCTTCTTTGATCTTCTTATGTTCTCTCCACCATTCTCCAAATTTTGTAACCACTCGCTCTGGCAACCCAATTTCATTTATGGAAGGGACTTTCTGTTCTTCTATCGTCTGATTTACCATCTGAACAGATTGGACAAGAAAATCTCTCGCCGTATCACCAGCATAAAGTAAAAATCTTCGGATGGGTTCATCTACATAAGGAAATGGTACCGAAATGTAATTAAGTCTTTCTTCCAATTCAGTTATCCTTTGTTTAATTTGTTCAATTTCTACACCTAGACTATTTATTTCTAAATTATAGTAACTCTTATCCTTGCCATCTTTTTGAGCTTCAGCTTTCTCTTGCTCCAAACTCTTTAAATCAGGATATACCCTCATTAAATCGTTCCTTAGTAATTCTGTTTTAAGTTGTGCATCACGCCGTTGTTCCAATCGTTCAATACCTAATTTAATATTGCACTTTCCCAGTTTAACAAGGCGCCCATTAATTTCTTGTAGTTCTTCAATAAGAGATAGTTTTTTAACTTCTAATTCTGTGATATTGTTTTCTATATTCTTGATTTCTTGTTCTGCTTGGTTAGTTGACTGTCTATTCCTTTGTGCCTTAGCAAGTTTATTTTGCATAGCTGTAACGACATGCCTTATATTGTCTGTAATATCAACAACATCAACACCCACAGCCTCTGCCACATTTTTTATCTTACTAATACGTTCACGGTTTTCCTCCTCCAGAGATTCTCTGCTTTCACTCAACTGGCAAACGTTCTCATAAGTATCTTTGAGTAATCTTAAACTTTGTATAAGTTCTATCTGAAGATGCTCTATTTTTACCTCGTCAATAGGAAGCTCTCTTAGTATTTCTTGGATTTCGACGTAAAGCCCTTGGTCAGTCTTACGGCCTTGCTTTCTAAAGAATGAGAAAAAGTAATTCGTCCATCCCTTAATGATCCTTAAAATATTCTTGAAATACCCTTGTCTTATGTCTGATTCGCTTATTTTTCTGGAATCAAATGCTTCGATTTTATCTTGCAACTCATCAAAAGGTAACTCACAAATGAGTGGGGCATAGCGTTCATCCCAACGTTTAGAAAATATTGATTCAGCGCGTTTTTCCATCTGTTCTTTAAGCAGGTATTCTCGTGCCTTAAGTTCAGTCACTATCCTAAGTTCTTGTTCCAATCCCGGCAAGATGTTAATGCATTGAATAATGGCGTCTGAATTGGTTAAAACCTCTTTGTATATTTCTAAAAATTTCTTTCTTTGCTGTTCACGTTGTCTTTCCTCCTTTTGTAATTCTTCGATGTCTTTTTGGAGATTTTGTATTGCTAAATTTTTCTTGCTTTTGCATTCCAAAGCGTCTTCAGGTAAAGAAGCTAATTCATCGGGATTACTTTCTTCTTGTTCTAAAGCTTTGATTTTATCAATATCATCCCATATCTTAATTAAAGAATGATCTCGGCTTAATTTGTTTGAGATTTGGCTCTTCTGAATCTGTGATTTTTTAACCTCTTTTTCAATAGCCTTTCTCTCTTTGTTGTCTTCCCTTCGATTTCCCAACAAGAAGCTAGTTTCCTTACGGTCAGTGGAATCAGCCAATTCACACTTGACCATCGGGACTAGGATTTTCTCAAAATATTCATCCAAACAGGAATTGGGAATCATTCCATGTATAAGGATGGGAGTAACATAGCGGAGTGCATCTTTGATATCGAAAGACGGCAGCCCGTTGGATTCTAAGAAATTAATGAAAATTCCTCCCCATTTTACTTGCCAATTAAGATCTGGAAGACCTATAGAATCCTTTATCACTGACCAATAGTCACCATCTTTGTAATCAAGAATACCCTTCCAAACAAGAAAACATGCTAAACATATAGGCGTCTTGGTTTTTAGAAATTCTGTTCCCCTTTGAAAATTCTCTGAAGTTTGCTCCTTAATGAAAGCACCTAATTTATCCACTTCTTCGCTAGATAGGGAGAATTCCCCTATCAAACTTACTTTTTGGGTTATCGAAGATAACTTATTTTCACATTCCAATATATTGCCACACTCTTCAATCATGATCACATCAAACCTCTTGGTTTTGTCTGACTGCTTATCTGCTCAGGGATATGTAATTTAAATAGGAACACATCCTATTTCTTTTATGGTTTAGCTTTCCATTTTACGAGGTCTTCCTTTGGGACGACTATCTATAGTAATACCTAAAGCCTCAACCATCTGGTCAAGAAACTCCTCAGCTCATATAGGTTTTCCGCTAAAAGTTACCGAATTATTGACCTGGCACATCTTCCCTATTTATCTAATTTAAAGGAAAAAATATTTATTGTCTAAGAAAATGAGATGTGTCTATTTATTATTCTCGCCTGTTATCTGCTGTTCACATCTTATTCTATTTTATCCCTCTTTTTTAAATTATGCCTTACGCAGAGAATTTGAATGTTCTCAGCTACAAGTGATGATCCTCCTTTTGAGTATGGAATAATATGGTCAAAATGAAGATTGTCTTGACTACCGCACTTAACGCATCTTCCTTTATCTCGCTTCCATACTTCTAATTTGACTGCAGTGGGAATGATCCGGTTATGTTCAATATCGTATTGCCCACCATTAATTGTATTGGCCTTATCATCCAATAGTTCAAGTTTAAATTTGAAAACCTTCCGTGTATTGATACGTTCTTGCCAGGCGTCTACAAGTTTGAATATCCCATTGTAAACCCAAATACCTGATCTGATTTTTTCATAAACCTTAACAACTTCTGGTTCTAAGTTCTTTTCGTCGATTTTATATTTCTTAGCAGCCTTATAAAAAAGCCCGTTTTGAGTCAGATTTCCACTTGGATTTTTTTTAGGCTGATCAACCATTTTAGGATTTGGACCACCTTTTATCGATGGTATATCATGCCCTTCGTAAATTAATATTTTACCTTCCTCTTCTATTCGATCCGCATAAGGTGCCCCAGGTCGAATACTCATTAGGATTACGGTAAAACCGCCTTTCAACCTAAAGTTCATGCCACGTTGAAGATTAACACCTTCTTCTTTGCACATGTCAATATAAGGTATTACATCTCCTTGTTTAATCATTCAAATTCTCTCCTGTGTGCATTGCACATAATATTTCGGCATACCCAAAGTGCGAAGCATTTGGGTATAAGCTTTTGTAATAAGCTGAAATCGGATATGCTATGTTATGTGATGTGCATGTTTTCCTTAAATTTATTGAAAAGAAATTGCTCTAAAAAATAATCCATATTTGTTTTTTGTTTTTGATTTTGAGCAGAAGGATTCCTGGCTTCACAACTTCACATTTTCTTATTCTGTTTTCGTTTTACATTTTTTATTGTCGGAAGAACCGCCCACTTGGCATTCATTGTATTATTCAAAAATTACCAAGTCATTTTAGTTGAATTTCAATTATTTAAAATTTATTACCATTAGGCCTTTGTATGTGTTCATTAATTTTAAATTCATCGTAAATATCAAATACCTTCTTACAAAACTCCACCATCTTTTCATCATTACTAGCAATTGCTTTTTCATAGATTTTAATAAAATATCTTTTTCCTGCCTCTGTTTGTGAATAATTTTTTTTCAATAAATTATGTTCCATGCAAAGAGTTTGCCCATTATCTATATTATTTGTTCCGCCTTTATCTTTTGGCTTTATATGATCAACTACAAGTTCAATCCCATCCTTCCTTCCTCTTCCGCAAACTATACAACGGTAATTATCCCTTTTTAGTATAACTTTTTTAATTTTTGGTGGAAAGTCCTGTAATTCAATTTTATTAATATAAATAGGGTCATACTTATAAACTCCTTTTTCCTCTTTTATGAGTGTGCCTTCTTGATGTAATTTTCTTATTCCCCTCCAAGGGTCTCTTGGAGGAGTGCTATGCTTTTTTAACCACTGTTCTGTTACCCAATCCACAACAGGACCATGAGGTAAATTTTTATTGGGATGCATCTTAAA
>Ga0209986_10004656_pt1 | contig 11566 bp, 7 predicted proteins | sample BlataG_FD_183168 | JGI IMG/M metagenome (GOLD analysis project Ga0209986, IMG submission 183168) | Deep subsurface microbial communities from Black Sea to uncover new lineages of life (NeLLi) - Black_00105 metaG (SPAdes) (version 2) | ecosystem: Environmental > Aquatic > Marine > Oceanic >...
CCAAGACCGAGCATGAAATGCGGGCAAAAACGGGCATAGCAAAGTTAAATATCTCCCTTGGAAATGACGCCGCGGTTGAGGCAACTATTGATATCTTAATTGCCGATTTTAACGACCATCCGACTTTATCTCATGCGTTATTTTCCATTGCAGAGAAGTATTTCTATAAGGGAAATTATTGGCAGGCTATCGACCTATGGCAGCTCGTACGGACAGATTATCCTGATTGTCCGCTTAATCACGAAATCCCATATCTTCTTGCCACCTGCTATAAACAACTGAAAGACTACGCGGAAGCCGCTGAATACTATACGATAGTGGTAGAGCAGTACCCAGATAGCCCTTATGCGTACCGGGCACCCTACAGACTAGGCATTATGTACCGACGGCTCGGCGATTACGAGCAATCGATCTACTGGTTTGGGCAGCAGCGCAAGCTGTACTCAGATGAATCACTTTCCGAACGTGCATTGTTTTTCCAGGGAATAGTCTATCTTTTTAATATGGATGAGTACCAAAAAGCGGCAGACATATTTCAGGAATACGTAGAACTTTACCCGGAAGCTGAAAACGCTCCATTGGCTCTTTCCAACTTGGCTATGTGCCACGAAAAAATGGGGGATAAGACGCAAGCAATAACGCTGCTGCAAAAGGCACTGCTTCTGTACCCGGGCAACATTTTTGTAAAGGACATTACAGATAAGCTCGTAGAATTGCAGGAAGGATTTGAGCAATGATCAAAGCCAGCTATAAACAAATACGGCGTCCTCATTGGCCAAGGTCTTTAACTACGGTCATTACTGCCGCGGCACTGTTAGTCTCTCTTCTTGTTGAGTACAGTGCGGCGTGCAATGTAACCGACGTAGATATATATGCGGGCAAAAACCAGCAGGAGGCCAATAACAAGACACACAGTCCCGATTCACCGATATACATATGCACGGGCTCAACGGCCTATTTTTACGCGGTATGCATTGCCGAGTCTGACTCTGAGCAGAAGAGGCAATTGAAGTGGACGTATACCTTTGGTGATGGAGGCTCTACGACTCATTACACCGCCTGGAACGATTACACTGATACGGACGACCATCCGTACATCGCCGGGGTATATCCCGTAAATTTGACCGTTGAGAGGGTGGGGCTCTCCGGTTCTTCATTCAGTGACACCTGCAAGGTTACCAGCTTTTTAGTTCTAATAAACGACCCTGCGAACTTTCCTGCGTACGTTGCTCTTGACGACACCCTTCAGTTGGGCTCCACGGTATTTCCTGTGGGCGGTGGTACGTATAGTTGGTCAAAGGTTACAGGCCCAGGTACCGTGACGTTTTCGCCAAGCTCAAGTGCGGAAGACCCTTCCTTTTCAGCAGACCAGGCTGGAGATTACACGGTCCAGGTTCAATATACCAAGTCCTGGGCTACGGGCCAAACCACCTGTAGCGCCACTTCGGGTACGATACACGTTATTGATGATTTGACCGTCTTCCCAAGGGAAGCATACGTGTGCGTCAGTGGTACGAAGGAATTTGCGGCCTGGCGCTGTGTCGACGACATCGCCACGGACGTTACGAGTTCAGCAACATTTAGCACGGACAACACCGGCGGCTCGATGAAGAGAACTACTGGAGAAAGTACGGGCCCAAACAATAAGATCTTGCATCCCGGTTCGCCCAGCGCATCCGAAGGAGACGACTACGTAAGGGCAGTGCATGGTGAGACGTCAACCGAAGATACGGGTGGTGACTGTGAACTCACCGTCTGTAAGATAGAAATAACCGATGCTCCTGATTACGTTTTGGTATATACTGGTAGTGAGGCCGGAAATCAGCCCACAAAAACGGCTACCGCCGTAGGCAGTCCAAGCGGCGAAACTTATCTCTGGGACCCATTCTATATTGGGAGTGGAAGAATATCTTTAAGTGGCTCTACAAGCAATGAAGTCACAATCATGGGAACTGCGCCCAGTAGTGATCCTCCGAAGGACGATGTGGTTCTTAATGTCGAGTACTATGACTGCGTGGATAGCGTCGCTCTAAGGGTTCGAAGGATGTCGTCGACTACCTGTCATAAAGGCAGGTTGGAGCAAATTGCGAGTAGGAGTACCAGACGTTTTTATCACAGGATCAAGGACCAATTTGGCGACGTTATTAACGAGACAGGCATTCCCTGCGATGAAAATCTTAGATGGAAAGAGGGAGTGCAGCCTCCGAGTCCGCAGTCTGGCGAAACCCTTTATCATTCATCGGATGGACCGAAGTGGCGAGGGGGGATAGCCGTGAAGGATACGGTTTCCTATCCAAATGACACACCGTTGACCAATCATGGCCAAGATATTAAAGCAGGAAAATGGAGCACAAGTCCCTCGTACGATATATGGATTAATATAGACGATGCAGAAACAGAACAAATATGGAAGGAGATAGAGCAGTAAAATAAAGACAAATACTTTTCAGTAAAGAGATTCACGATGAGAAAGACTTTAGCCATTTGTTTGACATGTGTGGCTTTTATCAGTCAGACATTTGCTCGTGTTCACGCAGGAGAAAGTTTGCAAGACTGGCTGGACGCAGAGGAAAAAATTTCTGAGTTTATCCCTAAGCTGCATACTTTGGGAGATGAATATCCCAATGACATAGAAATTCAACTGGGGCTTGGATTTTTGTATGCCAAATATGCCGATACTCGCGTCTTTTCTGATATAGACCAATACGAAAAAGTCTTGACAATCGACCCGAACAATAAAGCTGCCTGGGCCATCAAGGCTAAACTTATTTGTTGGCGTTACACGGGCAAACGAATAATGCTTCTTGACGACTTAGAAAGCGTGATAGCTAATGCAAGAGAGAGAAATGTCGAAGAATATAGGCCTTATAAAAACAGTGACTTATACTTTTGGTTCAAAGAAGAAGGCAGCGACACTGTCGTAATCAAGGATTTCGACCTTGCCGTCCGGCAATTGCGGCAAAAGCTCGACGAAAAGGTACCCGCTGTTTTAGCTACACTGAACAGGGGTCAGAGCAAAGACCCTGAGAACGCATTTTATAATTACTTAAAGGCTCACTTGTATTTTGTGCTGCATGAGAAAGAGAAAGCCCTGAAGGAGATTGAAGAGGGCGCAGCAAAAAAATATTTCAGCAGTTACGTAGAAGAGATAAACAAGGCGAAAGCGAGGGTTCTACAAGAAGCAAAATTTCCACAACCTCACAGAGACCTTATTATAAGTATGCGCAGTCCATTCGAAGATTTTCTCAACCTGGGAATTTGGAAACGAGGCTTAGCTGATCTTGGAAAAAGCTATGAGGCTCAGGGAGACTTTAAAAACGCAGAAAAAGTATATAGACTAACTATTACGATGGCTCAACATGCCCAGCGAGAATCCATATACCGACCTCTGGGCCTGGATGTAATAGGTCGCAGGCATCTGGAGAAACTTCAGAAAAAGATGCTGAACAAAGACGACAAGATGCCTGCTCAGGAAAAAAAGATACTTGGGCAAAGCTTTCTCGAAAGAGCGAAGTACATAATAATCGTAGGATTATGCGGGATATTGATTATTAGTTTTATCCTGCTGCTAAGGAAAAAGGCAAGCAGCCGTGGAAAATCTCGTGCTACGTAGCTCTCTTTCGCAGAGTAGTAAGTCTCATATAAACAATCCACAGTCTTGTCCGTTGAGCACCGGCACGATGAGATTGAAATTTGATGAAACGTATAATACCGGCCTTAGAGTCTGGAGCAGTCCTACCAAGGGAGAGGGAAATATGATAATACCCAATGGCGATCCGCCCATCAGGTATTACGCGAGGTGGTCGCCAGCAGAACTACCACCACTATTGTATGTTGAAGGTTTCGACGTCACACTCTTTTGGGATGCGTGGTTGTGGTTATACTACGATGCACCCGACTGGGGATGGGTTTATCCTTGGGACGAGGCCGACTTCACTGTCGTGGAGGTGGACGTGGATATGGATGGTGTGAAGGACTGCTTCTATCAATGGCCAGGAGTAACGGAGGAAATAATTCCAGGCGGTTTTATAGCTCTGAATGATGATGATGACAATAACAATGAAATACCCGACAAAGATGAGGATGGCCCCGTGTCCGGCGAAGACGACCTTGTGAAAATAACTTTGAGAAGAGTGTCGCCAACAAACCTTACGGGAAATGTAACGCTCAAGAAGGTTCCATCAGATAGTACGAAAATCAAAATATGGGAAAACGAGACTAAAGGAGGCACCCCGCTGAGTCTGCCGGCTATCTATGAGACGCCGTCAGATTTACCCGAGGAGCTTTGGGTCGAAGGATTTGAGGTCAGTTCAAGTGCACGGGACATTACCCTTGCCATGGAATACTCTAAAGCTGGTAAGACATTTGAAGACAAGATAAAAATAACTGTCGCTAAGGTAGAGAACGTTTGTCTGTCCTCTGGTAACGCTATAGAGAGCCCCATTTGTTTTGAGGGTGGGAAGTTTGAGCTTGGTAATCCCTGTGTGTCAACGAATCCTGAAAAGTCGCTGATAATTCCACACTTAAATGTCAGGAGTCTAAGCGATCCCAGTGTTATTAGAGATTTCGTTGTGGGTGCCGAGGCATTCTTCTTACCCAATCTGGATTTACCGGATTTTCCCGGGTCTCTCCAGGATGCAGATAAATGGTCAAAAGTCGCCGGTCCATACAGCGGATATCTCGATGATATAAAAGAGCTTCATGCTAAGTACAAGAATCCAAAGAAGGGAGGAGTTTATGAACTCGAATTCGAGCTTCCCGGTTATGATCCTACCAGAACGAAATCTTTACTACATCTGCCTCTTGCTGGCCCGCACGCGACAAGTTGGACTTTGGGTGAGTTAGCAGCGTTACTTTCCTTCGGTGACCGTCTGGCAATACTCGAATACGAGTCTTCTACAGGAACTCGTGTTGTATTTTTCAGAGATGGTATTGCTTTCTCTATTGCTTCGATGGGCCTTGATTGGGATAGTGAGGCCGATCAATCCGGCCGTTCCCCCTGTCATATTTTCGGCACGAACGAGACTGTAACCATTGCAAGTGTTGTGGTTGACCGTGCGAAATTCCAGGATATGATGTGGGGGGCCTTTACACGCAGAGTGTATGGTACTGATTACGAAATCATAAAAAAAGCAGCTGTTTTTGCCTCACGCCATGGGTTGTTCAGCCCTGACACTCCTGCTACTATTGAGGCCTACGATGCTGGAAGAGACTTGACCGACGGTATTGCAATAGCTACAGTTATGGAGAATCACGGATATAAAATGCAGGAACCAGGCAGCCTTGCTCAAAAGCTCTGGCCTTCTGATGACCCTTATGTGGGTGGAATAATCCGAAACGATTACATAGATATGTCTACAACTCAGCTGATTGGGGTCCTTATACAAGCGCGGAAAGAGGAGATTATCGAAACAATTCAGGAAATTTGGGACTGGTTTGAATGATAGATATGAAAGGATAGATGATGTTGAGAAAGACATGTACGGTATCGATATTCGTGATTGCCGCGTCAATCATTGCATTGATTACGATGCGGCTAAGTGCTGAAAGCACGGATGAGTGGTTAGAAGCAGGTCAATTCGTGCAAGAATTGTCGGCTCACTGGAACGCAGAGGAATACCAACAGGCAAAAGATAAGATTGAGGCAAAACTTGCAGCTAAACCGGGATGGCTGCCAGCGGTTATTCTTAAATCTGCCTATTACCGGTATATAGAGGTTGACTGCGACACGGCTCTTGCGGTTTTAGAGACTATAGAAGGTACTGTTGCAAGCTTGGACCCCGATACATACGCCAATTTTATTGCTGCATATACAATCTACAAGCACGCACTTGAGGCCGAAGCCGCAGAAAACTTTACAGAGCAGGAAAAAAACGCTCGACGTGAGCTCGCTCGCGAGATATTTGTTTACTTCCCAGGTTCTGAAATAGTGGCGCTTTATTTCGCTCTCATCAGTGGGTAGCAGAGGTCGGTTAATGGTGAAGAAGTTGGTCTTAGTATTGGTCATAGTAGGGTGTTCGCTGGTTGTTCTCTGGTGTGCCTTCCTTGACTTTGCGTATAGTATAAATACCGCTGGCCGTCGGCTTATGTGTAAAAACATACTGAAAGCAGTCGCGCGTGCTATCGAATTATACGAGGCAGACTTTGATGGAGCTCTGCCCCCTTCCCTTTTGGAATTGAATCCCTATGTCGAGAAAAAGTATAGAAGGTCTGGCCCGAAAGGCATCCAGAGGTGCCCAGGTGACAGGGGCGAGGATGAAACAAGCGACTCATGGGACTACGTTTACCAACCTTCGTTGAGTAATATCGCCGTTAGACCTATTTGCTGGGACAGTAAGCCACATCACTCAAAGGGTATTGTTCTGCCCGACGTGGTAAGGTGGAATGTTCTGTACTCGGATGGACATATCGAAACGCTGAATGATAGAAAGTTCTTCAAAGAGTTGTTAAGGTTTGTTTCCAGGAAGCCGGATGCTCTGGCAAAGATGGAACTGCCATCCGGACGAAAGCGAGGTACTTTGCCAACGTTTTTGATTGGCCTACTCATTGGAATAGGTGTTACTTACCTTACTTTACGGCGAAAGAAAAAAACAAGCAGCCGGGGAAAATCTCGTGCTACGTAGCAATTCATCCTTCGTAGTACCTACTACGGAGAAAGAGCTACTTCGCAGAGTAGAAAGTCTCATATAAAGAATCCACAGTTTGTATGTAAAATAGCAATACTGTGCCCGGAGAAGTAGAATTGAGCGTGGGTTATGGTGGTTCCTATGGGTGCCTTAAAGTCTGGAGCGATCCTGATAAGCAAAATTTGATAATACCCAATGGAGATCCTCCAAGGTATTACGCGAGGTGGTCTCCAGCAGAACTACCACCACTATTATATGTTGAAGGTTTCGATGTCACACTCGTTTGGGATGCGTGGTTGTGGTTATACTACGATGCACCCGACTGGGGATGGGTCTATCCTTGGGACGAGGCCGACTTTACTGTCGTGGAGGTGGACGTGGATATGGATGGTGTGAAGGACTGCTTCTATCAATGGCCAGGAGTAACGGAGGAAATAATTCCAGGCGGATTTATTGCTCTGAATGACGACGATGATAATAACAATGGAATACCTGACAATGATCCAGCGGATCATCCTGTGACCGGCGAAGACGACCTTGTGAAAATAACTTTGAGAAAAGTGTCGCCAACAAACCTTTCGGGAAATGTAACGCTCAAGAAGGTTCCATCAGATAGTACGAAAATCAAAATATGGGAAAACGAGACTAAAGGAGGCAATCCGGTAATTCTGCCGGCAACCTATTCTACACCGTCAGCTTTACCCGAGTACCTTTGGGTGGAAGGAGTTGAGACCAGTCTAACTCCAAGGGATATCACGCTCGCACTGGAATACTCTATGGGCGGTAAAACATTTGAGGACAAGATAAACGTAACTGTCGTCGAGGTGGAGGTTATCGCCGCGCCGGAGTATTTGTTTGCATCGGCAGATTATGCGACGCCTATCTCGTTCCAGGTCCTCGGCCTTGGGGGGGAGGTGCATATTCACGATATCCAAGCAAAATTATACCTGAACGGCAACCTGGCGAAGACGATACCCATAGGGCAGCGTTTCGTTGCCAGCGACCCAACCATCCCGAGCAGTGGATTTCACCAGGAGAACGGAACTACCTACAAATATACCGGATACGTTAGGGCATCTGAATATTCCACGATAAGCTTAGGCGATGCCCATAGAACTGATGATGCGTACTTTATACTCAGGGTTTTAGCTTCAGAGGTTATGCCTTTAGGCCAGCTTGGACCGGCGGTCTGGGTCGACAGTTCTCTCAATGATGAGAAGATGGATATTTTCGTTGATAAAGATATTTTTGCTGTGGAGCCGGGGATTCCAGGGATTCACACTGCAGGAGCTAGAGAATATACAAACGTACCGATTAACTCTGGAACTCAAACAGCTGTTCATAAAGAAGGTAAAAAAAGTATGCAGCATTGGGAAATTGTTACTCCAGAGGTATTGCCAGGAACATGTTGTGATACAAGCGAAATTCATGAGCATGATTATTGCGGTTATGGGGTGTATCCCACCTATCCACCATTTTATGTTGACATCTATGAAATCCCATGTTGGTTTTGGAACGACTGTCCGCAAGACATAACAACATCTTCATCTCAAATGAGCTTGTATACTCGTCTATATTCAACCGGTGGTGTGTGTGGCAACGGATTCAAGAATAGGATATATGTAAGAAGGCGTGGAGGATATTCTTATATGTCATATGGAGGTAAAGCACTGGCTTCAGGCATCCTTGACTCCGGCGAATACGCTATGGATCTAAGTAAGACTAGCGGAAATTTCGATTGGGAGATGTTCACCACGGGTAAAGTCAGATTTACAAATAAACAAGACAACTCAGGAGGCCTTAATGCGGGAGCCGTCAGTGGGTCTTTTGGAATTGCCGCCGCTTTAGCCGCTCCAATTTCTATACCGTGGACTGTTGCATTTGGTACGCTATCTGGTATTTTTGGTATTATTGAAGCTGTAGATACCGATAGTGGTGCAATTGATAAGAAAGCTGAAGGAGTGCTTTATCGCTGTCTCGTACGCCACAGGCTTGGTTTTGACCCTGTGACAGAAAAAGATGTTCTATTGAGAGACTATGACGGTTCAGGCTCGTGGATAGCAGCTGACTGTAGCAAGGTCGGGAAATCCATTAATGTAGGTGACCAATATACATTTTTTGCTGAAATAGAGTCTGTATGTTCCGCAAAAACTCGCTCTTTTTTCAATGTTGATGTTAGCCAGAAAACGGAGTATAAATGTAATACCTCAGATGACTTTAATTATATGAGAATCCTTATTAGTGAATAGCTTCTTAACTAAATGAAATTGTGTGATTTTGAGGCCAACATACAAGGGTATTTCACGGTAGAAGATTGCCACGACCTGCTTCGCAGGTCTGGAAATGACGTGTTATGTGGGTCATTACGGAAAACCCCCACAGGGGGACCAAAGCAATTTTGATTGTTTGTTGAGTGAGTGGCACGATTATCATGCAATTCTATTTAGTGTAAAGTCTCCAAAACTAAATAGACAGTTTGAAAGCATAGGGTGGTTTATAATGTAGGAAAGTGAAGTCATGCAAAATTACAAAAAAGTTACATATTTAATTTCAGCCTTGGCTATTACGGGTTTTGTCGTTTTCCTTATCTTTAGGGGAAAGAAGGAAAAGCCAGATCCGAACCGTGGTGAGAGACCGGTTTCAAAAAGAGTGATTGTTCCAAGAGAAGCTTGTTCTATCCCTGCCGAAGCTCTGAGACCCTTCTCCAATCATCTTGATTCAGAAGGAATTAGAACACTTTTGACTACAGAGTACACCGAAGACACACCTTTGGTCGAGATGTCTTTTATGATGCGTAACCTTGATGGCAAAATCAAACTTTTGAAAGTCGCCTCTGTTGGCCTGTCAAGAATCAGTGGAAACTGGGGCGGGGACTATACTGTTGATGGAATAGGTTTACGCATGGGGCTTGGAAAAGAGCGAAGTAATCTTCGAAGTCTACTATTGGGAGAAGAATATTTCATTCGTTCGTTTTGGCTGCCTGGTGGGGAGGACGCAATTTCTACTGCTCATCTGAAGCCAAAATTTAAGATCCCAGAAACCCTTGGAAGGAATCAAGTTTACAAGGTTCAATTGCTGCTCTTAGATGAGATATTGGAGAGGGAATTGCTTGAGAAGCAAAAGGCCGAAGCAAAAAGAAGAAAGGAGATTGAGGAAAAAGAGACAATCACGGTAAAAGTAACTCAGCGTCCTGGGTTTGCCGCAGAGAGCAAATTCATTGGAGTGTACCATGACGGTATAAGACACCGAGAGTTTTACCAGGACGAGTTAAAAGACCAACTGGTCCTGAAAGGGCCCAACAAGCTTGGCGGGGAACTGTTAGTATCCTTTATTTCAAAACCAGACCGAAAATTAGTGCTATGGGCTTATTTAAAGAACGTTACGAACAGAGACATCAATCTTCCTGAAGATGCCGATTTCAAGACGAAAGAAAAAGAGCTTATACAAATATATTTGTCTTTTGCGGATAAGGATGCGGAGGCCCTTAAAGATTTCAAGGCCATCGCATTTTACCTCACAAAAAATGCCAATCTTCCCATGTTTTGGCTTGCTTTGACCAGAAAGGGCGAGCAGCCCGATTCACTACAATATGAGAAGATACCCCTAAAGATTATTCCTGGCACTTATTATATTCGAGCAATTGGGAAGAACGACCAGGAAGTTCCCTTGGGCAAACTACCAATAGATAAAGAGAAGCCGAAAACCTACGCTATCCACTTGCCAACGGAGAAGTAGGCAGCCTAACAGCAAAGCCGAAGCAGCCGTGGAAAATCTCATGCTACGTAGCTCTCCTTCGCAGAGTAGTAAGTCTCATATAAACAATCCACAGTCTTGTCCGTTGAGCTTATAATGGGGGTAAAGCTGTACCAGCTCTTTGACAAGTTCAGAATGGTTCGGCCCAGGCATCTCTTGATAGTTTAATTGCTGATTTTAACGACCATCCCGATTTGCCTGAAGCGCTCAACGAGGTGGCAAATGAATATCAGGGCTGGCAAAGACACGAACAGGCCAGACAGCTTTATCAATACATTGTAGATACCTGGCCTGAAAGCGACAGGACATTACCGGCCCGGACGGGCGTTGTGATTTCAAATATTGCTCTCGGAGGTGACCCCAACGCCCAGGCTGCGCTCGATAGCTTAATTGCAGATTTTAACGACCATCCAGGCTTGCCGGAGGCGCTTTACAAGGTGGCAAGCCAATATGAGGGCCGCCGAAGATACGAAAAGGCCTTCGAGCTTTACCAATACATTGAAGATAACCTGCCTGAGTCTGAGTACGTGATATTGTCGCGGGGCCGTCTGATAATGTTGGACATCGGCCTTGGCAACGACGCCGACGCGCAGGCTGCCATTGACAACTTAATTGCCGATTTTAACGACCATCCAGGCTTGCCGGAGGCGCTTTACAAGGTGGCAAGCCAATATGAGGGCCACCAAAGACACGAACAGGCCAGACAGCTTTACCAATACATTGTAGATAATCGGCCCGAGTCTGAGTACGTGATATTGTCGCGGGGCGGTGTGATAATGGCGGACATCGGCCTTGGCAACGACCCGAACGCACAGGCTGCCATTGACAGCTTAATTGCCGATTTTAATGACCACCCCGTTCTGCCCGAAGCGGTATTTATAATTGGTGAAGAATATTATAACGATGGTTTTCGGTGCGAAAACGAAGGCCTTGACGCCAAGGCCAAAGGCCATTTCACAAAGGCCGCAACCGTATGGGAAAGAATAATAACACAACTACCCGAACCTGATCCCGCTACTACCGCACAAGCTTACTGTTTTTCAGGTCATTGCTATCGAAAACTGGGTGAATATGAAAAATCGACAGCGTACTATCAATACGTGGTTGCAGATTATCCTGAACATCGTACGGCCTGGCAGGCCCTGTTTCGCATAGCGCATAACTATGAGGACATGAAGGATTTGGGA
>Ga0209986_10004657_pt1 | contig 11566 bp, 11 predicted proteins | sample BlataG_FD_183168 | JGI IMG/M metagenome (GOLD analysis project Ga0209986, IMG submission 183168) | Deep subsurface microbial communities from Black Sea to uncover new lineages of life (NeLLi) - Black_00105 metaG (SPAdes) (version 2) | ecosystem: Environmental > Aquatic > Marine > Oceanic >...
CACGTTGCCCAGGGCCCATGGCCGCAAGTTTAAAAACCTTTAAGATGCTACCGTCAAAAGGACCCTTCTCGAGGAACCGCAGCAATCCAGGGTAGAATGCTCTCTTTTTTCTTTTTACACGGAAAATAACTAACAGTAAACCCTACAATCCTCTGCATCCTCTTTTGTGGCAACGTGGGTTACCTTACTCACGGGCTCAAGATTAGCAAACAATATACATCGTTCTTTTTTTGATTCTTTATGGCTCTATCGTTTCTCTATTGTTTCCCATTGACTAAATAGAAAAAACAGTATAAAAAAATGGGTACATTTATAGTCTTTTTGACCCTTTAACTACTATAGAAACCATAGAGGGGGTAATATATGGCTAATGATAAGCTCATTCTGGTAGTTGATGATGATCCAGATCTGGTAGAGGCGATCTCTATGAAATTAGAGAGCAAGAATTATAGGGTAGCAAAGGCATATGATGGGATAGAGGCCTGGGATAAGGTACAGGAGGAAAGACCAGATCTGATTATCCTAGACGTTATGATGCCTCGCAAGAACGGCTACGAGCTCTGTGATGAGCTTAAGAAAAACCCAGAATATGAAGATATCACCATTGTCCTCTTAACCGCAGTTGGCTCAGCAGTCACCAGTACCAGATATACGCACCAGGACGGAATGAGTACCTTAGCCGATGATTACATAGCTAAACCAATCGACCTGGATAAACTGATGGCCATGATCGATGATTATACCAGCTAATTCTGAGGCAGCTCCTCCTTTCTCTCGATATCCATATAGAATATATAGGCTACCAAGCCCCTTTTCTATGGTGCGGTAATAATGGAGAACTTGAAGGTAGGAGGGCTCAAACAGAGCCTTGAGCTCTGTCAGTTCGACCTGAGAGGGCCAGATTCCTCAGAGAAGACAGTCTCCAAGATAAGTAAACTCCTGGCCTCCCAAAATAGTAATATAGAGTTTCTCACGTACAACCCAAATAGCAACAAATACCATCAACTGACCCTCTGCGTCAGCCAAGATAAATTCTCCAGTACCTCAAAAATCTTAAGAAAGGATGGCTCGCTACCCACGGGTTGGCAGATAACCTGGCGGGAACACGTGGGTATACTCACCATTTTCCCTCATCACTCGCCTATAAAGATATTGGGTGTAATTATGGTTTCATGGGGAGCGCAATCTATACCTATCCACGGGATAGCTACCTCTCTGTCTGCAATCTCATTTGTAACCGATTACCACTGTATAGATAAGGCTGTCGAGGCCATTCAGCATTCGTTCCAGCTCCCAGAAAATCGTGCACCACTGAAACCTGAAATTCGTTACTATCAGAGCGATATCGTTAAGGGGGAGTAGATTATGTCCCAGAAATCCTATAACTTATTTGAATAAAATGGATTTTAGTGGCCACTTATTTATGCCATCTACATGGAGTGATGGAGTATTGGAGAATTGGATAGTAAAAGGGGAAAAAATCACTCAAGTACTCCAATATTTCAATGGCGGAGCTAAGTTCTATGGAAACAATCGCTGTTTATTGGGAACCCCGGATCAAAACCTATGGTTTTCAAAGACTAACTGATTTGTCTTTTATTGAATTTTCTTACCCCGTTCATGAAATGAAATCCCTTGGAGAAATCCTGTCGCGAGATGAACTTCACGACGTAAAGCCGAAATTCATGATTGCCCAGGAGTCTGATGGCGAAATCTCTTTTATTTTCTGCCTTCCCCATAAAGAAGGTAAGGATTTTCATGAATCTCTGGAAAAGGACCTCAGACCCACTGCTCACCGATATATCTATCCTGTTGGGATTATCTTTTTTCATGGCCCACACTTTGGTGATAGGTACGGTATTGCTGATGCCACCTTCTCTACCCTTTCAAATGCGGGTATCGAGGTTATAGCATCTGGCTGTTCCTCAGCCTCTGTTTTCTTGGTTCTGGTACAGGATGATATAGACAAGGCTGAAAACGTATTAGGTGAGGCATTTGAGGTAGCAAAATGATGTCTTTGAGGACAGTCTAATATGGATACCTTTGACTGGCATGAAAAGCTGTTTGAGTCGCTATCATTTCCAACCTTGATCCTTGCTCCTGATATGACCATTGTTGCAGCCAGTAAGAAATTTCTTGCCAAATACAGCTCCCATGAGAAACAACTGGTGGGGAAAAAATGCTACCAAATCCTTTACAAATCTGAAAAGCCATGCTCGCAGTTGTCTTGCCCTGTTCGACTTACCCTGATCGATAAAAAAGCAACGTCTACCATTAAGAAAACCACGGGGCCTGATGGAGAAGAGGTATATGAGGATAGGGTATGTTCACCTATTCTAGACGAAAAGGGAGACGTGGGTTACCTAATGCTCAGCTTAAGGGATGTCACTAAAACCAAGTTCTTAGAAATAGAAATTCAAAAAACCAACGAATTTTTGGAAAATATCATTGGCAGCTCTACAGCTGCTATTTTGGTTGCTGATATGAAAGGTGTAATATTGCTCATGAATCAGAGTGCCCGCAAATTATTTGGCTACACCGATAAGGTAGCTGTTGGCACAAGCATCGCTGAATATCTTTATACACCAGGTGGGGCACGGAGCGTAATGAAGAAACTCAGGAGCCCTGATTACGGTGGAGTAGGCAAACTCTATACCACAGAGATGGCAATAATTAATTCCTCAGGAGAAGAGATACCAGTTGAGATGACCGCCTCTATAATCTACCAGGATGGCAAGGAGGTCGCCACCATGGGTGTCTATAATGACCTGAGACCCAAGATAGAGATTGAAAAGAAATTGAAGGAAGCCGAAAGGATCAAATTGGAGCAATCAAATAAAATGGCCTCCCTCGGTCAACTGGCTGCTGGTGTAGCCCATGAAATAAATAACCCGCTGAGCGGAATATTAATAGACGCCAGTTTGATCCTCGAGGAACTGGATGAAGATAGCTCTATAAAAAATGATATACAAAATATCATAGTTGATACTCACCGGTGCAAGGACATTGTTAAAAATCTTCTTGCCTATTCCAGGCAGACAGAGATGAAAAGGGAACTCTTCAATATAAATGATGTAATAGAGCAAACCTTTGCCTTTCTTGGACACCACGCCCTTCTGCAAAATATTACGATCAATAAAGAATTTTCCTCCTCTATGTTAATGTGTGAAGGTGACAAAAACCAACTTGTTCAGGTCTTCACCAATATAATAATAAACGCTGCCCACGCTATTACTGGCAAAGGAAATATCACCATACGTAGTAGCAGGAATAAACCAGAGGGAAAAATCTATATTGAATTCAGCGATACCGGATGTGGCATCCCCGAAGAAGCCCTTCCAAAAATCTTCGACCACTTCTTTACCACTAAAGAAGAAGGCAAGGGGACCGGATTGGGTTTGGGCACTGTGAAAAGCATAATTGAAAAACATGGAGGAAAGATTAAGGTCAAGGAAACAAGTCCTGAAGGCACAACCTTTCTTATAGAGCTACCCCTTTTTAAGGTAACTGAAAATAACCTTGTTTAAGAGGAGAATGTATTTATGGCCCTCATAGAAGATCAGACATATCAGCCAAAAATACTGGTTATAGATGATGAAAAACGGATTAGAGAAGGGTGCTTTAAGATACTCATCAAAGAGAACTGCCTAGTTGATATGGCTGAAAGCGGAGAGACGGGGCTCAAGATGTTAGCGGAGAAACATTACGATATTATCCTTACTGATTTGATGATGCCAGGCATAGGCGGTATGGAAGTTTTGGCCAAAGTTCGGGAACAACATCCTGATTCTGTTTCCATTGTCATTACAGGCTTTGCAACCCTGGAACACTCCATCGAGGCGATGAAGAAAGGGGCCTTTGACTTCATACCCAAACCTTTCACACCGGACCAGCTGAGAGTTGTGGTCAGCAAGGCTGTTAAAATGACCAGAACTCTACAGGATATTGCCACAGAAAAAACCCGCCTTAAGACCATAGTAAATTATTTAGAAGGCGGTGTACTGGTAACCGACATGACCAAAACTATTATCCTCTATAACCCCACCTTACTCAGAATGTTAGGGTATGATGGTGAGGCCCTCGATGATCAACCACTCAGTGCTTTGACCACAGATGAAACACTGACCGGGATGATAGATTCGATCCTTGGATTGAAGGTAGGTGAGTTCAAGGTTCTGAGCGCAGAGATTCTGCCACGCGATAGCGGTGAAGGGCTATCTGATGAACGCTATCTCAGGGCACAGTCAGTTCCCTTCCAGAACAGGTCAGGAGAGATACTGGGCTCGGTGACCATTATTGATGATATAACCCATCTAAAAAAATTGGATGAGATGAAGTCTGCCTTCGTTAATATGGTCGCCCACGAGATCAGAGGCCCCCTCTCCACTGTCTTGAGTCAGATCAAGATCCTTATGGACGGGCTGGCAGGTGAGCTGGGCGCTAAACAGGCTGATATACTCGGTAAGGTATCCCGGAAGGTTGAGGGTCTTGTTGAATTGACCAACGAACTTCTTGATCTTGCCCGGATAGAGGCAGGGCTCATAGTTCAGGATAAACAACAGGTGCAATTGATGGATATCCTGGATAGCCTGGTGGGGTTCATGCAAGCCAGGGCAAAGGAGAAAAATATCTCTCTCAGTCTCAAAAAGGCCAATCTACCCCTTATTAATGCAGACGGCAAAAGCATGGAAGAAGTCTTTAGCAATCTCATCACCAATGCCATTAACTACACTCCAGAGGGGGGCAAGATAACGGTAGCGGGAGCGGTTACCGGGGATTTTGTGGATATAGGCATAAGCGATACCGGTTATGGTATCGCACCTGACGAGTTACCCCGGATCTTTGAACGGTTTTACCGGGTAAAAACCGAGAAAACCAGGAGCATTGTTGGAACAGGCCTGGGACTTCCCATTGTAAGGAGCATCGTTGAGGCCCACAACGGAACCATAAAGGCAGACAGCAAAGAAGGAGTTGGGTCCACCTTTTCTGTCCGCCTTCCTATTAGATGAGTTCTGCATTAGCCTCTACAGATCCTCTTTCTAGATGCAATGGAATCAAAGCATCCGGCATTGCTGGCTGCCTATCCTTGGCATAGTCACTGCCGATACCACTCTGCCGATACTTTTGAACGATACTAACTGCTAAGATCAAAAGTTATGGATGGCGGTTGATTTAAAGGAAACAAAGACATCATTGCCTTCGCGCAGTTGTAGCTCAAAAACGGACCTTTTTGTAATCAGTGATTTGAAAGTAACCTCCCCTGCCCGCACGTGAACCTCATAGTAGAATCCCTGATCAAAGATCCCTGTCACAGCTCCCTTGAATGAATTCCTCATGCTGGAGGCGATGGCTTCTCTGCTGATAACAATGTCCTCAGGTCTGATAGCTATGTATCCATTGCTGTTGCTTGGCTCCCTTCCCAGTTCAATTTCCAAACTGTGGACAACTGCCTTCGTTCCTTTGAACCGAGCAGCAAAAAGGTTTTTCATTCCAACAAAATCAGCAACAAAGGTTGAACTTGGCCGTTGAAAGATATCTTCTATACTACCCACCTGCTCTATTCTACCGTTATTCATCACAGCGGCCCGCCGTGCCAGGGAGAGCGCCTCAGCAAAATCATGGGTTACCATTAAAAACGTAGCGTTGGAGGATTGATGAAGTCTCTTGATCGCGTTTCTAACCTCTTCCCTGAACGCGGGGTCCAGAGCGGAAAGTGGTTCATCAAGGAGAAGCACCCGGGGTTCCACCATCAAGGCTCTTGCCAGGGAAACCCGCTGCTTTTCACCGCCGCTTAAGTTGGTAGGAAGTCGCTCTTGCAGATGGTGGAGGTTTAATATTTCAAGTAAGCGAGTGAGCATGACTTCTGATTGCGCCTTGTCGATCCTGTGAAAGTGCAGGCCATAGGTGATATTCTCCAGGACAGTCAGATGAGGGAACAGGGCATAGTCTTGATAGACCAGGCTGATGTCACGTTTTTCGGGCGGCAATGTAGTGACGTCCCGCTCCCCGATAAAGATCTTTCCGCTTCTTATAGGTACCAGGCCTGCCATGGCTTCCAGGAGCACTGTCTTCCCTGCCCCTGTAGGTCCCATTAAGATAAAAAATTCACTCTCCCCTATGCTCAAATTAATATCAATGAGATTGAATTCCGGGAGACTTATGTTAACGCCTTGTACTGTTATCATACTTGCCTCGGATTACGGATAGTAAGGATCCGGAGTACAAGGAAAAGAGCGAGACAGACGGAAACCAGCCACACCGCAATAGGCTGAGAATATTTCAGCCCGTAGGCCTCAAAACGTTCGTAGATCATTACCGGTGCGATCATGGGGTGATAGGCGACGATCACCACCGCTCCGAATTCACTGATCGCACGGGCACAGCACATGATAATGCCGATAAGCATGCTCCGCCATGCAAGGGGAAAGGTGATCCGGAAAAAGGTGCTGAACATTGAGGCCCCAAGGCTCCGCGATACCTTTTCCAGCCTGGGGGAAATACTTTCGAAACCATTTTTCGTGGCGTTGAGATAAAAGGGAATCCCCACAAAGGTGAGCACCATAACGATGCCGGTCACGCTTCCCATCACCCGTATCCCCAGTTCACTGAAAACCTGCCCGATCCAGTGATTTTTCCCTGCCACACTGAGGATCGCGATGCCCACCACAGGATGCGGAATGGCAATGGGGAGATCAATTATGCCTTCCACCAATCGTTTACCCCTAAAGTTACTCCGGGCAAGTAGATAGGCAAGGGGTGTTCCCAAGATAAAGGAAATAAGGGCGGCCAATCCAGCTGTGTAAATACTCAGCCAGATCGACCGCACAACATCTTTATCCTTAATTGTCTCCTTGAGCATTGCAAGAGAGGGGGCGGTCATCAGTTCGATCAGGGGCAGGAGGATAAAGGCCATTATGACCAGACCACACGAGACAGTTATCCAGAAGAATGGCTCCCGCTTCATTGCTTAGATTCCCCTTATTAGTTTTGACAAACTCGTAAAAAGTGTTTTGTGAGCGAGATTGAGCATTTTGGGAGAAAGCGCTTGAGATGTTCAGCGTTAAGAAATGCTAACTGTCTGAGGGCATTATACCGAGTTTTAGCATTTTAGCTGAACATGTTAAGTGCGCCCAAAATGCTCACGGAGTGAACAAAATCCACTTTTTGCGAATGCATCAGTTTTTCACCTCCACCAGGTCTTGCAGTACTGCAGGCAGTATTGCCTTCATTCCTGCCGTTGGAATTCTGCAGGGAATAAATGGAGGTTGCCCCATCTCTTTAAGAATCTTGAGTCCTCCCTGAGGATCAAGCATATACTGCAAAAAGGCGATGGCTCCCTCTTTGTTGGGAGCATCCTTGAGGAGGGTAATTCCATAAGTACAGGACTTGCCCTTCTTCTTCATATAGATACCCGGTTTTTTCCCTGTGACCTCCACTACCGCTTGGCTATAAAAGGCATCATGGTGGTAATTTCCCAGGTTGATTTGACCAGGAAGCTCCACGAACTTGAGCCCGTGCTGAACTGCCACCGACCGATATTCCCAAGCATAATCCATATTTCCGGTCTGCAAAAGGGAGACTAACTCCACCGACTTGGGGCGTATGTTTTCTCTGGGTCGGTTGGCAATCAGGCTATCATAGAGTCCTGGTTTTTTGTAATATTTTTCAGCCAATTGCAAAACCATCACCGATCGGTAGCCGCAGGGATCCAGATTGGGATCGGCGTGGCCCCAGATCACGCCTTTTCTTAAGAGGATTTCATACCAGTTTTTTGCATTCACCACTTTTGCATATCTGCTCGTGTCCGTATAGCAGAGGACCAGCCGATTGGTAGCAAACCTGATATTCCAATCAGCGTACTGAGGGATTAGCAGTTGATCAATGACCGTATAATCGGCAGACGCCATGATATCACAAGGTTTTTCAAGATCAGTAATCTTTCGTGCACATTTTCGACTTCCCGCCGCCTCCCGCAAAACATCCACCTTGGGGTATCTAGCCTCAAACGCCTTTTCCATCTTTGCAAGAGGAATGGTCAGACTGCCGGCGTTGAAGATAATCACCTTGCCTGAAACACCCCCGAAGGACTTATCATAAGGTAACAGCAGAACTACGGCAACTACTACACATAACAACCACCTGTATCCACTTGTGTTTTCCATTGTATTCCTCCACTCTTCCTAACAAAAAATAGAAGTAATAATCACTTCACCTCGGGATGAAATTATGCCAACTTTGGCATATATCTTATTTGACATAATATTCATCACCTGTCAACAGGAATTTAATCGGAGGGCCAGATGGCGCCCACGCTACATAAAGGTAGACGCTTTTCTCTTTACACAAAAAATCTCATGGTGTAAGTCGGTACTTGTTCCGCCGCAAGACGGATCCATTGCTAAGAATAACAAGAGAATTTCACAGCAGAAGATAAACGGTCAGCCTAATTAAACGTCTCGGAATTTCTACAACATATTAAAATTAAAGGAGTTTTTTGAGGCTGTTGCGTATTGCCTCGCACCTGGAATAATGGAATACTGGAATGATGATCTTACATGGAAGTTTCTCATTTTATTAACTTCCTTGTCAATAGAGTTTTGCCAATAAACCACTGCCGCAGTTTCCCAGAACCCAATATTCCAATTTTCCATAGTTCCAACATTCCAATTGTGAGCGAAGGGAACTAAGTTCGTGATTTCCATGATCGAAAAAAATATAGATTTTGTTACCCTGTTATTCTTTGAAAATCTATTAAGATTTAAGGAGATCAAGCATTTTATATCAACCCGGACTGGCGGTTTCAGTACCCCGCCTTACAACTCTCTTAATCTTGGGCTCCATGTTGGCGATGCTCCAGAAAAGGTAATGAAAAACAGAAAGAGGCTTGCCGCTACCATGGGGATACCATTGCACCACCTTACTATAGGCCAACAAATCCATTCTGGTAATGTTGCAGTCATATCAGAAGAACTGAGAGGGAAAGGCTGCGGTCACCATGACGAGGCAGTAAAAGACACAGATGCCATGGTGACTAATGTCCCAAATATCTGTCTGGTAATCCTTGTGGCCGACTGCGTTCCTATGCTGTTTTTTGACCCAGTTAGAAATGTAATCGGAGTCGCCCATGCAGGATGGAAAGGCACACTTCAATCTGTTGCCTTACATACGGTGAGTGCCATGGAAATTGGCTTTGGTTCCTCGCCCCATAATATCATCGTTGGCATGGGGCCATCCATAGGCCCGTGTTGCTATGAGGTTGGTCCAGAAGTTATCTCCCAAATAAGAACCATATTTCCCGCTAGCACAGAATACATCCTGAATGAATCCAGAGATGGTAAAGGCTATTTGGACTTATGGAAGGCAAATCTAGACCAACTCCTCGATGCTGGGATAGAGAGGAAGAACATAGAGATGGCAATGAAATGTACCTGCCATAATCCCGATGTCTTCTTTTCGTACCGGCATCAACAAGGAGAAACAGGAAGATTCGGTGCAGGCATTTGTATCTTGTAGGTCTTCAGCCTGGACCTTACTTCCGCCCCATATTCCTTCACGTCTCGTCATAAACCCAGATCAATCCGTAGAAGGCGATGGTCACAGCCTTTGAATGAGATATAGATAGGTTGAGAGGAGGCTAAGGGATTTTATCTCTCCGAATCTTCTCAGCATGGTCCTTCTCGTTTCCCCCCTCATAGATCCTCCATTCATGAGCGGCGAAAAGTAGATGGCTCCCTTACTGTAAAAGCGGCCTACTCCATTCCTGATAACATCCAGACTACCCGGAAGGTGGCCCTGGGGAAGGTTACTTCCCAGAAGGAAGTTCGCCGTCACCTCGATCTTCTCGTACCTCCTATTAACCTCCAGCATCCTCGCAAAGGCCTCGCCGATCATCTCACTGGCTATCGGTTTTCCCAATGCAGTCAGGGTTTCCTGGTCAGCAGATTCAAGGCCTACGTTTATATAGGTAAGGAACGGAAGTCCATTTAAAACCTCAAAAAGGCCATCTTTCGCGGTCACCAATGAATCGACGCTGCCAAAAAGGAAAAGGTAAGCACCCTTCATATGGGACCGGCTAAATTCAAAGATCTCATAGGCGTAGCTTGCCGCAAACTCAAGGAGTTCTTCCCCAGCGCCGAGGGCATCATGTTGACCTAAAAAAATTGCGTTGTAATTACTGAGGTCCTGGGCATAGAATTCTTTGAGTTCATTAATCTGATCAAAGACATTTTTTTGGGTGCGAGGTGAAAAATCTTCCCCTGTCTTCACCCGGCAAAACCCGCAGTTGTACAAACAGCCGTCTGCCACAATGACGGGAATTACTTCATAATCCACATGCCGGGTATCAGGTGGAAGAACGGATAGCCACCCTCCGATCAGATTGTGGAAGGCTTGACATCTCAACTGTAAGGCCTTTGTATCGTTTCCGGTGGCGAGAACCAGAAAATCTTTAAGGCCCTCTGAAATGGTGCCTAAAGGCAGCGCTCTCATCTTTGTGAGCAACTCTTCCCAAGCCTGGAGTGCCGATCTTACTGCATTGTCATCAAAAGGCTCACCACCCATAATGGAGTTGCTTGGGTATGAGAGGCAGGGGAGATAGTATTCACCAAAGTAATCGTATACTTCACTATACGTACCAGCCGAGTAGTATACCCAATCATTGGCCACGGTACGTTTCAGCCACTCCGCCGGATGTGGCCAGCTTTCACGACGTCCCTGAATGTACTTCACTTCTCCATTCAGGTTAAATTGGAAAATGTAATCTGGGGTTTTTATCTCTGCGAAACGGCCATAACGGATTGGATAACTGACCTTCGAGAACTCCCGGGACCCTTGTTTATTAAGGATTATGCTGAGATTATCAAACTGAAAGGATTCCATGCCAGTGCGTCAAGAGTTTCCCTATAGCGTTTTGTTCAACTTTAGCGAGCTTTAGGCACTTTAGCGCACTTATACCTAAGATTACCATATCTCAGCACTCCTCCTCACCTCGAGCCAGCGCCTCTGGGATCGGGTAAGGGGCCCGATCTGCTCTTCGATCCACTCAGCATCACCGGTCAGGAGGGCGAGCTTCTCGGGCCCCGTGAGATCGTACTCATCCAGGGCATCGGCGGCATCTTCCAGGAGGCTGGTGAAGAAGAGCGAATCGGATGAAGCCCGCTCCAGGACCTTGATCATCTCCTCTTTGTGAATCACCTCCTGTTTTTCAGGTACCTGGGTGATAGCGAAATCAAGGGCTGAGGCAACTGCCTTGAGCAGCTGGTCAGGGGTAAAGGGTTTTTCCAGGTAATCTGCTGCACCCAGCTTCATGGCCTGTACTGCTGAGTGGACCGTGGCATACCCGGTGATGATCACTACCGGAAGGGATGGCTTGGCCCGCTTAATGTCTCTGAGGACCCGCATTCCCCCAATGTCTGGCATGCGGATATCGGTGAGAACAATGTCGTAGTCTCTCTGGATGGCACTTTCCAGTCCCTTCCGGCCGCTCAAAGAGACATCGACCTCGTAGTTTTCATCAGCCAAGATCTTGCTTACGCTATCGAGCACAATCTGCTCGTCATCAATCACC